>OLOX01002058.1_pt1 | contig 17380 bp, 10 predicted proteins | sample 1672091 | NCBI WGS metagenome assembly OLOX01 (sample SAMEA3136644, study PRJEB25190) | human gut metagenome | reverse complement strand
GGGAGGTGTGTGATATGTGTCTTACTGAATTTGATGAAAAGAAATATGAAGATGTCCTCCGCGAGGAAGGCCGGGAGGAAGGACTTGCGGAAGGTCTTGAAAAGGGTCTTGCAAAAGGTCGCAAAACAGAGGTATTTGTGTCCGTACAGGAGGGTGATTATGGAGTTGTGCGGGGAGCTCAGAAACTGAATCTTTCCGTAGAAGAATTTGAAAAAGAAATGTCTGCGGCCGGATATCAAATCCCGGTAGAGATATAAAGGAAGGTCTTGCGGAGGAACTAAAAAAGAATATTCTGAGGAACGGAAAACTTTACTTGCGATCACTCAAAAGTGTCAGTATTCGATTTATTGATGAATGCTGGCACTTTTGTATTACATATTCCGTTTTATGCCGTTGTCGGAATTTGATATTCTACATTATAAGTGGTTCCTCATTTTTGTCACTTGCCAGTCTCTTATATGTTGATTACGTGTTACTTGTAGCAATAATTTTGCATCAACTGCTATTTACAACCCCAGTATTTCCAACACTTCCGCAGGAAATACCGCCCATATTTCCGGTTAAGGTAACTTACAAGACTTCTACAAAGAAGAGTGCTAAGACAAAGACAAAGAAACTTACTTACACAATGAAAGTTGCTAAGGTAGGCGTTGCTTTATCTGGAGAGTCAGCAGTAGCAGTTGGAAGCACAACTAAGTTAACAACAACTAAGAAGGCTTCTTCAAGAGCTAAGATCACTTATACATCCAGTGATGATACAATCGCAACAGTTTCTGAAGACGGAACTGTAAAGGGTGTTAAGGCTGGTAAGGCTACAATCAAAGCTACACTTAAGATTGGTAAAGATACAGCTACCGCTACTCAGGAAGTAGAAGTAAAGAAATACGTTCTTAAGTCTGTAGCACAGACTAAGGCAGATACTTTTGAGACATCTGTAACAGGTGCTACAAAAGAGATCAAGGCTTCTGAAATTACAGTTAAGAATACAGAGAACAATGTTATCGTTCCTGTTAAGTCTGTATCTGTAGACAGCAAGGATGCAACAAAGGTTACATTCACAACATTTGCTGGATTAACAGATGGAAAGACTTATGATGTAACACTTGACGGAACAACAAAGCAGGTTGTTGTATCTGATGGTAAAGTTGCATCTGTAAACGTTAATAAACTCACTGTTCCGGTTGCAACCGAGACAGAGATCAAGTTAGTTTCTAAGGATGCTAATGGTGTTGTTCTTGATGAGTCTGCTTATGGATCACAGGATGCTTCCAAGTATGACTTCTCTCTTACAACAAACAATGGTTATGTAAGCGGTTCTAAGTTATACTTAAATAAGATTGGTGACACTGCTACAGCAGAGGTTACTTATAAGTCTGGAAAGTATGGCACAGACGGTAAGCCAGAAGGAAACATTACATCTGGTAAGGTTACAATTACAGCTGTAGATCAGGCTACTGTTAACAATTTTGCAGTTAAAGTTGCTGACAGAAATGCACAGAACAAGAAGTTTGACAAGATTGATGCAAATACACAGGTGGCTGTAGGTGATAATGCCTATGCGTATTTCCAGATCAAAGATGCAGATGGAAACGAAATATCTAATTATTATGATTACTCTTTAGAATCAAGTGATAAAGCTGTCTTAATGCTTGGAGATACTTTACTTGCTGACGCAGCTAATTCAAATCATAGAGTATTGGTTACACCTGTAAAAGCTGGTACTGCGTACATCTTAATTAAGAAAGACAACAAGATTGTAAGCTCTGTAGCTATTACGGTTGTAGCTGATAGAGCTGTAGCAACTATGGATGTTGATAAGACAGCTGCTACTCTTTCAAATGCAATGAGTAAGAATGCCACTGTAACTGCTTCCTTTAAGGATCAGTATGCAAAAGATATTGCTCTTAGTTCTGTTGATGGTACTGTAAAGGTTACATGCCTTAGCACAACTGCAAAAGATAAGAAACCTTCTGATATTACAGCAGATAATGACTATTTTAGTGAAATCACTAAAACTGGTAACAAAGCCAAAGTAACATTTTATGCAGATGTTGACGCAGGAACTTATCAGTATAAAATCTCTTATGAGAAAGATACTAAAGAAGTTTGCGCTAGAGTGATTACGATCACCATTCAGGAGCCTAAAGATCCTTCTCAGGGAACTGAGTCTTTTGCTTTAGACGTAAATAAAACAGAAATTGATAACCTTGTAGATAATGATCATAATACTCCAGCTGATTATGTTATCACTGCCAGTGTAAATCAGATGATCAATGGTGTCGCAAATCAGACTCTTTTTAGAGGAACAGAACTTAAAGACAATACAACAGAGGTTAAGTCTATTACATATAAGTTAGAAGATAAGGACGGAAAAGATGTGTCTGCTAACACAGGATGTGATATCACTATGGGTCGTAATACAATGACAGTACAAACAGTTTCTTTTTCCGCATTTACTGCTGAAAAGAACTTTGGTGCTGGTACTTACAAGATCACAGCAACTGTTAAGACTGGTAAGAAGACAGAAAGCGATTCTACTAAGTGGGTTACAAAGACATTCACTACTACATTTACTGTTAAGGATACACAGCCAACAGGTGATATGAGTCTTGAAAAAGATTCAATTGATCGTGTTAGCGATTCAGAAGCTCTTGTAAAAGCTGCAGTTAAGCTTGTATATGGTGATCATACTTATGGAGTAGATGATGAGAATATGTCAATTGTATCTGTAGAGGGTATTACTAATACAGGTGCTAAACTTGACAAGGATCACACCGCGATTTCTAGCAGTGTTAAGTCTGTAACAATCAAGAAGATCACATTTACAGTTGATTCAGGTGCTTATAAGGTTGACATTACAAAGGATATTTCTTCTAATCCATATGTAATTTCATTCAAGTAATTGAGTCTATTAAAGAGGTTGCTTCGGCAACCTCTTTTTTTTATCACAGAAATATAGCTCTCCACCCAATTGGCAGAGAGCTATATTTTACTATTTAATATTTGACAGATGTTATAATAACTTAGATCAAATAATTTCTATATTATTTTGCTGTAATAACACCAGGTACGGCAACTTCAACATTCATTGAGATGCCATCTGCTACTGTTACAGTAACTTCCAGTTTAGAAACATTGAAATCATGACCCTTAACAGCAGTATCCTTTTTCTTAAACTCAGCACCATTGTTAAGTTTTCCTTCAACCTTAGAAATTACTAATGGTTTAGCACCTTCTGGAGCATCTTTTGCATTACTATAAACATCATCTCCATAAGTTACAACTAAAGCAGCTTTTAAAGCAGCTTCAACAGTGTCTGTAGTAGGCTCAACAGAATTATACTTAACATCAGCAGATGCCTTAGTCTGAGTATCTGTTACTGTAAAGCTGGAAGTAATAGTTACGTCATTATTCTTTGCATCTTTGCATGTAGCAGTTACAGTATAAGTACCAGCTCCAAGATTCTTTGTAGCTACTCCGTTAGATACATCTACAAGTTTGATATTTAAATCAGTACCTTTAACGGTAGTAGTAGCATATGCTGCATCTACACCAAATGCTGCTCCTGTAACAACCTTTCCATTGTCATTACCAAAAACAACTGTTCCATCAGATTTCTTTACAGTATAAGTTACATCCTGTACTGCTTTCAAATCAACATTGTTTGAACGTCCCATTAACTGAGCAGTAATGATTTTGCTATCTTTATTATCATTATCAACTTTAACATCTACAGAAGATTTGTCAAGATCAAGGCGATATGAATCAACTGTAGAACCAGGTTTCTGAACATTAACAGTAAGAGTCTTAGCTACAATTTCCTTATTATCCTTTGTATAAGCAACCTTGTATACATAGGCTCCTGTTTTAGAAGCATCAAATGCTGAACCTGTAACAACAACTGCTTTCTTGTTTGCATCAAATGCTACAGTATTAGCACGAAGATCTTTTTCAGCTACAGGACCACTTAAATAAGATACATGTACATTTGAATAATTGCTTGCAGCTACTTCATCACCATACTGATCCTTTACCTTAACACTTACTGTCTTAGCAGCTACAGTATTTGATGTAGAAGCATCTACGCTATACTTATCTAATTCAAGAGTAGCAGCTTCTCTACCAGCAGTAACATCAATTGCTACAGAGTTTACAATTTTGCCATCCTTATCTTTGAATAAGATGTATGCTGTACCCTGCTTAACAGGAGTAAGACCAACACTCTTGTTTGAGATAGTATTGCTTGCAAGCATTAAAACTGTCTTGTCAGAAGATTCTACAGTATAATCATACTTAGAAACCTCTGTTCCTGTTGCATCCTTGATCATAAAGTATGCAACTTTTCCAGTTTCTCCGGCAGCAATCTTATTAGTATCTTTTGCCTTATCAAACTTCTTGTTTGCGCCATCAATTCTTACTTTGAAATCATTGATAGCTGACTGATCTGCAGCAGTAATTGTCACCTTGTTTGGTCCAATATTTCCTTCTGGCTTACCATTCTGGTCATACTTACCTGTCTTGTATGTGATCTCAGCTGTAGCTGTATCGCCAACTTTATTTAAGTATAACTTAGAACCGTTTGTATAACCGTTTCCGTTTGTATTGATTGTAAAATCATAGCTAGCATCAGTTTCGCCATACTTAAGCTCTTTTACAACAACACCATTAGCATCCTTAGATACTAACTTAACTTCTGTCTCAGTAGCATATGGGATTGTAGCTTTATCAAGTGCGATAGAAGCAACCTTTCCATCAGAAGCTACGAATGTCTTTGTGATTCCATCAAGAGTCACATCATATGTAGCTGCATCCTTTAACTCACTGAACAGAGTTAATGTAACCTTAGAAGCGTCCTTAGAATCAACTGTTACCTTAGATACTGGGTAAACAACGTTTGTTGCTTCACTCTTGATTGCGAAATCAGTTGCCTTAAGGTTCTTTGTATCGCCAGTAACAGTAGCTGTAAGCTCTGTTAACTTGTTCTGTGCTACTGTAGAAAGAACATGGTTCTTCACTTCTACATCCTTAGTAGTTGTGGCTGAATCCTTACCAACGGTAATCTTAGCAGTGATTGTTGCCTTACCAGCCTTAACACCTGTAACAACACCTGTTGCAGCATCTACTTTTGCAATGGTATCATCACTGGATGTGTAAGTGATCTTAGCTCTTGAAGAATTTTTCTTAGTATTTGTTAACTTAGTTGTGCTTCCAACTGCTACTGCTGACTCTCCAGATAAAGCAACGCCTACCTTAGCAACTTTCATTGTGTAAGTAAGTTTCTTTGTCTTTGTCTTAGCACTCTTCTTTGTAGAAGTCTTGTAAGTTACCTTAACCGTAACTTTAGCGGTACCTGGCTTAACACCTGTAACCTTGATCTTCTTTGCTGCTGTCTTCTTAACAGTTGCAACAGACTTCTTGTTGCTTGTTGCAGTTACTTTAACAGACTTCCAAGACTTTGGAGTTGTAACTGTAACGGTCTTGTAACCAGCAGAATAAACTGTGGCTTTTTTTGCGCTAAGCTTTGCTGTAGAAGCTGCCTGTGCGTTTGTAGCAGGAACTGCTGTTACAACCATAGCTGCAGCGAGAGCAAAAGCTAACACTTTTTTGCTTGATTTCATTTTTTTTCCTCTCTTTCTTTTTGACTAACTTCCATCTCTTCTACTCGTTTAACCCTGCACGTTTAAGTTCCTTCATCTTCTCTTCCAAACCGCTGCGGACGATTTTTCCAGTCCAATGTTCTCGCTAATTGCCTCCACTGACCTCCTCGGTCTTACTGTTAAGTCCATTGTCAGTTTCATCTACAGACACACAAATCATAAATGACCAGAAACTTTCGTACATCAGACGTCGGCGTAGAGTGTGATATCAACGTTGATTGTCCAGCATCAAGATCAGCAAGCTGAGGTTCCGATGACTTATATTTCTAATATGTATCTGCAATTGTAAGGTCTGTCTGGAATAACTTCCAGTTTCCATAGCCTCGATAGTAGTTCATCGCTAGTCGTACTATTTATAGTACACTTTTAACTACTCTACGTGCATATCATACACCAAGTATTGTATCTTTGCAACACCAAAATTACATTTTATTGAAAAAATTCTTTAATATTTTCTTAAGCATTTAAGAGTTTTTTCACTTTTTTCTATTATTAAAACTATTTCACGCGTAGTTCGAGTGAAACTACGCGTGAAGATAAACAATTCTATTTAAAGTAAGCAACTCCGGATTCGAAGATCTTCATATCCTGCTCTCCGTAGATGTTCATGGCAACGGCCTCACCGCGGCGCTCGCTGTGTGCCATCTTTCCGAGTACACGTCCATCCGGACTGGTGATACCCTCGATCGCCATGTACGAACCATTGACATTCCACTCTTCATCCATGGTTGGCTCGCCGGCTTCATTGACATACTGGGTGGCAACCTGTCCGTTTGCAAAAAGCTTGTCCAGCCATTCCTTCGGAGCTACGAAACGTCCCTCTCCATGGGATGCCGGGTTGCAGTATGTTGCACCAAGCTTTGCCTGCTGCAGCCATGGGGATTTGTTTGTCACAACCTTGGTATATACCATCTTGCTGATGTGGCGGTTGATGGTGTTGTAGGTCAGTGTCGGGGAATCCGCACTCTGTGCCTGGATCTGTCCGTAAGGAACAAGTCCCAGTTTGATCAGCGCCTGGAATCCGTTGCAGATACCAAGTGCCAGTCCGTCACGTTCTGACAGCAGTTTGCCTACTGCCTCTGTCATCTTTGCATTCCGGAATGCTGTTGCAAAGAACTTTGCAGATCCTTCCGGCTCATCTCCTGCGGAGAATCCACCTGGGAACATGATGATCTGTGACTGGTTGATTGCCTTGACAAATTCATCGACAGAATCACGGATGTCTGCTGCACTCAGATTCTTGAATACTTTTACAATTGTATTGGCACCTGCACGCTCAAACGCTTTCGCACTGTCGTACTCACAGTTTGTTCCAGGGAATACCGGAATGAATACGGTCGGCTTTGCGACTTTGTTTCTGCATACATAAACATTCTTCGTATCGTATACGTCACTCTGTACTTTTTCCCTGCCCTCGGTCGCGCGGGTTGGGAATACACGCTCGAGTGTTCCCTGCCATGCATCGAGTGCTTCATCCATGGAAAGAGCCGTGTCTTTGTATACGAATTTCTGTGCGTCGTTCACTTCTCCGATAACGATTGCGGATGCTTCTTTTATAATAGGAAGAAACTCTTCTTTTACTTCTGCAACAATATTACCGAATCCCGGTGCAAATAAGGTTTCTGCAGTCACATCATCGGCGATGGTTACACCTAATTTGTTACCGAATGCCATCTTGCTGACTGCTGCTGCCAGACCTTTTCCGTCAAGTGCATAGGCACTGCGGATTGCACCCTTGCCGATCAGCTCATGAATCTTATCATACAGTTTCATCACCTGTTCATATACCGGCAGATCATACGCGTTCTTTTCGATCGTAAAGAGTACCAGCTTATCTCCTGCTTCTTTCAGTTCCGGTGTGATCACGTCTTTTTCTCTTGCCACATCGACTGCGAAAGAAACCAGTGTCGGAGGCACGTCAATATCGTTAAAGGTTCCGGACATGGAATCTTTTCCACCGATGGACGGCAGTCCAAAACCGATCTGTGCATCAAATGCACCAAGCAGTGCGGCAAACGGCTGGCTCCATCTCTTTGGATCTTCGTTCATTCTGCGGAAATATTCCTGGAAAGTAAATCGTACTTTCTTGTAATCACCACCGGCTGTCACGATACGGGAAAGAGATTCGAGTACCGCATAAACCGATCCATGGTATGGGCTCCAGGAAGATAAATACGGATCAAATCCGTAGGACATCATGGTTACGGTATCACATTTTCCATGTAAAACTGGAAGCTTGGCAACCATGCTCTGTGTCTCCGTCAACTGATAACGTCCACCATATGGCATATAGACGCTTCCAGCTCCGATGGAACCGTCAAACATTTCGACAAGTCCCTTCTGGGAACATACGTTAAGATCCGCAAGCATTGCAAGCCATGCCGCTTTGTTATCATTTTTCTGTAATGCATCTGCCACTTTCGGAAGCTCCATCTTCTTAAAGAAGTTATCTTCCTCTTTTGGCATCTCGACTTCGACATCTGCTTCCTGATGCGCACCGTTGGTATCGAGGAATGCACGGGAAATATTGACAATGTCTTTTCCTCTCCACTCTAAGATCAGTCTCGGCTCCTCGGTAACAACTGCCACCTCGGTTGCTTCAAGGTTTTCTTCTTTTGCATAAGCAAGGAACTGCTCGACATCCTGCGGAGCGACAACGACTGCCATACGCTCCTGGGACTCGGAGATTGCAATCTCTGTTCCGTCCAGACCGGCATATTTCTTCGGTACTTTGTCCAGATTCACGCGCAGTCCGTCTGCAAGCTCACCGATTGCTACGGACACACCGCCGGCACCGAAATCGTTACATTTTTTAATGATATGGCTGACTTCTTCCCTGCGGAACAGACGCTGCAGTTTACGCTCAGTCGGTGCATTACCTTTCTGTACCTCGGCACCACATACAGACGTAGACTGTGTGTTATGTGCCTTGGAAGATCCGGTTGCTCCACCGATACCGTCACGTCCGGTACGTCCGCCCAGAAGGATAATCTTATCTCCGGGATCAGAGGTCAGTCTCTGTACGGCACGTCTCGGTGCGGCACCCATGACAGCACCGATCTCCATACGTTTTGCTACATAATCCGGATGGTAAACTTCTTTGACATATCCGGTTGCCAGTCCGATCTGGTTTCCGTAAGAGCTGTAACCTCTGGCTGCCTCGCGCACGATCTTCTTCTGTGGCAGCTTACCCTCAATCGTATCTTTTACGGATACGGTCGGATCTGCGGCTCCGGTCACACGCATTGCCTGATACACATAAGTTCTTCCGGAAAGCGGATCACGGATGGCTCCACCTAAACAGGTAGCAGCACCACCGAACGGCTCAATCTCGGTCGGATGGTTGTGTGTCTCGTTCTTAAAGTTTACAAGCCACTCCTCTGTCTTTCCATCTACTTCCACCGGTACCACGATGGAACATGCATTGATCTCGTCAGATTCTTCCTGGTCTGCAAGTTTTCCTTCTTTTTTCAGACGTTTCATGGCAAGCAGTGCCAGATCCATCAGGCAGACAAACTTGTCATCGCGTCCCGCATACAGTTTCTTGTGGGTATCCAGATATTCTTCGTAAGTCTTTTTGATTGGTGCCTGGTAAAATCCTTCATCAAACTTCACATTTTTAAGTTCTGTCGAAAAGGTGGTATGACGGCAATGGTCACTCCAGTAAGTATCAAGCACGCGGATCTCTGTCACGGACGGATTCCGCTTCTCGGTATTTTTGAAGTAATTCTGGATATGTAAGAAATCCTTAAAGGTCATGGCAAGATTTAAAGAGCTGTACAGTTCCTTTAAGTGTGCTTCTGCCATGTCGATAAATCCGTCGAAAACTGCCACGTCTGCCGGCTCATCGAAATTCTGTACGAGGGTATCCGGCTTGTCCATACCGGTCTCACGGGAATCTACCGGATTGATACAGTACTTTTTGATCGCCTCTAACTCATCCTCTGTGATGTCACCCTTGATCACATAGGTCGTCGCGCTGCGGATGATCGGCTCCTCATCCTCATTTAAAAGCTTCACGCACTGCTCTGCGGAATCCGCTCTCTGGTCGAACTGTCCCGGCAGGAATTCTACGGAAAATACGTTTCCGCCTTCTGCGTCAAAGTTCTCCTCATAAATATCATCCACTGGCGGCTCGGAAAATACCGTCTGCAATGCCTTCTGGTAAGTGGCATCCGATACATTTTCCACATCATAACGGATCAGAACACGCACCTGATCTGCAGCGATTCCGAGATAATGCTTTACCTCATGTTTTAATTCTTTTGCCTTTACGGCAAAATCCGGTTTCTTTTCTACGTACACACGACGTACATTGCCCATTGGATTTACCTCCTTCTTTTGCGAAACGGAATGCCCCCTGCATTTGGGGGCATTCTATTGATCTTTATGTTATTGTATCATGGGTTGACAATTAAGTAAAATTAATATCGCTTACGATATCTATTACCTGTTCTTATGAAATTACTGTACGGTAATTGCACTGTCCGTTACAACGCCCGGAGTGTCCGGTTCCGGCTGATCCGGCTGATCGGTACCCGGGTTTGGATTTACAAAATTAATCTTTACTTTCAGCTTTCTGGATTTATTTCCTGCCGTATCTTTGACATATACGGTCACGCTATAAGTTCCATAGGTTCCTCTTTCCATAGCGGTAACTGCCTTATGTGCTTCTCTGGCATCCACGAAAACATATTTTGACGCAAGTTTTTTGCCCAGATCTTTTGCCACTACATCTGCCTTAATTGCAGAAACCAGTTTTTCTTTGGAAACGGCTTTATTGTAGGTCAGTGTCTTTCGCTTCAGGCTGATGGATGGCGCTTTCGTGTCTTTTACGGTAATTACGATACTCTTCTGAGTCTTATTTCCCTTGGCATCTTTTGCTGTGTATGTAATCTTATATTTTCCGGTCTTTGCCGCATTGACTTTTCCGGAAACGGTAAATTTAAGTGTCTTACCTCTGTAATCGGTAGCTTTCACACCCTTTTTCAGATCTACTTTGCTGTTTGTTCTCTCGATGGTTTTATTCTTGATTCCCTTAATCGTCGGACGGAGTTTCAGCCATGGATTTCTCGGATCCGGATCGGTCGGATCCCATCCGCGGTACGGACTGTTTACATCAATACGGATCGGGGTAGGCTTGCCCAATGGTCCCGGATCTTTGCTGTCATAGATGGTTACTTTGGTTCCTACCGGGCAGTTGTCATAGATCCACTTGGCATCTTCCACATTCAGACGGACACATCCGTGGGATGCCGTCTGTCCCAGACGGTTATAAGAATTGTATGCCAGCTTGCTCGGGTCCTGTGAACTGTAAAAAACAGAGTGGAACAGCACACCACCGTGAATACGGCTGCAATACTGTCCGTACACACCGCCCATAAGTGTATGCCAGCGGTATTTTGCCGGAATCGAAAATGTTCCTGTCGGGGTGGCATTGTTGACACCGACAGAGCAGGCAAATGCTTTGACCGGTTTGGTATATTTGCCTTTGGAATCAAGTGCATATACGGTCACACAGTTCTGCTGACGATTGATTTTAATGTAATATGGCAGTTTTGCTGCCTGAGTTGTAACGGGTGTTCCTGCGAACACAAGCAGCATGAGTGCCGCCATCAATCCGCATAAGGTTTTCAAAATTCCCTTTTTCATGATAATCTCCTTTTCTCTCCTTTGTGAAAGGTATATAATATATCCTATACTATACTACTGAGGATATGATCGATGGATATCAATTATGAATTATACAAGGTTTTCTATTATGTTGCAAGCTCTCTCTCATTTTCGGATGCAAGTAAGAAGCTTTTTATCTCCCAGTCAGCGGTAAGCCAGTCTATCAAAACATTAGAGCGCAAGCTGGGACAGCCGCTTTTTATCCGTAGCACAAAAAAAGTGCAGCTGACTCCTGCCGGTGCTCTGCTTCTGAAACATGTGGAACCTGCCATGAATCTAATCTCACGCGGCGAAAGCCAGCTTTTAGAATCCGGCTCTCTTGGTTTAGGACAGCTGCATATCGGTGCCAGCGACACGATCTGCCGCTATTTTCTTCTGCCGTATCTGCAGAAATTCCATCGGAAATTCCCGGATGTTCCGATTAAAATCACCAATGCCAGCTCGATGGGCTGTGTAGACCTGTTAGAGCAGCGCCGGGTAGATCTGATTATCACAAATTTTCCAAACCCGCATCTGAATCCTTCCTATATTCAGAAAACGGTTGGCTCTTTCTCGGATGTGTTCGTCGCCAATCCGGCATATTTTGATCTGGCGGACCGCATCGTTCCTTTCTCGGAGCTTGGCACCTATCCGCTCATGATGTTAGACCGCAAGAGCACAACGAGTGAGTTTCTGCACCACATTTTCCTGCAGCATCAGCTGGAACTGCTGCCTCAGGTAGAGCTCAGTAGCAACGATCTGCTCATTGACATGGCTCGCATCGGTCTTGGAATTGCTTTTATCCCGGATTTTTGTCTGAAACACAAGCCGGAGGATCTCTTTCTCGTCCGCACGCAGGAAACGATCCCGCAGCGGCAGCTGGTGGCTTCGTTAAACCCTACCCTTCCGGTTTCTGCCTCCACCGAAGAGTTTTTAAAGCTCCTCCCGGACGTCTGACCAGAACCGGCTCACTTCTTCCCGCAGCTGCGGCAGACCACAGACGCTTCTCTTTTCCCATTCTCTCGGAAAAAGCGCTCCGTATTCGCGCTGCAGGAAACGTTCATCCAGCAGAAGGATCACGCCGCGGTCCTCGCTGGTCCTGATCACGCGCCCTGCTGCCTGCAGGACTTTGTTCATTCCCGGATAGCGGAACGCATAGTCAAATCCGGACAATCCCCGCTCATCATAATAATTCTTTAAAATTTCACGTTCATCGCTGACCTGCGGAAGTCCGGTTCCCACGATGATGGCACCGATCAGCCGGTCGTTTTTCAGATCAATGCCTTCCCCGAAAATTCCACCCATCACACAGAACGCAACGAGTGTCCCCTGGCGCTCTTTTTCAAATTCTTCCAAAAACGCTTCTCTTTCGTGTTCTTTCATATTACTATGCTGCATCAGAATCTCGCACGAATCGGCCGCCTTCCCGGCAAAGACCTCATATACATCCTGCATCAGCCGGTAAGACGGGAAAAACACCATGTAATTTCCCTGCTGTGCTTCTGTGACTGCACCGATATAGTCCGCGATTTTTTCGTATTCTTTTCTGTTCCTCCGCGTATATTTTGTGCTCACATCCCGGCCAAATGCGAGAAGTCTCTGTGTCTGGGCAAACGTACTCTGCGCATAAATGGCATAGTTATCCTCGTCCGTGGAAAGTAGCCGCTTGTAGTATCCGATCGGCAGGAGCGTTGCGGAGAAAAAGATCGTAGAATTGCTTTTATCGATGCATTTCTGCAGATTGACCGACGGATCTACGCAAAAGAGCCGGATCCGGAACTGACCTTCCTCCGTCATCTGGCTGTAGATCACGTAATGGTCATCCACCAGATCATAGATATTCAGGAAATTGCGCAGCGCAAAGTAAAAATCCAGCACCGTTTTCTTCTCCGGAAATTCCCGCGGTTTTTCCAAAAATTCATCCATCTGGGAGGCCAGCCGCATAAGGTGGAAGGTCAACGTTCCCACACTGTCCAGAATCTGGTAGTGCTCACACTCACGTTTCATTTCCAGCATGGCTTTGTTGCATTTGTCCAGGATACGGCAGATCGTACGGCTGTGCGCTTTCATGATCCGCTTCACTGCAAGCACGTCTTCTTTGTACAGATCGGCACTGTACATCTCCCTGCTGCGATCCACGAGGTTATGTGCCTCATCCACCAGGAACAGATAGTCTCCCTTTATCCCCTCCTGAAAAAAGCGTTTCAGATATACATTCGGATCGAATACGTAATTGTAATCACAGACAATATTGTCTGCCCAGGTTGCCACATCCAGACTCATCTCAAACGGGCACACCTGATATTCTTTCGCCTGCGCTAAAACTTCCTCTCTGGTAAACAGGTTGGATTTCTGCAAGAGATCAAACACCGCATCGTTCACCCGGTCAAAATGCCCCTTTGCATATGGACAGTTTACCGGGTTGCAGTCCATCTCTTCACACAGGCAGAGTTTTTCTTTGGCTGTGATCTGGATGACTTTGGCACGGTATCCCTGTTCTTCCAACAGGGCGAATGTTTCTTTTGCCACGGTTGCCGTGATCGTCTTTGCCGTGAGATAAAAGATCCGGTCTGCCAGCCCTTCTCCCACTGCTTTTACCGCCGGAAAGATTGTGGAAATTGTTTTGCCCACACCGGTCGGTGCCTCGATAAACAGATTCTTTCCCCGCAGAATGGTGCGGTAAACATCGGCAACCAGCTTCTTTTGTCCCTGCCGGTAGGAAAATGGAAACTCAAGTGTATGAATACTCTCCTGCCGCTGTTTTTTCCATGCGATCTGCCAGTCTGCCCATTTCCGATAATCTTCGATCAGATGCGTAAACCACACGGTCAGTGTCTCAAATGTATAAATTTCCCGGAAATACCGAATTTCTTCCGTATCCAGATTGCAGTAGGTCATCTGCACGCCGATCCGCTCCAGACGGTTCTGTTTCGCATAGATATACGCATAGCACATTGCCTGGGCTTTATGCACGTAGACCGGCTGTTCCATTGCCGCAACGTTTCTATATACACCCTTGATCTCATCGATGAAGCTGATTTCTTCTTCCGGAGGGATTTCTGCCGCAAACTCCTTCTCCGGTTGCAGCACAGACTCCGTCGCAGCCGGCAGATCCGGCTGAAATTTTCCATAGGCGATTCCGTCTGCACGTCCTTCCACGACCAGTACGTAATCGTTGGCTTTCCATTCAATTTTCAGCGGTACTTCCGCCTGATAGGAGGCGTCCATGCTTTTTTGAATTTTCCGGTGGATACGGCTGCCTTCCATCATGGCTTCCGCGCTGGCCATTTTTCCTGCACGGTTATCGATATCTCCTCCACGGAAAATAAACTCTACCAGATTTCTCACAGATATATGTAATTCCTGCATGTACACCTCCTTTCTCCCGCGGGTATTTTCCTGTTGTATGAAGCGGGTTTTTATTTGTTCCATTATTTTACAATAAAAAGCCCCGCTCCGGAATACGGAGCGGGACTTAAAGTTCCATAGTCACGATATAATAATTGTATTATGCCACTGCAAATTTAGCAACTACGTTTTCGAAATTTTCATTCTTTCCACCGTAGCAAACCTGAAGATTCTTTTTTACGCCAAGTCCAATCATACCAAGCAATGACTTTGCATCAATGAATGTTCTGTCGCATTTTACATCAATATCAAAATCACAACCACCTGCTGCACGTACAAAATCCTTAACTTCATCCATATCTGATAAACGAATTACTTTAACAGTTTCATACATAATCCAACACCTCTTTCTACCTTTAAACAACATACTTTTATTATCATCCCCAAGTTTAGAAAAGATTATGCCACTTTTTTTCTCATCTGTCAAAGTTATGCAAACTTCGCATTTCTCCGGTTTTTCCTGCATAATGACGGTAATCGCGCAACCGTTTCCATCAGATTCTTACCGTTTTTTTTCGTGTATTTATATTTATACCTGCTATCTTATGCAATTTCTCCAAAAAATTGCCTTTCCAATCACCAAAACAAGCATTTTTTGATGAAAACTATTTTTATCAAAGTGGTTTCCCACTTTTTTTCAGAATATCCACATATAATTCTCCGATCGGACTGACCTTTATCCCCTTGTGCCGGATATAGCCGATCCGCATCTTTTCGCTCTCTGCCAGCGGCACTGCCGCATAATCATTTCCGTTTAATTCTTCACAGATAATCCCGGAACAGAGTGTATAACCATTCAGCCCAACCATCAGATTCAGCATGGTCGCCCGGTCATCCGCATGGATCATCTTCTTATATTCATAGGTACTTTTCATCTCTTCGGCAAAATAAAAGGAATTATTTTTCCCCTGTTCGAACACCAGACATGGATATTCCTGCAGTTCTTTCATGGAAATTACATCCCTTTGTGCCAGCGGATGTCCTTTCCACAGATATACATAGGTGTCACAGGTAAACAGTTCTTCAAAAATCACATCATTTTCCCTGAAAAGTTTCTGGAGTACTGCTTCATTAAATTTGCTCAGGAAAAGAATCCCCAGCTCACTTTTCATGTTGCGCACATTTTCGATTACCTGATTCGTCTGTGTCTCATGCACGGCAAATTCATATTCTTCCATTCCGACAGCCTTTACGACTTCCACAAATGCCTTGACCGCAAAGGTATAATGCTGCATAGACACGGAAAATTTCTTTTTGGATGCAGACGAAATATAACGGGATTCCAGTAAATGATACTGCTCCACGACCTGCTTGGCATATCCGATAAATTCCTCTCCCTCTGGTGTAAGCACGATTCCCCGGTTGGACCGGATAAAAATGGTGATTCCTGCTTCTTCTTCCAGTTCGCGCACAACCGCAGACAGATTGGGCTGTGAGACAAACAATTTTCGGGATGCTTCGTTCATGGAGCGGCTTTCTGCAATCGTAATTACCTGATGTAACTGCTGTAGGGTCATATGTCTTACCTCTTTTCCTTAAGCAAATGATCTGTTATATACCGGACAAGGATCTGAAGTATCCATGCAATCACAATGGAACTGCATACCAGCACCAGTTCGTAACGCAGACGGCATGTATGAAATGCTACTCCCTTCATAAATTTTCGTATGGTAACATGTACCAGATACAATTCCAGCGAATGAGCACCAAACCATTCCAGTATTCTTATAACCGGGCGCATAGATAACTTGGAAAAGATCCAGGCAATTCCCGCACAACATGAGATATTAAAAATTCCGGTCACATACCTTGCAAAAATAGGAGATCCACTTGGAAGCATGGTGAGCAAATAGCCGGATAACGCAAAAAGAATCAACCATTTCCAATAACTTTCCCTTTTTTCATAACTGGATCTGCCATAAAAACAGCCCGCTATAAAAACAGGCAGACGAAGCAAAGCAATATTTACATTTCCAAATACCTCTTTCTCATATAATGCAATTACAAGTGCTAATACTGTAATAGCACTTACAATAGAAAGCAGACGGATCTCTCCATCTATTGCGTCCCGTGCGCTATCAACAATCTGAAAGATATAGGGATAAATCAGATAGCATAACAACATCAGGCCAATATACCAGTAAAGCCTGTCTCCATCACTGAAAAATGTGATAAATGTAAAGTCTTTTATGGCTTCTCCCCATCCTGTTTTATCCACACAGACATCTAATAAAATATAAGAGGGTACGGCTACGATGCAATAAGGTATCAGGATTCTTTTTAATCTTCTTATGTAAAAGCTTCTAACATCTGATCTTTTTTTCATGGAATAATATAATCCCAGACCAGAAAAGAATAAAAATGCATCAACACTCGATGATGAAATATATCTCCAAAAGAAGGAAATCCAGCCACTAAAATGATAGGAGTAATAATGACAGTCATCCGTAAAATGAAAAACTATAATCAATATGATGGATATTCCCATTAACGCACCCCGATATTGCGAAAGCACGCTGTTATTTGTTTTTTTCATATAATTCTCCTTTATAAAAATTTAATTTAAATTACTATAAATAAAAAAACACCTAAACAGGTGTTTTTAAAGAGCAGGGGATGAGAGAATCGAACTCCCACCAAAGGTTTTGGAGACCCCTATCATA
>OLOX01002048.1_pt1 | contig 17434 bp, 13 predicted proteins | sample 1672091 | NCBI WGS metagenome assembly OLOX01 (sample SAMEA3136644, study PRJEB25190) | human gut metagenome | reverse complement strand
GCCGGGAGACCTTCAGGTATTTGTCCAAACGCATGGTGCTGCTCCTTCCTGGGGAAAAAGCCGGTGCGGAAGCACCGGCTTTTCGTATCCTGTATGGGGTATGACCTTACTTCGCCACAGCGTCCTTCAGAGCCTTGCCGGCCTTGAAGGCGGGAACGGTGGAAGCGGGGATCTCCACGCTCTCGCCGGTGCGGGGATTCAGGCCGGTGCGGGCGGCGCGCTTCTTGGTCTCGAAAGAGCCAAAGCCCACCAGCTGCACCTTCTCGTCAGCCTTCAGCGCGTCGGTGATGGCGCACAGAACGGCGTTGACGGCGGCGTCGGAATCCTTCTTGGACAGGCCGGTCTTTTCGGCGACAGCGGCGATCAGTTCAGTCTTATTCATGATGTTTCCTCCCAAAATTTTTCATTTGTTGTATGCACCGCGCTCCGGCGGTGATCCTAAAACGATGTGGATCGTATTAAGAACTCAGGAATGCTTTGCCCCGTTCCACAGGGCGGTCATCTCGTCCAGGGACAGCTGCTCCAGCGACTGACCGCGCTCCAGCGCGGCCTGCTCCATGGCGCGGAAGCGGCGGATGAATTTCTCGCAGGTCAGGGTGATGGCCTCCTCCGGGTCGATGCCGCAGAACCGGCCCACCTTGACGGCGGCGAACAGCACGTCGCCCAGCTCACCGGCTATGTCGCCCTGCTCCGCCACGGCCTGATGCAGCTCCGCCGTCTCCTCGTCCAGCTTGTCCAGCGCGCCCTGCACGTCTGGCCAGTCGAAGCCGGCATCCGCCGCCTTCTTTTGCAGCTTCTCCGCCCGCCACAGGCCCGGCAGACTGCGGGCCACGGCATCCAGCGCGTCGGCGGTGGTCTTTTGCCCCTTTTCCAGGCGCTTCAGCTTGTCCCAGCTCACCAGCACGGATTCCGGCGAGTCCTCGTGAGCCGCGCCGAACACGTGGGGATGGCGGAACAGCAGCTTCTTCACCACGCCGTCGCACACGTCGTCCATGTCGAAGCGCCCTGTGTCCCGCTCGATGTCCGCGTGGAACACCACCTGCATCAGCACGTCGCCCAGCTCCTCTTTCAGCAGGGCGGTATCGCCGGTGTCGATGGCCTCGGCGGCCTCGTAGGCCTCCTCTAAAAGTCCCCGGCGGATGCTCTCGTGGGTCTGCACCTTGTCCCAGGGGCAGCCCTCCGGCGACCGCAGCAGACGGATGATCTCCAGCAGATCGTCATAGCCGTAACGGGGTTTCCTAACAAAATCTATCATACTTCCGCTCCTATTGCAAGAGGTTTTCGCCTGTGTGGACAGAAAAGTTCAGCGCAAACGCAGTATTTGCGCGATTTTTTCCCCTTTTGGCAGGGCCAGAAGCTCCTGCCGGGTCACTGTGCCGGTGGCCAGCACCAGCAGCACGTACACCGCCGCGGCGATGAGGATGGCCGGCAGCACCGCCCAGCGCTCCGGCAGCACCTGGGCCAGCAGGCCGTAGGACGACCGGGCGGCCAGGGCCATAACCGCCGTCAGCAGCAGCGGCCTGGCGAACAGACCGATGTAGCCGGGCCGCTCCGGCACGCACCGGGCGATGGCGATGAGGTTCAGCACCACGATGAGGGCGTAGCAGTACAGCGTGCTCACCGCCGCACCCCGGATGCCGGTGGCCGGGTCGCCCACCATCAGGTAGTTGGTGACGATCTTCATCACGCCGCCGCACAGCAGCGTGAACACCGGGACACCGGGTCTGCCATAGGCTTGCAGCACGCCGTTGGTGGCCACCATCAGGCACACGAACACGCAGGCAAGGCCCAGAAACGTCAAGTGGTACGCTGCCGCCCGGGCGGTATCTGGCACGGCGGGGTACAGCAGCAGCAAAATGGGCTCGGCCAGCACGGACAATCCCGCGCCCGCCGGCAGCGCCGCCAGGGTGGTCAGCTTCAGCGCGCCGCCTACGGCCCGGCCTGCCGCCGCTCTGTCCTGCCGGGTCAGCGCCGCCGTGATGGCGGGCATCAGGCTGACGGACACGGGGTAGATGAACGACGGCGGCAGCTGGAACAGCGTCATGCCGAAGGTGTACTGGCCGTACAGGGCGGAAGTCTCCGCCGCCGAATAGCCCAGCGTGTCCCGCAGGGTGCTGGTCACCAGTGCCTGATCCAGCAGGGTGATGAGGCTCATGCCCGCCGCGCCCACGGTGATGGGCACGCCCACCGACAGCAGCTGGCGCAGCAGCTCACGGCGGCGGGGCGGTACGTCCCGCGCCTCCGGCAGGGTGCAGCGCCGGGCGGTGAGGCAGGCCGTCACCAAAAGCCCCAGTGCCGCGCCGGCGGTGACGCCGCCGATCGCCCCGGCGGCGCACAGCTCCGGGGCGGCGTTTTGCTTCAAAAGCAGCAGGCACAGCGCAAGGCCGATGACCAGCTTGCCCGCCGACTCCGTCACCTGTCCGGCGGCGGTGGGGAGCATATCCCCCAACCCCTGGCCGAAGCCACGCAGGGCCGAGGACACGCACACCAGCGCCACCGCCGGGCCTAAGGCCCGGATGGCGTAGGCGGCGGCCTCGTCGTGCAGCCACCCGGCCAGCACCTGGGGCATGGCGCACATGACGGCGCTGCATAATAGGCCGATGGACGCCAGCAGCGCCAGCGCCATCCGAAAGCCCCGCCGCGCCCCGGCATAGCGATGCTGGGCGGCGGCCCTGGCCACCAGGCGGCTCAATGCCACCGGCAGTCCGGCGGTGGACAGCACCAGCAGCAGGCTGTAAATGTTGTACGCGGCGTAGAAGTGGGCCATGCCCTCGCTGTCCAGCAGGTTGCCCAGCGGGATCTTATACACGGCGCCCAGCAGCTTCGTCACTGCCACAGCCCCGGCCAAAATGGCCGCGCCGCCCATGAAATTCTGCCGTGTCCGCGCCATGGCCGCCCTCCTTGATGATCGATCTGCGCCATCCGCCTGTCATTCCGGGCCAGTGACCGAGGTCACTGGCGTGGGAATCCGTATCCCCGGCAAAGGAGAGCGGATCGCCGCGACCAGTCTGAGGACTGGTCGCGCGATGACAAGAGGGGGGGCGTTACTTCATGCTCTCGTGGAAGCGGCGGAAGGATTCCAAATTCTCCGCCAGCTTCTCGGGCCGCTGGATGTACTCCAGCGGGAACTTGGGGTGGAACACCCGCTCGATGCGGTTGCGCTGTGTGTCCACCATTTTCGTAGAGCCGCCCGCGCCCAGGGACAGGATGCTGTGCAGCTCCTCCATGATGTAGATATTATACAGGCCCTCCGCCCCGGATATGCACCAGCCCACGTTCTCGAAGCTGCCGGACATATATTTCTGCCGGTACAGGTAGTAGGGGGCGAAGCCCCTGGCCCGCAGGGCCGGGTCGGCGTAGTCCAGCATCTCCGCCACCGCCTCCGCCGTGGGGATGGGCAGTCCCTCCAGCAGGATGCGGCTGCCCTTTTTCAGACTCAGGGTGTGGACGGTGATGTTGTCCGCGCCGAAGGTCAGGCACTTGTCCAGCGTCCGGCGGAAGCCCTCCGGCGTGTCGGCGGGCAGTCCGGCGATGAGATCCATGTTCACGTGGGGGAAGCCCATGGACGTGGCCAGCGTCATGGCCCTTTCGATGTCCTCCGGGCTGTGCTGGCGGCCAATGGCCCGCAGCACCTGGGGCTCGAGGGACTGGGGGTTGACGCTGATGCGGTCCGCCCCGTGGTCCAGCAGCACTTGCAGCTTCTCCCGGTCGATGGTGTCGGGCCGCCCGGCCTCGATGCAGTATTCCACGCAGCCGGACAGGTCAAAGCTGCGGTTCAGGTGGGTCAGCAGCCGGTCCATCTGCTGGGCCGACAGGGTGGTGGGGGTGCCGCCGCCCATATAGAAGGACTTGATGCGCAGGCCCGTCTCCCGGACCATTTGCGCGGCGTCGGTAATCTCCCGGCACAGCACGTCCAGATACGGCTCCACCAGCCCCAGGGATTTTTCCACCGACTGGGACACGAAGCTGCAATAGGCGCAGCGGGTGGGGCAGAAGGGGATGCCGATGTACAGGGAGATGTCCTCCGGGCGCAGGTCCGCCTTGGCCCGCAGGCCCGCCTGGGCCGTTTCCACCGCCAGACGGCGGCGGGAAGGGGAGACGTAGTAGGTGTCCCCCAGAATGCGGCGGGCCTGGGCAGGGGTCTTGCCCTCCTCCAGCAGACGGGCCGCCAGCTTGCCGGGGCGGATGCCCGTCAGCGCGCCCCAGGCCGGGGTCAGGCCGGTGATCTCCCGGGCGGCCTTGAAAAAGCTCAGCTTCACGGCCTTCTGCCGCAGGCGCTCCCGCTCATATTCGTCGTCCACGCCCCGCAGCAGCGCCCGGGACATGCCCCGGCCCAGCCTGCCGCCATAGGCGATCTCGGTGATGGCGGTGGCATACACCGGGCTCTGGTGCAGATCCACCCGGGCCCAGTCGTCCTCGCCGGGCTCCGGGGCCTGATATACGGGGCGCTCCTCCGGGAAGAAGGCCAGCAGGCTCTGCTCCACGGCGTAGCGGTCGTCGTGACCGCGAAATACCAATTTCATGCGGCGCCTCGCTTACTTCATGCCCTGGCGGACATAGGGGTTCGCCCGGCGCTCATAGTCCAGGGTGGTGGGCTGGTCGTGGCCGGGATAGACCTGATAGGGCCCGGGCAGATTCCCCAGCCGGCCCAGGGACCGGAGCATTTCCCGCCAGTCGCCTCCTGCGAAGTCCGTCCGGCCGCAGGAGCAGCGGAACAGGGTGTCGCCGGAGAAAATAACATCTCCCACCACCAGACACACGGACCCCTTGGAGTGGCCGGGAGTTTCCAGCACGGTGATGGTCAGGCTGCCCAGGGTCAGGGTGTCGCCGTCGTGATAGTAGCGCTGGTTGTGCTCCGGCAGGCGGGAGAATACCAGCTCCATGTCGCCCTGACGGCCGTCCACCACGTCCTTTTCGTTGATGTACACCGGCAGATCCGGGTACCGCTCCAGAATGGGGCGCACGGCGGTGGTGTGGTCAAAGTGACCGTGGGTCAGCAGAATGCACTGCAATGCGCAGCCGGAGCGGGACACCATGTCCAGCACCCGGTCCGCTTCGTCGCCGGGGTCGATCAGGGCGCATACCCCTGCCGTCTCGTCGGACAGCAGGTAGCAGTTGGTCATAATGGGGCCTACCATAATGGAATCGATTTTCATGGGGGAAAACCTCCTGTTCAGGATAAAAGCGGGCGGACAGCGGCGTCCGCCCGGCAGGATATACGGTTTTGTTACGCGTTGAGCTGATCCGTGTCCACGATAAGGGTCAGGGGCCCATCGTTGACGGACTCCACCAGCATCTCCGCGCCGAACTCGCCGGTTTCGGTGTGAATGCCCTTTTCCCGGCACAGGGCCACGAATTTTTCATACAGGGGAATGGCCACCTCGGGCCGGGCGGCAGCCAGAAATTCCGGGCGGCGGCCCTTGCGGCAGTTGCCGTACAGGGTGAACTGGGAGATCACCAGAATTTCACCGTTGACCGTGTCCAGGCCGCGGTTCATCTTGCCGTCCTCATCCTCGAAAATGCGCAGACCTGTCAGCTTGTCGGCCAGCTTCACGGCCTGGGCCTCGGTGTCGTCATGGGTGATGCCCAGCAGGATGAGGAAGCCGGGGCCGATGCTGCCGATGGTTTTGCCGTCCACGGATACGGAGGCGCTTTTCACGCGGGTCAGCACTGCTCTCATGGTAATATAGTCTCCTTTTCGGTTAATATATTGTGTTTTTTCTCAGCCCGCCGGGCGGGTGACGCGCATAACGCCGGAAATCTGCTCAATGCGGCGCATAACGGTTTTCAGCTGGTCGCTGCTGGATATGTCGGTATCCAGGGTGATCAGGGCGAAGCCGTCGGGGGTGGAGCGTGCGTTCAGGGAGCCCACATGGGTCTTGGTGGAGGACAGCACCGTGGAGATGTCCATGATCAGGTTGATGCGGTCCTTGGCCACCACCTGCAGGGTGGTGCGGAAGGTGCCCTCCACATCGTCGGCCCAGGACACCTTGATCCAGCGGCCCTTCTCATTGGGACTCCGGCGGGCCGGGTCGGCGTTGGGGCAGTCCCTCCGGTGGACGGACACGCCGTAGCCCTTGGTGATAAAGCCCACGATGTCGTCTCCGGGGACAGGGGTGCAGCATTTGGAGAACTTCACCAGGCAGTTGCTGAGGCCCTCCACGATGATGCCCTTTTCACTGTGGGTGCGCTTGGGCACGGCGGGGCGGGTGACCTCGGGGTGACCCTCCACGGGCACCTCCGCCTGGCGCTCCACCTGGTGCTGGTGGAGGATGCGCTGGATATCCTCCCGGATGCGGCCGATGACCTTCAGGCTGCTGATGCCGCCGTAGCCGATGGCGGCATACAGATCGTCCAGACTCCGGTAGGTGAGCTTTTTCAGGATACCGGGCAGGTTTTCGTCGTTGGTAAGCTCCTTCAGGGACACGCCGCAGCGCTTGAGCTCCGACTCGAAGGAGGCGCGGCCCGTGACCACGTTCTCGTCCCGGCGCTCCCGCTTGAGCCACTGGCGGATCTTGGACCGGGCGTTGCTGGACCGGGCGATCTTCACCCAGTCGCGGCTGGGCCCGTGGGCGGACTGGGAGGTGACCACCTCCACGATGTCGCCGTTTTTCAGCCGGAAGTCAAAGGGCACGATGCGCCCGTTGACCTTGGCGGCCACCATGTGGTTGCCCACGGCGGAGTGAATGTTATAGGCAAAGTCAATGGGCGTGGCCCCGGCGGGCAGGTTGATCACGTCGCCCCGGGGGGTGAATACGAACACCTCGTCGGCGAACATGTCCACCTTCAGGGAGTGGATAAACTCCTCGGCGTCGGTGCCCTCCTGATTCTCCAGCAGACGCCGGACCCACTCATACCGGCCCTCGTCGCCGCTGCCCTGGCCGTTCTGCTTATACTTCCAGTGGGCGGCGATGCCGTATTCGGCCACCTCGTGCATCTCCTTGGTGCGGATCTGCACCTCGAAGGGGATGCCGTTCTGGCCCATAACGGTGGTGTGAAGGCTTTGGTACATGTTGGGCTTGGGAGTGCCGATATAGTCCTTGAACCGGCCCAGCACGGGCTTGTACAGGTCGTGGATAATACCCAAAACGTAATAGCAGTCGGACACCGTGTCCACGATGACCCGGAAGGCGAACAGATCATACACATCGTCCAGGGACTTGTTCTGGGTGTACATCTTGCGATAGATGGAATAAGGGTGCTTCATGCGGCCATACACATAGCCGTCGATATTGGACTCGTGCAGGCGCTGGGTGATCTGGTCGTGGATGGAGGACATAAAGCCGTCGTATTCCGCGGCCTTCTCGTTCAGCGCGTCCACGATCTCCCGGTAGCTGATGGGGTCCAGGTATTTCAGGGACAGGTCCTCCAGCTCCCACTTCATTTTCTGCATGCCCAGCCGGTGGGCAATGGGCGCATAGATCTCCAGGGTCTCGAAGGACTTCTGCTTCTGCTTTTCCGGAGTCTGGTACTCCATGGTGCGCATATTGTGCAGCCGGTCGGAGACCTTGATGAGGATGACCCGGATGTCCTTGGACATGGCCAGCAGCATTTTGCGCAGATTTTCCATCTGCTCCTCGGCCTTGGAGGTATAGTGGACCCGGGTCAGCTTGCTGACCCCCTCCACCAGATCCGCCACCGTGGGGGAGAACTGCTTGGCGATGTCCTCGTGGGTGGCGGCGGTGTCCTCAATGGTGTCGTGGAGCAGGGCCGCCTCGATGGACTCGGAGTCCAGGTGCAGCTCCTCCGCCACGATCTGGGCCACAGCCAGGGGATGGGTGACGAAGGGTGAACCGTCCTTGCGCAGCTGGCCCTGGTGGGCGGCGGCGGCAAACTCATAGGCGGCCCGGATCTTGTCAAAGCTGGCGGTGGGGTTATAGGCCCGCACCGTGTCCTCTAAGTGCTGGTATCGTTCTTCCACTGTCATGAGCGTCCCCCTCCTTTCGCGGCGTCCAGCGCCTGGTGCAGGCGCAGCAGATATTCCGACCGGTCCAGGGCCACCTTTTTCCCCTGGCCCGTAAGATGCAGCCGGATGCTGTCGCCCTGGCGGAGGCTTTGCAGCAGCCCCCGCTCCCGAAACACCTCCAGGCACAGCGCCGTCCGCAGAAACGGCTCCGCCCCATGCAGGGCCCCGGACAGCCGCCGCAGCAGCGGCAGATAGTCTGCCTCCAGCCCATCGGGGGGCACCGTGTGCTGCAGGGCCCGCCACAGGCACACGCACTGGTCCCGGGAGGGCAGCAGGCGCACCGCGTCCCGGGGACGCAGCTCCTGGCCCTGCAGGCAGCGGCCTACCAACTGCAGGGACTCCTCCTCCCGGGCGCTGCCGGAAAGGGAGGGGCGGATATCCACCATCTGCAGCTGCACCGTGCGGCTGCTGCGGAATTCGTTGATTTGCAGGTAAAACGCGGCGTCCACCCGGTCGCCCGGGACCACGCCGCAGGTCTGGGCCACGGCGGAGAAGAAAATGCCGTCAAACTGGGCGCTGCCCTTGGACAGGCGCAGCTTCAGATGCCGGTTCTGGCCCACGTTCTGGACCCGCTCCAGCGTGGCCCCCCGCAGGCAGAACACCGGCCGGGCGTTGCCTGCGCCATAGGGCTCCAGGGCGTCCAGGGCCTCCACCTCCGAAAGGGTCACCCGTCCCGCCTGGCCGATGGACACATCCACCTGCAGGCAGGACACCGGGGCCTTGCCCCCCCGGAATTTCCGGGCATATTGGTTCATCCGCTGCCGGAAGGCGGGAATGTTCTTTTCCTCAATGGTAAAGCCCGCCGCCAGCTCGTGGCCGCCGAAGTCCAGCAGCAGGTCGGAGCAGGATTCCAGAGCGGCGAACAGGTTGAACCCGCCCCAGCTGCGGCAGGACCCCTTGCCGGTGCCGCCGGACAGATGGATCATAAAGCTGGGACAGGCGTATTTTTCCGATAGACGGGAGGCCACGATGCCCACCACCCCCTGGTGCCAGGTATCCGAGGCCAGCACCAGGGCGCTGCGCTCCTGGGCCGGGGACTGCTCGATCTGCTCCACGGCCTGGGCATAGATGGCCTGCTCCACGCTCTGGCGCTCCCGGTTCAGGGCGCACAGCTCCCGGGCCAGACGCTCTGCCTGATGGGGATCGGTGCTCAGCAGCAGGTCCGCCGCCATATCCGCCGCGCCCATGCGGCCGGCGGCGTTGATGCGGGGGGCCAGGACAAAGCCGATCTGCACGGAGGTGATGGCCTTGTCGGACAGGCCCGCCTCCCGCAGCAGGGCGTGCAGACCGATGAAATCCGACCGGCCGATAGATGCCAGCCCCCGGGAGACGATGGTCCGGTTCTCGCCGGACATCTGCATCACGTCGGCCACGGTGCCGATGGCGGCCAGGGTGCAGTACCGGGACAGCAGGGCCTCCTCCCGGCTCTCGCCCCCCAGGGCCAGCACCAGCTTCAGCGCCACGCCGCACCCGGCCAGGTGCTTGAAGGGATAGCCGCAGTCAAGCCGGTGGGGGTCCACCACCGCGCAGGCGGGAGGCAGCTCCTCCTTGCACTCATGGTGGTCGGTGATGACCACGTCCATGCCCAGGGAGTTGGCATAGGCCACCTCCTCCACGCCGGTGATGCCGCAGTCCACCGTTACCAGCAGCCGGACGACCTGGTCATGCAGGGACAGGATGGCGTCCTTTCCCAGGCCGTACCCATCCTCGATGCGGCGGGGGATATAGTGCACCACGTCGCCGCCCCGGGACAGGAGGTAATCCACCAGAATCACCGTGGCGGTGATGCCGTCCACGTCATAGTCGCCGAACACGGCGATCCTTTCCCCATCGGCCAGGGCGCGGTTCACCCGCCCGGCAGCCCGGTCCATATCCTTCATCAAAAACGGGGAATAGGGCAGCTCCCGGTCCCGCTCCAGGAAGGCAGCGGCCTCCTCCGGTGTGGTGACGCCCCGGGAGGCCAGCACGGAGGACACCAGATAGGGGTATCCGGCCCCGGTGAGCCGGTCCACCGCCTGGGCAGGCAGGTCCGGTATGCTCCACTGCTGATATTTCATGACGGGACACCCCTTTCGCGGTACTGCAAATAATATTTTATTATAGCAAACGCCGAATGACTTGACAAGGGGCGGCGGGGCGTATTTTCGGGGATTTGGCAGGAAAAGCAAAGCCTCCGGCCGAAGCCGGAGGCTTTGCGCAGCTTGCCAAAAAAGCCTCGCAGAGTTCGCGGCCCGCAGGCCGCGAATAAGGTATGATCCATTTTTCGCGGCGGCGTGTACGTCGCGAAAAATACTTTGCGCGGAGAGAGTGTGTTTTCATGCATTTTATGCGTGAAAACGCGCGGGTCGGAGCGGAAACTCTTTTGTCAAAAAAGGGCGCCGCCCTTTTTTGACAAGTTCAGCAAAGCCTCCGGCTAAGCCGGAGGCTTTGCGCTTATTTCTCGCTGACGCTTTTCAGGGCGGTGGGCAGGCTGCCGTCCAGCAGCAGGATGAACCGGCGCAGATCGTCGCCGATGTTCTCCGGCATGCCGGATTCGATCCAGTCGAACACGCCGCTCAGCAGGCCCCGGGCATAGAACCGGGACACGAACTCCAGGTCCCCCTGGGTCACGTCCAGGCCCACAGCCGCCTGGTCCACGATGCGGCGGATCACCGGGCCGTAGCCCTGCATCAGATAGCGCTCCAGATCCCGCCGGTTCACGGAGCGGTAGGCATTCATCACCAGGTGACGCTTGCTGCGCAGCACGTCCGTGATGGTGCGCAGCTCCTGCCGCCAGTCGCTGCCGTTGCTGCGGATGCTCTGGGCCAGGGCGGCGGCCTCCCGGTCAAAGATCCAGCGCATCAGGTCGTACACGTCGTGAAAATGATAGTAAAACGTCTGGCGGTTCACACCGCACCGGGCCACAATGTCCTTGACGGTGATCTTTTCCAGGGTTTTTGTCTCCAGCAGCTGGCACAGGGACTCTGCCAGGTCATGCTTTGCATTCATGGGCAGCAGTCCTCCTTACATAATGCCGGATTTTTCCTTGCTGCGGGCGATGAGCCGGTTCAGGGGCCGGGCCGGGTAATACAGCACCATCCCCAGCACCGCAAACAGCACGCACATGGCCGCCATCACAGCCAGATTCTTCCAGTACACATTCTCATACCGTCCGGCGATGGTCTCCCGGAGCATGTCCATGCCATAGTGGAAGGGCATGAACTTATACAGCGTCTGGAAGATCCCGGGCAGCACGTCGATGGGATAGACGCCGCCGGAGCCCGCCACCTGGATGACCATGATGATGACGGAGGCCGCCATGCCGATGTTGTCCAGGGCATAGACCAGGGCATAGTTCATCATGGTGAAGTTCAGGCTGCACACGCAGCACGCCAGCAGGAACAGCCCCGGATACGGGCATTGGATGCCGATGTAGTAAATGCAGCCGAGGCCCGTGACCAGGGCCTGGATCATACCGATCAGGAAAAACAGCTGATACCGGCCGAAGAACCGCTGCCAGGGGCGCAGCCGGAAGAGCTCCGGCATGGGGGCGTTCACATGGAGCATGGTGGCCGTCAGCAGGGAGCCCACGAACAGGGCCAGCATGATGTAATACGGCGCCATCGAGCTGCCGTAGCTGGTGATCTCGTATACCGGCACCGTCTCCATGGACACGGGGTCGGACAGGTAGTCCGCCAGGCCCTCGGGGTCGTTTTCCAGCACCTCCACAAAGCGGCGGAAGCCGTCGCTGGTGACGATGCGGTCCATATCCTGGGCCAGCTGCCCCAGGTCGCCCCGCAGGGTGGACGACAGCTGGATGGCCCCGCTCAGGGTGGTGCCTGTGGACTGGATGGCCTCCTGATACCGGGTCAGCTTATCGCCCAGGGCCGACAGATTGCCGGATACGCTGTCAAACACGCTTTGCAGGGTCTGGAGCTTTTCCGTCACATCCCGATTCAGCTCCTCCAGCCGCTGGTTCACGCTGCCGCTGATGCGCAGGGCCGCCTCCCGCAGCTCCTGGCGGAGCGCATCCACCTTGGCCTGTACCTCCTGGCGCCAGGTCTCCAGCTGGCCGGGGTCCTCCAGCGTTTTCAGCAGGTCCCGCAGCTCACCGATGCGGTAAATGGCGTTGCCCAGCCGCTCCTGAACGGCGGGATAACCGGCGGCAAAGTCCCGCAGCTTTTCCAGCCGCTGCTGCTGCTCCGCCAGCCGCTGGTCCAGCTGCTGGGCGGGACCGGCCAGAAAGCCCGCCACATCCTCCGCCGTTCCCACGGCGGCGGCAATGTCGTCGGCGATGACATCGATCTGGGCGTCGATATCCTCCAGCTGCCGGGCGATCTCGGCCTCCGTCTCGTTCAGGCGGCCGATGCCCCGGTCCAGGGCGTCCTGGATGCCGGACAGGTCATTGCCGCTGACGATGCTGTCCAGGTCGCCGGTGACCACCCCGGCGCAGGCCAGGATGCTGTCTGTCTGGTCCGCCAGGGTCTGCATGGCCGTCAGCGTTTCCTCCAGGGTGCGCAGGCTGTCCTGGGCGCTGCTGAGCTTTTCAATGACCCCCTGGGACACGTCGTCCGCATCCAGGCCCAGAGCCCTGCACACGGAGCTGACGGTGGTGACGGCGTTGGTCACCGTCTCCACCACGGTGGCGTTGATCTCGTCCTGAACGGCGGTCTTGGCCTTGTTGGTGATCTTGGGGGCGATGGCGTTTTTCTTCTCGTTTTCGTAATACTCGATCTGGGGGTGCCGCAGGTCCGTGTCCAGAATGCTGACGAAGTCCCCGGTGAAGCCCGCGGGAACGATCAGGGCGGCGTAGTACCTGCCGGACCGGACACCCTCCAGGGCCTCCTCCCGGCTGTCTACAAAGTCCCAGCCCATCTGGTTGTTGCTTTTCAGGCCGTCCAGCACCATGGACCCGATGTTCAGCTTCAGGCCCAGCAGCTCATAGCCCTCATCCTCGCTGGTAACGGCCACGCGGATATTGGACGTGGCGTCGGGGCCGTAGGGGTCCCAGTTGGAAAAAATGTTGAACCATGCATACAGGCACGGGATCAGGCACAGGCCCATGATGACCACCACGGCCACCACGCTGGCGCTGATGCGCTGCCAGTCGGCCCGGAAAATTCTCCAGATATTCCTCATGACTGCACCTCCCTGGACCGCCGGTCCTGATCGCCCATATACCGGGAAATGCGGCCCAGCTCCCGGGACATCTGCTCAAAGCCCTGGGCCAGCTGGCGGCTGCTCTCCTGCAGGTCGGACAGGGTCAGGGCCAGCTCCGGGTGCAGGGGCTCCGGCTGTACCGGGACAGAGGCGGGACGGGGCGGGACAGGCTGGGGACAAGGCGGGACAGGGGCGGGACAAAGCTCCTCCGGGGCAGGCTCCTCTGGAGCAGGCTCCTCTGGGGTAGGCTCCTCCGGGGCGGGCTTCTCCGGAACCGCTTCGCTCTCCTGACTCCGACCCCGCAGATGGGGCAGCAGCTGGGGCATGCCGGTGGGCAGGGCCATCAGCTGATCCAGCTCCACCTCCTTCTGGGTGATCTTCTTCACCTTGTTCTGCATTTCGTAGTCCACATATTCCACGGCGATGAGATACGCCGCGATGCCGAACATGGATACGATCCACAGCAGCAGGAAGATCACCCGGGAGCCGTCGGATAAAAACAGCAGCACCAGAAATGCCAGCGGCACCAGCAGCAGGCTCAGCATTCCCTTGCGGATGCGGCGCTGATTGCCGCTGTGGAACTGAAGGACCTCCTGCAAAAGGGCCTGATACAGCTGGCTATATTTCTTTTCGTCCATAGGGAGTCCTCCTTTCTTACAGCATTTCCGTTTCTTTCAGCTTCTCCTCCATGAAATGGTTCAGTCCCATAAAGGGCTTGCGCACCAGCAGGCCGATGACCAGGGCCGCCGCGCCGAAGATCAGCAGGCAGCCGATGTTTTTCAGCCATGTGGTCCCATACAGGCCGCATACGCACTCGCGCACGGCGTCGATGGCATAGGGGAAGGGGAAGATATGATAGATTTTCTGATACACGTCCGGCAGCAGCTCAATGGGGAACGTGCCGCTGGAGCCGGCGATCTGGAGCACCATGACCACCACTACAACGGCCTTGCCCACGTCGCCGAAGGACACGGTCAGGGCGTAGATCAGCAGGCTGAACACCAGGGAGGTAATGGCCCCGGTGGCAAACAGCAGCGCCGGCTCCACGCACTGGATCTTCAGCACCAGCAGGTCCCCGGCCACGATGACGGCGGCCTGAATCTGGCTCATGACGAAAAACAGGAAGTACCGGCCGAAGAACAGCTGGTGGGGCTTGGGGTCCACCAGCCCCTCCAGGCGGGCGTGGGGCTTGAGAATGGCCACCAGCATGACGCCGCCCACCCAGATGGCCAGAACGGAATAGAAGGGGGCCATGGCGCTGCCGTAGTTTGCAATGGGATACACCGGCTCCACGGTGGTCTGCACCATCTGGGAGAAGTAGGCGCCGTAATCCTCCGGGCTGCCGCCCAGGATATCCAGCAGGGTGTCCAGATAGTCCGGACTGTCGCTGTCCTCCAGGCCGCCCAGCAGGCTCCCCAGCTTGTCGATGGCCTGGCCGATGGCGTCGCGGCCCTGGGACATAAGACCGTCCAGGGTGCCGGCTGCCGCGCCGGCGGCTGCCAGCAGGTCCCGGGTATCGGCTGCCGTTCCGTGGAGGCCCTGGAGCAGACCCTCCGTCTGGTCCAGAACGTTTTTCACATCATCCGTCACATCGCCGAACACCGGCGTCAGCAGGGTGTCCGTCAGCTTCTCCAGCTGGGCCACCAAAGCGATGGTGTCCTGCAAAACGGCAGAGTTCTGCCGGATGCCGTCGGCCACGGTGTTCAGCCGGTCCCGCAGCTGATAGCAGTTGTCCGCCAGGCGCTGGGCGGCGGCTGCGGCCTCGGCCCCCACGGGCCCGGCCTCCACGGCGATAGACCTGGCCCAGGCCGTGAGCTTATCGCCCATATCGTCCATGGTCTGGGCGGCGTCCCGCAGGTCCTCCTGAATCTGGGGCAGCTGAGCGTCCACGTCGATGCCGTTCAGAATTTTCTCCGCCGCGTCAAAGGCCTTGTCCAGGGCTGCCTGGGCCTTATCCAGGGCGGCGTGGACCTGGCGGTTCAGCTGGGCCACGGTGTCCAGAAGCTCCTGGCTGTCGGGGCGGTTCTGGTTGATATTCGCCACCAGGTCCGACAGGTCCTGGCGATAGCTGCTGTTGTCCTGGCCCGCGGCCTGGAAGGCGTCCACGGTCTGGGCGCAGGAGCGCAGCAGACTCCGGGCCTGGCCCAGCAGCCCCTGAACGGAGCCCACGGGGTCGTCGCCCTTCAGCTGGTCCGACAGGTCGTTGGCTCCCCGGAAAACGGCGTCCACCACCACGTCCAGATAGCTTTTGCTGATGGTGGTTTTCAGGGACGACACCGCCGTGTCGGTGATCTTGGTGGCCACGGCGTTTTTCTTGTAGTTTTCATAATAGGTGATGGTAGGCTTGCCGGTCCACTCCGTCAGCATGTGGTACATATTATAAGAGAAGTCCTCACCGATGACCACGGCGGCGTAGTAATCCCCGGCATAGACGCCGTGCTCGGCCTCCTCCTTGGTGTCCACCGCCACCCAGTTGATGCTGGTGCTGGTGCGCAGATCGTCCACCACCTCCCGGCCCTTGTTGACCTGGGTACCGTCCTCCTCCGTCCAGCCCTTATCCAAGGACGCCACGGCGATGCTGATGTTGCCGGTGTTGCCGTAGGGGTCCCAGTTGGAGTAGATATTCAGCCAGGCGTACAGGCTGGGCAGCACCGCAATGACCAGGGCCACGGCCAGAGCAAAGAAATGCGTAAACAGCGAACGGGCGTCCGCCTTGATGATGCGCCAGATGTTCCGCATACGTTCCTCCTGCTTCCGAAAATAGATTCCGCGCCGGGGCGCGGCGTTAAGACAGTGTATAGGCTATTATACTATACACTGTCAAAATTTCCATCCCTTTTTTGCATTTTTCAAGATTTGTTCATATCTTCCGGCAGAAGCCGGGCCATATCCTCCGGCAGCGGGGCCGTTACCGTCAGGCGGCGGCGGGTGACGGGGTGGGTCAGCTCCAGCCGGTGGGAGTGCAGGGCCGGACGGGGGATCAAGTCCCGGTCCTCCTGGCCGTAGAGCCAGTCCCCCAGCAGCGGGTGGCCAATGGCGGACAGGTGCAGCCGCAGCTGGTGGGTGCGGCCCGTGGTGGGCGTCAGGCGCAGCAGGGCGCGGCCCTGGGCCGTCTCCAGCACCTGATAGTGGGTGTGGGCGCTCTGCCCCGCCGGGTCGGGCCGGCGCTTCAGCAGCGAGCCCTCCGCACGGCTCAGAGGCAGGTCGATGTCACCCTCCGGGGGCTGGGGCACGCCCTCACACACGGCCCGGTAGTCCCGCTGAAAGTCCGGGGTGTGGAGCTGGGCCATGCAGCGGGCGTGGACGAAGCCGGTCTTGGCCACGGCCATGACGCCGGTCGTGCCGCGGTCGAGACGGTTCACGGCGTGGAACGTGTCGCTGTGGAGATAGAAGGCCACCGCGCCGGCCAGCGTCACCGGCTCCTCCGTCAGGGCGGCGGGGTGGAGGGCGATGCCGGCGGGCTTGTTGAGCAGCAGCAGGTCGTCATCCTCGTACAGCACGTCCAGCGGGAAGTCCACTGGCTGGATGTGGGGGTTCTCACCGGGGAGGTCGGACACATCGGCGCACAGCGGGTCGCCGGTACGGGCCACGGCCCGGACGGTGACGGGTGCGCCGTTCAGGGTGATGGCGCTGCGGAACTTCAGGCGGCTCAACAGGCTGTGGTCGATGTGCCACAGACTGCGGAGCAGCTGCTTGACGGTAAGGCCGTCCTCGTGGGCGGCGACGGTATGGGTCAACAGGCGCATGGCGCACCTCCTCTCTGAAAAATAGTATAGCATATTTTCCGGGAATGTGGTATACTGTACTCACAAAATGAAGAAAGTAAGGGTCTTACTATGACATCCAAGGTGTATTTTGCCGACTTCCGGGCGGATTTCCACGAGAATTTGCAGCAGAAGCTGACCCGCCTTATGAAAACGGCGGGCATGGGCGACATCGACTTTACCGATAAGTATGTGGCCATCAAGATGCATTTCGGCGAGCCGGGGAACTTGGCGTTCCTGCGGCCCAACTGGGCCAAAACCGTGGCCGACTTCGTGAAGGAGCGGGGCGGCAAGCCGTTTTTGACGGACTGCAACACCCTGTATGTGGGCGGGCGGAAGAACGCGCTGGATCACCTGGACAGCGCCATGCTCAACGGCTTTAATCCCATGACCACCGGCTGTCAGATCCTCATCGCCGACGGCCTGAAGGGCAACGACGAGGTGGAAGTGCCGGTGGCGGGCGGCGAGTACGTGAAGAACGCCAAGATCGGGCGAGCGGTGATGGACGCGGACGTGTTCATCTCCCTGACCCATTTCAAGGGCCACGAGGAGGCGGGCTTCGGCG
>OLOX01002046.1_pt1 | contig 17440 bp, 14 predicted proteins | sample 1672091 | NCBI WGS metagenome assembly OLOX01 (sample SAMEA3136644, study PRJEB25190) | human gut metagenome | reverse complement strand
TGCCCGGACGGCAGCTATGAGCTGGTCTCCGGCAACGAAATGGGCGTTCTGCTGCTGGATTACATCTGTGCCGGACGCATTGAAAAGGGCACCATGCCCGCAAACCCCGTGGCCGTCAAGTCCATCGTCTCCACCCCCCTGGCCGATGCGGTGGCCAAGAGCTACGGCGTGGAAATGCGCAATGTGCTGACGGGCTTCAAGTGGATCGGCGATCAGATTGCCCGGCTGGAAGCCGCCGGTCAGGTGGACCGCTTCATCTTCGGCTTTGAGGAAAGCTACGGCTACCTGGCAGGCCCCTATGTCCGGGACAAGGACGCCATCATCGGCTCCATGCTCATCTGTGAAATGGCCGCCTACTACCGCTCCATCGGCTCCTCCATCAAGGAACGGCTGGAAGAAATCTACGCCAAGTTCGGCCGGTACTTGAACAAGGTGGATTCCTTCGAGTTCCCGGGCCTGTCCGGCATGGAGAAGATGGCCGGCATAATGGACGGCCTGCGCAAAAATCCCCCAGCCGAGATTGGCGGGTACAAAGTCGCCAGAGTCACCGACTACCAGGATACCGAAAAGACCGGCCTGCCCAAGGCAAACGTACTGATCTACGCCCTGGAAGGCGGCGCAACGGTTGTCGTCCGTCCCTCCGGCACGGAGCCGAAAATCAAAACCTATTTCACCACCCTGGGCAAGGACCTGGCTCAGGCCCAGGCCCAGAAGGACCGGCTGGCCGCAGCACTGAAGCCTCTGCTCGCCTGATTTTCAAGCATAAAAAATTGCGTCCCGGGTTTTTCGGGGCGCAATTTTTATGCTTTTTTCCGCTTTACGGTGTGACCACCTTGTCCATGAGGTAGCTCAGGGCCGCCTGGAGCTGGGCATCGTTCTCCGGCTCCAGCATTCCATTGTAGAGGAGAGCCTCGGATTCGTCATCCAGCTTGATCTCTTCATCCGGAGTCAGGCCGGTCCCCTCCAGGTTGTTGCCCTGGCTGGTATAATAGCGGCCAACGGAGATACCCGCAGCAGAGCCGTCGGAAAACTGGAACACCTGCTGGAAAAAGCCCTTGCCGCTTGTCTTCTGACCGAAAATCCTGGCGACCCCATATTCGCTCAGGTCCACCGCAAAGAGCTCGGCGGCGGAGTAGCTATTCTCATTTACCAGAACCGCCATAGGAACCTTCACGCAATCCGCATCGGAGGTAACGGTCTCATCGCTTCCATCCGTTCCAACCGTCCGGATCAGATTTCCCTCGGGGAGCAGATAATCCAGGACCTTCGTCAGTTCGTCCACATAGCCGCCGGGGTTGTTGCGAACATCGAACAGAAGCATATCCGCCCCCTGATTCAGGAGCGCTTTGATCGCTGCTATGGTCTCATCGGCGCAGCGCTCGTCAAAATTCTGGATGGTCACCAGCCCCACGTGCTCGTTCAGCAGCTTGGAGGAGGCAACGATGGTCTCCATGCGCTTGCGGGCCACAGTCATGGTGATTCCCTCGCCGCTGCGCAGAACCGTGATGGAGACCACAGTTCCCTCTTCGCCCTTGATCATGGCGGAAATCTCGGTGACCGTGCGGTCCTGGGCAGACTCTCCGTCCACCTGGATGATCACGTCCCCTACCTGAACACCGGCTTCCTCCGCCGGGCCGCCCGGCTGCACGGCGATGACCATCAGCCCGGAATTGTCATCCGTGGCCTGGACCGTCACGCCAATGCCCACATAGGCATTCTCAGAATTTTCCAAAAAGCTGGGCAGCTCCGCGGCGGGGATGTAATAGCTCCAGCGGTCGCCCATGGCATTCACCATGGCATCCGCGGCGGCATCCTCAATTTTTGTCTTGTTCGCATCCCCTGCAAAGCTGGTCAGAATCAGGTTTTCCAGGTCCTCCAGCTTGTTGTAGTCGGTGGATGCGGAGACAAAGAAAAGCGTCGCGCCGCAGGCCAGAGCCGCCACCAGCACATAGGACAGGACGATCAGAACTTTCTTTTTCATTTCTTTCGCTCCTTTTGGGTTCAACAACATGACTAATAGCATTCTTCCCACATTCCGGCTTGGAAATGTGGGAAGAAACACATTACAGAGAAACGTAGGCGCAGGGGTTCACATAGGCGCCGTTGTAGGCAATGCCGAAGTGCAGGTGATAGCCGGTGGCAATACCGGTCCGGCCCACGGTGCCGATCAGCTGACCGGCGGAAACCGCCTGGCCGGAGCTGACCGCAGAGCTTGCCAAGTGCATATAGATGGAGGAGAAGCCGTCTCCATGATTGATGGTGATGTAGTTTCCTGCCGTGCCGGAATAGGTATTGGCGGTGACAATGCCGGAGCGGGTGGCGTAGACCGGCGTATTGGCAGGGGCCGCCAGGTCAACACCCTGGTGGTAGCTGGATGCACCGGCCGTGGGAGAGGTCCGGAAGCCGAAGGGGCTGGACATATAGGTATAGCTGCAGGGCCGCAGCCAGGTTCCTCCGGAGGAGGGAGTGGAGGTGCCGGTATTGCCGCTTCCGCCGGAGCTGCCGCCGCTGCTCGCGGGGGCGGTGGTGGCGGGAGGAACGGTGGTATAGGTAGCCATATAGGCCAGCCACTCCTGGTGCTTGGCGGCGGTGTATTCCTTCTCCATCTGGGCAATCTGGCTCAGCAGGTCCTGGTCCTCAGATTCCAGCTCTTCCTTCAGGCCCTCGATTTCCTCGGCCTTCACCAGCAGCTCGGCGATAACGCCGTCTGCCTCTTCCCGCTTGGCATCCAGTTCCGCCTGGGTAGCGTCCAACTCTTCCTTGGTGCTCTCCAGCTCCGCCTTTTCCGTTTCCAGCTCCTGCTGGGCCTGGGCCACGGCCTTGGTGGCCTCGTCCAGGGCCTCCAGGCGGCGGGTATCCGAGGCGGCGATTTCTTCAATCATGCTCATTCTGTCCAGCAGATCGGAGAAGCTGTTGGCCTTGAAGAGGACCTCCCAATAGCTCAGGGTGCCCTCCTCCTCCATGGTGCGGATACGGGTTTTGTATTCTTCGTTCAGCGCATTATAGTTTTCCTGGGCCGCGTCCAGCTCGTCCTGCTTGTCCGCAACCAGAACGCCATAGGCAGTGATCTGCTCGTTGATGTTGTCCACCTGGGCATGGAGCAGGGTCATTTCCTGGTCGATCAGGTTCTTCTTTGCAACGATGTTGGAAATCTCGTCCTTGTTCTCCTGATACTGGCTTTCCAGTTCCTTCATCTTGGACTTCATTTCCGTCCGCTGCTCCTGCAGGCCGGTAATCTGCTTGCGGATTTCGCTGGAGGAAGCGGCATAGGCCCGGGTGGGCAGCAGGCTGAGAATCAGCGTCAGAACCAGCACGGCCGCCATAACGCCGGCCAGAATGGAAACAAGCTTCTTGCGTTTTTTCATAGAGACTCCTTTGGATATTATCCGATGTAGGCCATTGGGTTTACATAGGTACCGGCGTAGGATACGCCGAAGTGCAGATGGGGCCCGGTGGAAACACCGGTGCTGCCCACATAGCCGATCAGCTGTCCGGCAGCCACGCTTTGGCCGCCGGAAACCACGTAGTTGGTCATGTGCATATAGATGGAGCTGAACCCGTCTCCGTGGTTAATGCTCACATAGTATCCGGCGCCCCCCGCCTGATAGGAGGCGGTGGTCACCGTTCCTGCCCGGGTTGCATAGATGGGGGTACCCCGGGGGCAGGCCATATCGATGCCATTATGCATCAATGCATATTTATAAACAGGATGGATGCGCATGCCAAAGGCGCTGGAAATGGTGTAGCCGGATACCGGCGTGATCCAGGTGGCATTGGAGGGCGGGTTCTGGCCCTGGAGCGCAAGCTTTGCAAGCTTTTCCTCATACTGAGCATTGGCAAGCTCCTTTTCCTTCTGGGCGATCTCCTTCATCAGGGCATCCTGCTTTGCTTCGGAATCGTCCAGCAGGAGGGCAAATTCCTCCTTCTGCTCTGCCAGACTGCGAAGAAGCTCGTCGGACTCCGTTCGCTTCTCAGAGAGCATGCTCTCACTTTCCGCAAGCTGGGCCTGCGCATCGGCAAGCTCCTGCAGCTCCTGCTGCAGCCGGGTCTGTGTCGTAGACAAGTCGTCTGCCACCTGCTGGATCTCCTCCAGTCGTCTCTGGTCCGATGCAGCGATCTCATCGATCATGGTCATACGGTCCAAGAAATCCGTAAAGCTCTTGGCCTGAAACAGGACTTCCCAATAGCTGACCGTGCCGCCCTCCTCCATAGCGCGTATCCGGGCTTTATGCTTTTCGTTCAGCTCGTCCAGCTGCTGCGACTGCTCCTCCAGATCATCCTGGGAATCTGCAATCAACTGCCCATAGGCAATGATCTGCTGATTCATGTTCAGGATCTGGCTGTGCAGCAGTGCGATCTCCTGATCGACCGCATTTTTCTGATTGACCAGCTCCTGAATCTGGTTGGAGGCTGCCGTATACTGCTGACGGACCGCATCGATCTCCGCCTGAATGTCCGCGTTCTCGCTTTTCAGGGTGCCAAGCTCATCTTCGATCTTGTCCGTTTTCACGGAGGCACTGGCGTAGATCGGAACGCAGCCCAGTGTCAACGCCGCAGCCAGCACCGTGCCCAGCGCTGCTTTGAAAAAACCGAATCGTTTCATCTCTGTCTAAGCGCGGCAGATGATCAAACATCCATGAACTTTCGGATAGAAGTCCAGCTGCCGACGATGCCGACAAACAGTCCGGCGGCACCGAAGACAATGACCATAGGTATCACCAGGTTCTCAAAGGGCACGAAGGTGAAGAGCTTCAGCGCATCTACCGTAGAAATTTTTTCCACCAGTGCATCATAGCTCACCCACTCAAGGCCAAAAGCAAGGATGGCGCCGATCATGCCCAGGCTGAAGCCCTCGACCATAAAGGGCAGCCGGATGAAGCCATTGGTCGCACCTACCATCTTCATGATGGCGATCTCATCCCGGCGGTCATACATGGCAAGCTTGACCGTATTGGAAATGATTAGCAGCGAGATCACCAGCAGAACGGCAATCAGCGCCACAGCGACGATATGCAGCACCTGCTGAATGGTGGTAAAGCCCTGGGCCAGGGCATAGGCGGCCTTGGTATCCGCCACGCCGGGAATCTGCCGCAGCTGGGCATCCGTCTGCTCCATGAGGGTATTGTCCTCCAGGGTCACCACATAGCGGTGGCGAAGGTCGGTTGCCTGGACACCGTTGAAGGCTGCATCACCGTTGTGGTCGGCGACAAAGCTCTGCAGTGCCTCTTCCCGGGAGACAAAGGTGGATTGCAGCACATTGTTCAAAGCATTGATTTTCGTGCCGATGCTCCTGGCCTCGGCATCGGACAGGTCACTGTCCACGTAGACCAGGATTTCACTGGTCTGGTTCAGATCCTGAACCATCACGTCCAGGTTGTAGGCCAGAATGGAGAAGCTGCCCACGATGATCAGGCAGGCCACCGTGACGCACACGGCGGCGAAGGACATAAAGCCATGGAGAAAAATTCCCTTGAAGCCTTCCTTCAAAAGGTATCCGATATTGCTGAATTTCATGGTAACTTACCTCTCTCTTCCGTCGCTGACCACATAGCCGTCATCAATGGCGATGACGCGCTTGGCGAACAGCTCCACCAGGTTCTTCTCGTGGGTGACCACAAGGACCGTGGTGCCCAGATTGTTGATCTCCTGGAGCAGGGCCATGATCTCGAAGGAGCGGGCAGGGTCCAGGTTGCCGGTGGGCTCGTCGGCAATGATGGTAGAGGGGTTGTTCACCAGAGCACGGGCAATGGCCAAACGCTGCTGCTCGCCGCCGGACATCTCTCCGGGGTGACGGTTCGCCTTGTTTTCCAGGCCAACCAGCTCCAGCACATAGGGAACACGGTCCCGGATCTCCCGCTCCCGGGCACCGATCACACGCATAGCGAAGGCCACGTTGTCATAGACCGTCATATTGTTGATCAGGCGGAAGTCCTGGAACACAACGCCGACGGTACGCCGCAGCAGCGGGATCTCCCGCTTGCGAATGCGCTCCAGCGCATAGCCATTGACCTTCACGGCGCCGGAGGTAGGCCGGAGCTCACCGGTGATGAGCTTGATGATGGTGGATTTTCCGGAGCCGGAAGGGCCAACCAGGAAGCAGAACTCGCCGTCGTCGATCTGCATGGTCACGCCGTTCAGCGCTTTATTGCCCTGCTCGTAGCTTTTTACGACATCTGTAAATTCAATCATTTGCATGTATCTCCAGTCGAAGTATCCGCATTTTTCGAAAGGCCAGGCAGCCCGCTCCTCCGATACTCTGCGCGCAATGTATCCGAATTGTAACACAAAACGGCCGAAAAGTCAATGACGTACCGAGGAAACGACGGGAATCCCTGATTTTTTAACAAAAATTTCCGATTTCCGTCACAGATTTCGGCACTCAGGCACAAGATATGGCAGTTTTAGGAAAAAGCTGTACACAAGTGGACGTTTTCTGGCGGTAGACATAAAAATGCAGCCGTCCCTTCCTGGGGACGGCTGCAAAAAGTCTTCGCGAATTGCTTATCTTGCCTCGCGGGAGGACAGATATTTGCGGACCATCAGCGCGACCTTGAACACAATGGCATGGTCAAACTGGCGCAGGTCCAGGCCGGTGAGCTTCTTGATCTTTTCCAGACGGTACACCAGGGTATTCCGATGGACAAACAGCTTCCGGGAGGTTTCGGAGACGTTCAGGTTGTTTTCAAAGAACTTATTGATGGTGAACAGGGTCTCCTGGTCCAGGCAGTCAATGGAACTCTTCTTGAAGATCTCACTGAGGAAAATCTCGCACAGGGTGGTAGGCAGCTGGTAGATCAGTCGGCCGATGCCCAGATTTTCGTAGCGCATAATGCTCTTCTCGGTATCGAAGACCTTGCCCACCTCAATGGCGGTCTGGGCCTCCTTGTAGGAATCCGCCAGCTCCCGCAGGTGCTCGGAGACGGTGCCGATGCCGATGGAGGTCTTGATGCGCAGTTCATTTTTCAGCGTATTTTCAATGTCCTGGGCAATCTTTTCCAGCTCCTCACTGGGGGTATTTGCGGTGATCTGCTTGACCACGGCAACATCGCTCTCGTTGATGCTCAGGACGAAATCCTGCATTTTGTCCGGGAACATGCCGGACAGAACATCCACAGTCGCCACATCGCTGCGGCCCACCTGACGAATCAGGAACACGGCCCGGGGGGCGTCTGTTGCGAAATGCAGTTCCTTGGCGCGGATATAAATATCACCGGGCAGGATATTGTCCATGATGATATTCTTGACGAAGGTGCCCCGGTCATGCTTTTCCTCGTAGAAGACCTTGGCGTCATTCAGGGCGATATAGGCCATGGAGCAGAAGGACTTGGCCAGCTCGTCCTCACCGGAGCAGAACACGGCGTACTCATACAGATTGGAGCTGCCCACAATGGCCTTGAAGCATTTCTGGGCAAAAACAGTAATGCCGTCAACTCCGCCGCCGATCCGCAGAGCAGCGTCCGGCCAGCGCTCTCCCAGCAAAGAGACGTCGGTACAGGACACAACGCAGCCCTCGGTATCGATGACGCCGAAGGTTCTGTCGGAAATATCCTTTAATTGCACGATCACGCTTTGAAATACACTGTTGGACATATGGGTGCCCCTCCTTAGAATGTTGCATAAATACGCATTCCACAAAATTGCAGTCTTATTATACACAAGTTTTGCGCATATTGCAAGTGCAATTTGACATTTTATTGCAAATTCTCTCTTGCTTTTTAGGTAATCTTCCCAGTGTGTTGTCAAATATGTAAGAAAAAGGCAAATTGATTCCAGCAATTTGCCGATTTCTTTTCTGCAATTTTATCGGTCCGTTTCGCTCAGACCCAGGCTCGCCAGCTCTTGCTCGGTGAGAACGCGCGTCCGGCCTCTGGGCAGACCCTCTAGAGTCAGCGTTCCTTCCCGGATGCGCTCCAGATAGGTAACGGTCATGCCCCGGGAGGCCATCATCCGGCGGACCTGGTGATATTTTCCCTCACACACCGTGATCCGGCTTTCCCCGGGGCCGAGGGGCTCCAGCTTGGCCGGGAGGCAGACCGTGCCGTCCCGCAGGGTCAGCCCAGACGCAAAGGCCACTGCATCCTCTGCGGTCCCCTGCCCCTCATGGCGGGCGTAATAGACCTTGGGCACCTCCTTCCTCGGGGAGATCAGCCGGTGCAGCAGGTCCCCATCGTTGGTAAACAGCAGCAGCCCTTCGGTCTGCTTGTCCAGGCGGCCAATGGGCTTCAAGTCCCAGTGCCGCATCTGCTCCGGCAAAAGCTCCATGACAGTCTTCTCTTTTGCATCCTCTGTGGCGGTTACGTAGCCCATGGGCTTGTTCATCATCACCACCCGGCGCGCATAGCCGCCCATGGCGCTTCCGTCCAGCTGCACCGCGTTCGCTGCCGGGTCGATTTTTCTGCCGGGGTCTTTCTCGGGCTTTCCGTCCACGGTCACCCGCCCGGCTTTCAACAGCTGCTTTACCTGGCTGCGGGTTCCCGCGCCGCTGTCACACAGAAATTTGTCCAAACGTTCCATATTCTTTCTCCGTTCTATCCCCTGGGGAAATCCCATACACTGCATTGAAACACAGCTTTCGGGAGGGATTTCACTATGGTTGTATTGACCGCAAAGGTGGATTTTAAAAAAATGATGCTGATCCTGGGGGCCGCCGCAGTGGTGCTGCTGGCGCTGATTCTGTTTTTCGGCGGCAGCGAGCAGACCTTCGGCTCTCAGGACGTCTCGGGCAACGACGGGCGGGTTGCTTTTCTCAAAAGCTTCGGCTGGGAGGTTGTCAGCTCTCCGAAGGAATCCGGCCAGGTGCTGATTCCGGCCCAGACCAATGACGTTTTTGACCGGTACAATGCCCTGCAAAAGTGCCAGAGCTACGACCTGAGCAAATTCGCCGGCAAAAAGGTCATGCGCTACGTCTACGAGGTCAAAAACTACCCCGGCGCCACAGAGCCGGTCTACGCCACGCTTCTGGCGCACAAAAACAAGGTCATCGGCGGAGACATCACCAACACCGCCCCCGGCGGCAAAATCCAGGGATTCCAAATGCCAAAGGGTGACGCTGCCCCCACGGCCCCAACCGGCCAGCCCACCCAGAGCACCCAAGGCACCGATTTTTAAAGGATTATATCACAAAAAGAAGTCCTTGACAAGAAAGCTTCCTTGTGCTATGGTTGTGGCAACTGAATACTGTGTCTTCAGGGCGGGGCGAAATTCCCCACCGGCGGTAAAGTCCGCGAACGCGCAAGCGCCGAATCGGTGTGATTCCGATACCGACAGTATAGTCTGGATGGAAGAAGATACGCAAGTCTTGCGTCTTTTCGCGCCCTGGGTGTATGCTCAGGGCGCATTTTTTACGTTGAGGTGACAAAAATCATGAACGAACTACTCTCTCAGGCCAAGGAAAACCTTTCTTTTCTCGGAATCACTGCCGCCGTCATTATTGCGCTGGCCGTGATCTCCAAGCTGACGGAAAAGAAATTCACCCATCTGCGCCATGTAAGCCCCGCCAGACGGGTCAGCATTATCGGCATTTGCTCGGCCATCGCCGTGGTGCTGCACATTCTGGACTTTCCCCTGCCCTTCCTGGCCCCGGAATTCTACAAGCTGGACTTCTCCGAGGTGCCCGTGCTGCTGGGCGGCTTCTTCCTGGGACCAAGCGCTGCCGTCGCCATTGAGGGCATTAAAATTCTGCTGAAGCTGCTGCTCAAGAGCACCTCCACCGCCTTCGTGGGCGACTTCGCCAATTTCTTTGTGGGCTGCTGCTTCGCACTGCCCGCCACCGTCTGGTACCATCTCCACAAGAACAAGACGGGGGCCATTGTGGGTCTCGTCCTCGGAACCCTGTCCGCCAGCGTCATCGGGACGCTCTTCAACGCCGTCTACCTGCTGCCCAAATTCGCCCAGCTCTACGGCATTCCCATGGATGTGCTCATCGGAATGGGCACAAGTATCCACAGCAGCATTCACGGGGTGTATTCCTTCGTGGCCCTGTGCGTTGCGCCGCTGAACGTGGTCAAATACGGCGTTGTATCCCTGCTGACCATGCTGCTCTACAAGCGGGTTGCCGCCCCCCTGTTCCGGGTGCACGAATAATTCTCTCTTTTCTTTTGCCCCGGGGGACTGTATAATAGCTGTATCCACTGAACACGCAAAAAGGAGCGAGACAAATGGAATACAGAGTATTGGGCAAAACAGGTCTGAAAGTCTCCCGTCTGGGCTTTGGAGGCATCCCCATTCAGCGCATTGACGCGGAGGGCACCAAAGCGCTTATGCACAGGCTGCTGGAGGCGGGCGTCAACTACATCGATTCCGCCCGGGGCTATACCGTCAGCGAGGAATACATCGGCTACGGCCTGGAGGGCATCCGGGACAAGTTTATCCTGGCCACCAAGGGCCGGGGGCTGACGAAGCAGGCCATGCAGAAGGACCTGGAAACCAGCCTGCACAATTTCCGCACGGACTACATCGACCTCTACCAGTTCCACAACCCTTCCCTGGAGGACCTGGAAACCATCACCGCCCCCGGCGGGGCGCTGGAAGCCCTGCGAGACGCCAAGGCCGCCGGAACCGTCCGGCACATCGGCCTCACCGCCCACTCCACCCAGGTCTTCGAAAAGGCCCTGGACATGGACTGGGTGGAGACAATCATGTTCCCCTACAATCTGGTGGAAAACCAGGGCGCAGAGCTTATTGCCAAATGTCAGGAAAAGAACGTCGGCTTCATCTGCATGAAGCCCCTGGCCGGAGGGGCCATTGACGACGCTTCCCTGGCCCTTCGCTATATCGTGCAGAACCCCGCCGTCACCGTGGTCATTCCCGGCATGGCAAACGACCAGGAGCTCTCCCAAAATCTGGCCGCCGTCGGCAATTCCGCCCCGCTGACCGGGGAAGAAACGGCGAAAATCCAGGCCATCCGGGATTCCCTGGGCACCCAGTTCTGCCGCCGCTGCAACTACTGCGCCCCCTGCACCGTGGGCATTCACATCCCCCAGCTGTTCGTGCTGGAGGGCTATCTGACCCGCTATGGCCTGGCCGACTGGGCCAAGGGCCGGTATGAAACCGAAACCAAAGCCTCGACCTGCATCGAATGCGGCGCCTGCGAAGGCCGCTGCCCCTACCATCTGCCCATCCGGGAGATGATGAAGCGGGTCGCCCGGGAGTTTGAAGGATAAGCAAAAATCCGCAGGAAGCACCTTGCCTTCCCGCGGATTTTTTTGATTATTTCACCACTCTTACCCGGAGTACCCCTTCGATGCTGCGCAGGCTTTCCACCACGGCCTCAGAGGGCCTGTGGTCCACATCCAGCATGGTGTAGGCGTATTCTCCCCGGCTCTTGTTCATCAGGCCTGCAATGTTGACATTCTCCCCTGCAATGGCAGTGGTGAACCGGCCCAGGGAATTGGGGATGTTCTTATGCAGGATGGTGATCCGCCCCTGACTGGTGCACACGCCCATATCGCAGTTGGGGAAATTGACGGAATTGACAATGTTGCCGTTTTCCAGATAGTTCATCACCTGGCTGACGGCCATCTTCGCGCAGTTGTCCTCGGATTCCTCCGTGGAGGCCCCCAGGTGGGGGATGGCGATGCAGCCGGGCATTTTTGCCGTCCGGTCATTGGGGAAATCCGTAATATAGCGCCTGACCTTACCGGAGGCCAGGGCTGCGGCCATGGCCTCGTCATCCACCAGCAGGTCCCGGGCGAAGTTCAGAATGACCACGCCGTCCTTCATCTTGGCAATGGTCTCGGCATTGATCATCTTCTTGGTGTTCTCCAGCAGAGGGGTATGCAGGGAGATAAAATCGCAGTTGGCAAAAACCTCCTCCCGGCTGTTCACCCGATGAATCTGGCTGTCCAGGTGCCAGGCGGCGTCAATGGAGATGAAGGGGTCGCAGCCGTAAACCTGCATTCCCAGCTTCCTGGCGGCGTTGGCAAAGGGGCCGCCCACAGCGCCCAGGCCGATGACGCCCAAAGACTTGCCCAGAATTTCGTGACCCGCAAATTGGGATTTACCTTTCTCCACCTGCTTTGCCACATCCGGAGTACCGGCAATGGATTTGACCCACTCCATGCCGCCCACCACATCCCGGCTGCCCAGCAGCAGGCCGCAGAGCGTCAGCTCCATGACGCTGCGGGCGTTGGCCCCGGGGGTATTGAACACCACAATGCCCTGCTCCGCGCAGCGGTCCAGGGGAATATTGTTCACTCCCGCACCGGCTCTGGCCACGGCCAGCAGCTTATTGGAAAAGGTAAAATCCTGCATGGCCGCGCTGCGCACCAGCAGGGCATCCGCATCCTCGATTTTTTCGGAAACCTGATAATTTTCCGTCCAAAGGGCCGTGCCCTTTGGGGATATTCTATTGAGATAGTTTACCTGAAACACGGTCGATCCTCTCTTTTCTCCCATTCTTACAGCTTCTGCTCAAAATCCGCCATGAATTCCGTCAGCTTCTTCACGCCCTCAATAGGCATGGCATTGTAGATGCTGGCCCGCATACCGCCGACGCTGCGGTGGCCCTTCAGATTCACAAAGCCCGCCTGGGCGGCCTCGGCCACAAACCGGGCGTCCAGCTCCGGATTTCCCGTCACGAAGGTGGCGTTCATCAGGGAGCGGTCCTTTTTGACCACCTGATTGTGGAAGACCTTGCTGGAATCCAGAAAGTCATAGAGGATAGCGGCCTTTTCCTGATTGCGCTTTTGCATAGCCTCCAGGCCGCCCAGGCCCAGCAGCCACTTGAAGACCTTGCCGCAGATATAGATGCCGTAGGCCGGAGGTGTATTGTACATGGAGCCCGCGTCGGCGTGGATCTTATATCGCAGCATGGTGGGGGTGCCGGGCAGCACATCCTCCCGGATCAGGTCCTCTCGGATAATGGCGATGACCACACCCGCCGGGCCTACGTTCTTCTGAGCACCGCCGTAGAGCATTCCGTAGTCCGTCACCTTCACCGGCTCGCTGAGAAAGCAGGAGGACACATCGGCAACCAATGGCTTTCCCTTGGTGTTGGGCAGGGTTTTGAACTTGGTGCCGTAGATGGTGTTGTTCTCGCAGATGTACACATAGTCGCTGTTTTCCCCAATGGGCAGGTCGGAGCAGTCGGGAATATAGGTGAAATTTTTATCTTCGGAGGAGGCTATTTTGTTGGCCTGCCCGAACAGCTGGGCTTCCTTCCAGGCCTTCTTGGCAAACTGGCCGGTGACGATATAGTCCGCCGCCTTATTATGCATCAGGTTCATGGGCACCATGGCGAACTGCTGGCTGGCGCCCCCCTGCAAGAAGAGGACTTTATAGTTCTCCGGAATGCCCATAAGGGTGCGCAGATCCGCCTCTGCCTCTTCGATGATCCGCTCATAGGGCTTGGACCGGTGGCTCATCTCCATAACGGACATACCGGTGCCCCGGTAGTCCATCATCTCGGCGGCAGCCTCCTGCAAAACAGGTTCCGGCAGCACGCCGGGGCCTGCGGAAAAATTATAGACTCTTGCCATAGGGCATTCTCCTTTATTTCAGAATCAGGCGGTCGATCAGGCGGTAGCCCTGGGGCTCCACGTCCCCGGTCTGGGCCGCCTCGGCCTCGGTGTATCTCGCGATTTTCTTTTCCTGGCAGGTGGAATCGTACAATAGGAAGGGTACGGGCTCCCCCGTGTGGGTGCGCAGACGGATAGGCGTGGGATGGTCCGGCAGAATCAGCATCCTATAGTCCTCTCCGGAAGCATCCAGGGCCTTTTTCAGCCTTGCAATCAGGCGGCTGTCCAGGTACTCAATGGACTTGACCTTGGCATTCACGTCTCCCTGGTGGCCCATTTCGTCCGGGGCCTCCACATGGACATAGACGAAGTCGCAGCGGTCCTCCAGCAGGGCCTTGGCGGCTGCATCCGCCTTGCCCTCGTAATTGGTATCCAGGGAGCCGGTGGCCCCGGGAACCCGGTAGGCCTCCATCCCGGCCCCCACGGCAATGCCTTTCAGCAGGTCCACCGCAGAGATCATGGCCCCCTTCAGCCCGGTCTTCTCCCGGAAAGAACGCAGGCTTGGCTTGGTGCCCGCCCCCCAGAACCAGAGGGAATTGGCCCTGTGCTTCCCCGCTGCCGCCCGTTCCAGGTTCAGGGGATGGACATCGAGAATGGGGAAGCTCTCCTCCATCATCTCTTTCAGCATGGGCTCCTTGGGAAGCCAGGGGCCGATCTTCGTGCCCAGATGGTCGTGGGGCGGCTCCAGGGGCACCACGCGGCCATGCTTCCATACCATAATATGCCGGTAGCTGGTGCCGGTGTAAAAGCGGACGCTGTCGGAATTGAATTGCGCCCGGATGGCATCCATGAGAACGCCTGCATCCTTCGTGGCGATTTCACCGGAGCTGTGGTCCAGGATGGTTTTCTCTTCGTAGGGCTCCCCCTCCGTCAGGGTTACGATGTTGCAGCGGAAAATCACATCGTCGGGCTCCATGGAAACGCCCACGCTCAGAGCTTCCAGAGGAGATCGTCCTGAATAACACTCCGCCGGGTTATAGCCCAGCACGGATAGATTGGCCACGTCTGAGCCGGGGGCCATGCCTTCCGGCACATTCTGGGTCAGGCCCATGTGGCCCATACCCGCCATGGCATCCATACAGGGAGTCTTGGCATAGTCCAGGGGTGTCTTGCCGCCCAGGGCCGCAATGGGTTCGTCTGCCATGCCGTCTCCCAAAATGACAACATACTTCAAGATGATCGCGCTCCTCTCTTCCACGGACAAATGTCCATAGGGTAATTTTCCCTATCATACCACTAGACAATTCAGAATGCAATATGAATTTTTGGCGAAATCATCTTTCATTTCATATGGAAATCTGTACAAATTGTTGTGATTTTCTTAGCAATACGGATTCAGTTTTACAAGGCTGTGATTTTTTGTTTCTTTTTGGCACAAAAATGTCCCTTCCGAAAGAGAATTCGGAAGGGACAGATCTGTAAAGAAAAAGAGACCTGATACAGGTCTCTTTGGAGCGGGTGACGAGGCTCGAACTCGCTACCTCCACCTTGGCAAGGTGGCGCTCTACCGGATGAGCTACACCCGCGGAACGTGTTGTATTATAGCAGATATTTTCAGAATGTCAAGATGTTTTTGTAATTCCTGAAAATTTTTTCTTTTTTTCCAGATTTATCTTGACCGCGTTCGATGTATATGCTAATATTCTACTTGGAACCACTTCTACTTTCACTTGAAAGTAAGACATGTTCGATTCAAAAAGGGAGGAATGATTACCATGAACGGAAAGAGAATCGTCTCCGCAGCCCTGGCCCTGCTGCTCACGGCAGGAATTCCTATGGCCGCTCTGGCGGAGGAATATGATCTGGCCAACGGAAATATCACCGTGAAGGCCGACAACTCCGGCCAGTACGTCTCTCAGGAGGGCGGCGTGACCAACGAAAAGCAGACAACCGAAACCGTTATAAAGCAGGCAGACAATACCGCTGCCACAGGAAATACCATCACCGTCGAGACCTCCGGCGGCGCAAAGGCCGAGCTGACCATTGAGGACCTCAACGTCAGCTCCGACAACACCTCCGCCATCGATGTGAAGGGCTCCTCAGAGGCAGAAATCACGCTGAAGGGCGACAATAAACTGGAAACCGATGACGCCTCGGTCGTTCATGTTTCCGAAGGCGACGTAACCATTACCGGTGACGGAACCCTCTATGCCGACAATGACCCTGACAGCGAACACGCAAAGATCGGCAGCAACGTCAGCGAGGATATGTCCGGCAGCATCCATATCACCGGGAACGCCCAGGTGACAACCGGCGACGACCGGCACGATGACGGTGTCGGCGGCGGTGCGGCCATCGGTTCCGGACAGAGAGGCAATATGTCCGGAGGCATCACCATAGATGAAAATGCCACAGTTATCGCAAGCAGCAGCGAAGATGGCGCAGGAATCGGTTCCGGCCTCCGCGGAGATATGTCCGGCACGATCACCATCGGCGGCAATGCCACGGTAACAGGCACCAGCGGCTATGACGGTGCAGGTATTGGCTCCGGCGAAAACGGCACAATGTCCGGAACGATCACCATTGACGGCAACGCCAAGGTGACGGCCTGGAGCGAAGAAGAGGGGGCCGGTATCGGAGCCGGAGAGGACAGCGGCGTCTCCGGGACGATCCGGATCGGCGGCAACGCCTCGGTAAAGGCGGGCTCTGCCTGTGACGGCGCCGGAATCGGCGGCGGCGGCGACGAAGACGGCGATATTCTGGAAAGCGGAAAGATCATCATCTACGGCAACGCAGAGGTCATCGCCATCGGTGAGGATGAAGGCAGCGGCATTGGCAGCGGTGAAGACGCCAAAATGAGAGGTATGATTCTTATCTGCGACAACGCAAACGTTACCGCCATCGGAGGAGATCGCGCCGCTGCCATCGGAACCGATGACTCCGATGATTTGTCCGGTTCCATTCTGATTCTGGGCAACGCCAGCGTCACCACCGGCGTTGAAGACGGCATCCACTTTGATTATGACACAAAGCAAATCATCTACACGCTGGATGAAAGCGCGGTGGGTATCATCGGCGACGGTCAATCCAATCATCACTACAGCACGGACGGGTTTTATATTCTCAGCCCGGATGTATCCATTAACGGCCTCAAGGGCAGCGATACCGAAAGCCTGAAACAGTACATCAACCTGCTCCTCAGCGGAGAAAACAACGACGGGGAGCCGGAAAACCTGACGATGCTGGCTGTCCGGCAGGAAAACGGCGTCTATTCCGTTGAGACCAGCGGCCAGGGAACCCTGGAGCAGGTCCTTTACAACGGCAGCAGTCAGGCGCCCTCTGCCCCCGGCCGCTACACCGTAAGCTGTGAGCTGCGGCTAAGCCAGAACAAGACCATTGACTTCGAATTTGAGCTTATCATCCCTGACTCCGCCTCCAAGGAAGCCTCTGAGGCTGCCCGCACAGAAGCGCTGTTCCGTGTTACGGATGCCGACGGGCGGGACATTCCCTACACCCAGGCCCGGGAGGGCAGCACCCTGACCATTGCGGCTGAACAGGATTTCGCCATTCTGACCGGCACGCTGCACGGGATCGCCGTACTCCAAGCTCAGGGCGTAGAAAAAATCGTCTTCAAAACCAATGGCGCGTCTTCCTCCTTCCAGCCGGAGCAGATGCTTGCGGAGGGCAGGATCAGCGACCGCTACACACTGACCCATGACGGCTCCACGGTGACCTTCCTTCTGGGACAGCAGAAAACAGACATTCAAAAACTTCTGGGATAATATTCTCAAGGGGGCTGTTGCGGGCTTTTGCGACAGCCCCCCTATCTAATGTTTGCTGAATAAGCCGCTTTGCGGCTTATTCAGCCACCGTCAGGTGCTTTGCCCGCATATGCAAAAAGAGACCTGCAAAAGCAGATCTCTTTTTATGGAGCGGGTGACGAGGCTCGAACTCGCTACCTCCACCTTGGCAAGGTGGCGCTC
>OLOX01002039.1_pt1 | contig 17470 bp, 17 predicted proteins | sample 1672091 | NCBI WGS metagenome assembly OLOX01 (sample SAMEA3136644, study PRJEB25190) | human gut metagenome | reverse complement strand
CGTCAGACCTTCCTTTGCCAGCATGGCCTGTAATACCTGCGCATCCGCCGATGCGTCAAAGGCGGCATCCTGAAACAGATTGTTTAACAATGTCACAAATGCCTGATTGATCATGTCCAGTGTCTTCCCGATCTCTTTCTTGGCCTCGAGAATTTCCTCTCCCGGACTGCTGACCTCGTCAAATTCCGCATACTGCTCCACCAGTTTCAACATAGTAGGCAGGTAATAATCCATCAGTCGGTTCAGATCTGGAATGATCTCCGGGTGTGCCTTGGCACGCTCAAAAATCTTCTGGACGATCAGCTCCATTCTGGAGATCTTCCTGGAGATTTCTTCTCCTGGAATGGCATCGTTGCTGCGGCGAATCTTCTCCAGAAAGTCATTGCCTTTATCCAGAACCAGCTGTACCTCCGGGGAAATCTCTGCCCGTTCTCTTTCTTTTGCCTCAGCTTCCTTCCGGGCTTTTGCATCTGCCTGCTTTTGAAGTTCTGCCTCATGGCTCGCCCGCTCTTCGTCCTGGCGTTTTCCTTCTTCATCCTGCTCTGCTTCTCCTGGAGTTCTTCCGTGAATGCTGTTCCAGTACTGGCTGGATGCAATCGGCATGCCGGAAATGGTAAAATATTTATTGAGTTCATCAAAAGTCGCTGAACATCCACCTCGTCTTGCACAGGCAATGCTTGCGCCGACTTTCATGGTCTTGTCAAAGTGACTGCTGTAAAACAGACGGTCAAGACAGGCGATCAGGGTTGCATTTGCAGATGCATAATAAACCGGGCTGGCGATCACAAGGCCGTCGGCCTCTTCAAATTTCGGTGCAAGTTCATTCACCACATCGTCAAACACGCATTTGCCTTTTTCATAGCAGGAATTGCACGCCACACAGCCACGGATGGCTTTGTTGCCTACTGTAACGATTTCTGTTTCTACACCATTTTCTGTAAAAACTTTTTCCATTTCTCTGAGTGCGATGGAGGTATTTCCATTCGCCTTCGGGCTTCCGTTGATCATAAGTACTTTCATAATGCCGTTTCTCCTTTTCCTTTATTAACATCCAAACAATTTTGCAGTCTTCTCCATCCGCTCCGCGATCGGAACACCGAATGGACAGCGGGATTCGCAGGCGTGACAGGCAATGCATTCGGAAGCTTTGTGTTCCAGCAGCTCGTAATGGGACTGAACAGTTGCCGGAACTTCCGGCTGCATGGTCGCGAGGTCATAAAATTTGTTAATCATTGCAATATCCAGATTGGAAACACATGGTTTGCAGTGGCTGCAGTATGTACATTCTCCACGATAAGAATGGAACGGTGCATTTGCGATCACAGATGCGTAGTCTTTTTCTTCTTCGGTTGCAGTTTCATATGCAGCTGCCTGGTCTACCTGCTCTTTTGTGTCATAGCCGCACATGATAGAACAGACTGCCGGTCTGGTCAGGGCATAATGGATACACTGCACCGGTGTCAGACTTACTCCAAACGGGGAGTGCTTTTCGTCAAACAGTCTGCCTCCCGCAAAACCTTTCATGACAGTGATTCCTACGTCATTCTGCTCGCAGACTTTGTACAGACGTGCACGGTCCGGATCGATTCCTTTGAGGCTTGTGTCAAATTCCTCTGCAAACATCGTATCAATATTTTCGCTCGCCGGAAGCATGTCAAACGCCGGATTGATGCTGAAAAGGATCATCTCTACATAACCGGATTCTGCTGCTTTGACTGCAACCTTCGGGTTGTGGGAGCTCATACCAATATGACGGATCACACCACTGTTTTTTAATTCCATCACATACTTGAGATAATCAGAATGCTGAATCTGTTCCCACTCTTCTTCGGAATCCACATAGTGGATCATCCCAAGATCAATATAATCTGTCTGCAGACGCTTTAATAAATCCTCAAACGCCGGACGCACATACTTCATATCTCTGGTACGGAAATACTGCTCGTCCTTCCATGTAGAACCAATATGTCCCTGGATAAACCACTGGTCACGGTTTTCTTTGATTCCCTCACCAATGATGTTTCTCGATTTCGGATCTGCCATCCAGCAGTCCAGGATGTTGATTCCTTTCGAAGACGCATAACGGATCAGCTCAATGCTCTCCTCCTCAGGATGCCGCTCCAGCCATTCACCACCAAATCCAACTTCACTTATCATAAGACCGGTTTTGCCTAATCTGCGTGTTTTCATGATTTTCCCTCCATTAATCTTTGTCATATTCCTCATATACATATGCAAAGTATTATAACATCAATGTCATTTAGTTAAGGTACTTTCCAGTGGCTTCATCAATATGAAGCCGCTGGTTTTTTATGTTGCCAAATTAAAAAATTGTTACATAGCAAGTACGTCTGAGCTCATAATACTAAAATTCATCTCATTTCCTGTTATCTCTCTTCCCATATATCCCTCAATAAAGTCAAAGTATCCATCTGAACCTGAGTGTTTTTCCCATGTATCAATGGATTCCTTTATCCTTAACAGGCACATTACCGGAAATTTATAGTATTCTTTCACTTGTTCCAGTGACAGCATATCCACCTGGAATTGTTCTTTTAACAGTTCCATTATCTCTTTATTCGTATAAGGATCAAATGCCATAAGCAATGCCTTTTCAAGCCTTTCATTTCCTTTATTTCTAAAACTGTCTGTATCATATTTTTCACCACTGCAGTTCCCTTTTACATCAAATAATGCCAGTGCAATAGCCTCCCTTAATCTACGGCTGTTTGATTCCGGAAATTCACGGTGTATTTTTAATACATTTCCTTCCATTGGCAACAGCAGCATGGCGTATGTTTCTTCTTCGCCTTTTCCGATCTTCCCAAATTCCCTCTCCATCTGTGAATAAATTTTTTCAAACTGATATAACTGCATGATCATTTCCCTTTCCATTTTTCTATATATTTTTTCAAAAAAAGCTTGACAGATCAGCCAATATATGTTGCGCGAGCCTTGATTATAAATATATTTCAAGGAGGTGCCTCATGGCCCATATTTTCTTATCACAATTAAAAACTGCTCTCAATAACTGCCTTGACGAACTGGAGCAGATCCATTTTTTATTCTCCAGGAATCCAGAAACCGATTTTACCAGAAAGCGTAAACTTACTTTTAAAGAATATATACAGTTTATGCTTCTGATGCAGGGCAAAGCGGTTTCAAATGAAATCCTGGATTCTTCGGTCATTCCCTATCTGCACCATCAAAATCAGCATTTACACAGCAACGTTACAAGCTTCTTCCTGAAGGATGGGATTTCCTGTTCCATTCCTTTGTAACACAGTGCAGATCCCTGTCAGATAACCTGTATTGCGGCTACCGCCTTCTGTCCTGCGACGGCTCCGATGCGAACATAGCCAGAAACCCGTCTGATGAAAGGACTTTTATCCATGAAGGCGAAAAAGGCTACAATGCGGTTCATATCAATGCGCTCTACGATATCATAAATAATGTCTACTGTGACTTCCACGTCCAGGGGAAGAAAAAACTCCATGAGCGCGCAGCACTGAACCTCATGGTTGACCGTTATTCAGACCCTGTTCCTTCCATCCTGATGGCAGATCGTGGTTATGAAAGTTTCAACACATTTGCACATCTTACCCGGAAAAACATGAAATTTGTCATCCGTATGAAAGATATCCATAGCAATGGGATCCTTTCCGCCTATGATCTGCCGGATGACGAGTTTGATACCCACATAAAAACAACCCTCACCAGACGGCACACAAAGGAAACTATTGGAAATCCCAATATTTATACAATTCTCCAGCCTTCCACGGATTTTGACTTTCTGGATGAAAAATGCCGTTATTATGATATCGGTTTCCGTATTGTTCGCATACGGCTTGAAAATGGAAGCTATATTTGTATTGCAACAAATCTCTCAGAAGAGGAATTTTCCCTTACGGAAATAAAAAAGCTTTACAAAATGCGCTGGAGCGAGGAAACAAGTTTCCGTGAGCTTAAATATACAATAGGGCTTGTCAACTGGCACAGCAGCAAATATGATGGGATCCTGCAGGAGATTGCCGCCAGGATGCTGTTATACAATTTCTGTGAGTTGGTCACTGCCCATGCTGTAGTCCAGACTGCTGAAAATGTCAAACACATTTATAAAATAAATTTCGCCACCGCAGTCAACATATGCAGGGCATATCTGAAAAACGGCGGTGACGAAATTAAGATTATGCTCCTCATACAAAGACATCTGACCCCGGTCAGACCCAACCGTAAATATCCTATCAACCTCCGACCAAAGAGAAATAGGGATTTCATGTATCGAGTAGCTTAAACCTCATCCCTATTATACTTCTTAATGTGGCAGATGTGCAATCTGTCTTTTTGGTATGCCCTGAAATATTTTGGCAGCATATGTGAGTACCTTTTCCATAATGTATCTCACAAGTTTTTTCTATATTTATTCTTAACTAAACAATGCTTCCTATGTTTTTGAAGATGTGATATACTTTATTTCGTTAATCTGAACTTAACTGAATGACATTGATTCTGGAATACCACAGAAAAATCTTTCATCATCGCAACAGAATCGATCGGTGTGATATCTGTTCCACCCAAAGTGATCCTTCCGCCATCCACATCATAAAAACCTGCTGCCAGATTCGCCACTGTACTCTTACCACCGCCGGATGGTCCGACAAGTGCTGTCACCTGTCCCTGCTTTGCAGTAAAGGAAACATCCCGAAGGACCGGTTTTCCTGGTTCATAAGCAAATCTTACATGCTCAAATGTAATGTCATGTCCCTTTGTCTGATACTCTTTCTGCTTCTCTTCTTCCTTATAATTCTGGATGGTTTTCAGCCGGTTTACCTGCTGATCTACTGCAAACAGTTCTGCCATATTCGCCATTGCACCAGAAAGCGGATCATACAGTCTGGATGCCGCGATCAGAAAAAGGATATACGAAAACAATGTCGTCTGACCATTCAGCATCAGCTGGTTTCCCACCACGATAACGGTGGCAAGTCCCAGACGCAGAAACATCTGTCCTGTCGTGATCAGACTCGCACTCACCATTTCCTCGGAAATCTGTGCTTTCTCCGCACTGTCCATTTTTTCGTCCAGTTTCTTAAGATAACCTTCTTCCAGATTGCAGGCCTTGATATCCTGAACCGTTTCCAGACATTCCTGGATTCCGTCTGCCAGGGTCAGTTTTACATCGATATGTTTCTGTCCCATTTTGCCCTGTAGTTTCCGTGACAAAAGAACAATTGCAAATGCTGCCGGAGCCACCCAGAGCAAAGCTAGCCCCATCCGCCAGTCATAGACCAGAAGTGCGATACATACGATCGCAGTTGATATAATGGAACCCCAGAACTGCGGGACTGTATGGGAAAACGCATGCTCAAAGCCGGAGCAGTCTCCCATGATCGTGTTTGTCAGATCTGAAAGATCATGTTCCTGAAAGAAACGTAACGGCATTGTTCTTAATTTTTCTGCCAGTGTAATCCTGCGGCGTTCACTTTCTTCGTAGGTTCCCATATAGGTAATGGTGTACTGTTTATAGTATATCAAAAAGATCACTGCCAGGATCACGATCCCAAGCACTGTATACAGAAAGGCATTCACTCCCTGCTCTCCATCTCCGAGAAGCGGGGCAAGCAGTGCGTTCAATACGCAGGCAAGAAGTGTAACCGGAAGCATCAGGCTTATGTACGCCAGCACAGAATACAGAATTCCTTTGAACAGATCCTTCGCACCCTGTTCGCTCAGTGCATATTTTTGCTGAAGATATTTCATCATCATTCTGCCTCCTTTCCGACTTTCCACTGGATCGAAGTCTGGTAATCCTTCCACATGGACGCATATTTTCCGTTTTCGGCAAGCAATGTGTCGTGTGTGCCTCTTTCGATGATCTTTCCTTCCTCAAACACCAGGATCAGATCTGCATTCTGGATCGTAGACAGGCGGTGTGCGATCATGAGAACGGTCTTTCCTTTTGTCAGTTCCTCAAAAGCAAGCTGAATCTGATGTTCATTTTCCGCATCTGCAAAAGCTGTCGCCTCGTCCAGAATGATGATCGGCGCATCCTTAAGGATCGCTCTCGCCAGAGCAATACGCTGATTTTCTCCACCAGACAGATAAGTGCCGCCATTTCCGACAACAGAGTCCAGGCCGTCTGGCAGACGGTCGATGATCTCTCTGCACTGTGCTGTTTCCACTGCACGCATAACTTCTTCCCGTGTCGCTCCCGGTTTTGCTGCCCGGATATTTTCAAGAAGCGTGTCTTTGAACAGTTTTGTATTCTGGAACACAAATGCGATCTGATCCATCAGCGTCTGTTTGTCGATTTTTCTTACATCAACGCCGCCTGCCAAAACGCTTCCCTCTGTAACATCATAAAAACGCGGGAGCAGCTTGACAGCAGTTGATTTTCCACTTCCGGATGCTCCGACAAGGGCCACTGTTTTTCCCTGTGGAACCTCAAACGAAATATGCTCCAGTGCTTTTGTTTCTGTTCCCGGATAGCAGAAAGATACATCCTTAAATGCTATGGAAGCGTCTTTTGGCTGCTGTGAATTTGCGGTTTCCGGCAGAGACTGTTCTTTCAGCACTTCTTCAATACGTGTCACTGCACTTTTTGCCGCCATCAGCTGCTCCCCCGCAAACATGACACGGTTCATCATCGTTGTACAGATCGGAGTGAACAGACTGTAAAAAAGGAAATCAAGCAGCACATCCTGATAAGAAGCCTGTCCGCTCACGCCTGCTAGGATCATGCATGCCACCGGGATCAGCAGGATAAAAGTACCGTTCAGTGCTACATTAAATCCAGTCAGCGGAATGCGACATTTCAGCGCATATCCCGAAGCGTATTTTTCATATTCTTCGATCGCTGCGTGGAAGTTTTTAAAAGAATACACAGTCTGCTGAAAAACTTTTACTACCGGGATCCCGCGGATATATTCGACTGCTTCTTTGTTCATCGTTTCCTGTGCAGTCATATATCCTTCCATGAAATTTGCGTTATCGCCGCCCATCATCTGCTTCATGCAGCGCACACTGATCACAAGCGGAAGCAGACAGCAGATTCCAAGTCTCCAGTCAAACACAAAGATCAGCACGATCACCGCGATCGGCATGACGACTGCTCCTGTCAGGTCAGGAAGCTGATGTGCCAGGAAGTTTTCGGTCAGCCCTGCATTGTCATCGATCACTTTTCGCAGGCGTCCGCTCGCATTCTGGCTGAAATAGCCAAGCGGCAGTTTCACAATGTGGTGCATGGCTGCTTTTTTCATATTTGTCGCTGTGCGGAATGCTGCCAGATGTGAACAGCAGAGTGCAATAAAATATAACAGAATGGAAAATCCGGCTGCCCACCATGCATACACGCTGCTGTGCGCCGCAAGACGGATATCTGGTTTGCCGTCAGCGCATTCAGCATATCGCGGACGACAAACCAGATACAGACGAACGGAACCATTGACAGTACCGTGCTGAGTCCTGCAAGGATCATGCCGAGAACGGTAAGCCAGTGACGGTTTCCTGCATACTGGAACATTCTGGATATTTCAGAGTCTTTTTTCATAAAAAATATCCTCCTGTCATCATAATCGGCAGAAATCAGATACTTCTCCAATTCCTGCCGGACTTTTTTGTGTATAGAACTGTTTTTTTTACTGCTCTGACAGGTTCTCTGTGCAGAAAAGCCTGATACAGTTTTCAACCATTTCCTGGTCATGATCTGTAGAAATGCCGGAGCCAAGCCAGTAAGCATAAGCACCTGCATCATACTGACCAAGTGCGTCCAGATCACTGCCGTATCGTAATTCAATATGATAGGTTGTATCATTGGTGTCCGGTTCAATACAGAAATATGTAAATTCTCCGGAGTCTGTATCATCACTCTCAAATTCATACAGACCACGGATCTCTTCCATGCCTACATAATGATAAGTATGGGAAAACAGCTCTTTCTTGTCTGCATCATATTCTTTGATCGTGGAAGTATCACCGTCAAACTCCAGGGTATCCACATCCTGTGTAAACTCACAATCATACACGCCGTTACCGTCTGCATATTCTTTTACTGCTTCTTCTCCGTAGATCTTACCGGAAACCATGGAAGCCAGTTTCTCGTATGCTCCTTCTGCATTTTCCTCTCCGACCAGTTCCTTGCAGTCGTCAAGCCAGAGCTGTTTGTACTGGTCATCAAGAATCACCGGCCAGAGTTCCTGGTAGGTTCCTGTCAGATCTTTCATAAGCTGTTCGGCATCTGCCTCATTATCGGCAGTCTCGTCTGTTGTTTCTGCAGTGCTGTCTGCCGCCTCTGTAGCTGTGGCATCATCCGATGCAAAAGTTGTTACATTTCCATATCCTGCCAGCATGGAAACTGCAAGGGCAGATGCAAATAATGTACTGAGAAATTTTTTCCGTTTCATCATAAATCCTCCTGAAATAAAAAGTGCTGCAGTTAGTATTTTCTAACCGCAACACGCATTCTAAAGGATAAAATATGAAATTACAATTACCGAACAGGCTTTTTTCTATCCATTCGGACGCGAATGTTTTTACTGAGAAAAAAATATCAAAACAGCCAGAATCACACCTGACTGTTCTGACATTTTTCTGATTCATTTACTGCGCCGGAACAACGGATATTTTAATCTCTTTCTCATTTTCACTGAGATCAAAGGTACCTCCATCCTGTACCAAAACATGGACTTCATACAGGACATCTTCTGACAGGCTATCCGGAATCTCACCACTCTCCGTCTGGATATGCCACAGATCTTTTGGCACTTCCTTGAGAGTTCCGTCAGCATCATAACCATAAAGTTTCAGTGCATCTGCACTTCCTGACAGGTCCTTCATTCGCAAAGCCACTGTCGTATTAGGATGTACATTTTCCACAGTTACGGTACTCAGCCAGCCGCTCACACTGCCCTGACCTCCGTCTGCCTCAAATTTTTCCTGACTGAGCACGTTTCGCATTGCCTGATCCAGATCTACTTTGCGGTAAGGCATTTCCGGCAGGTAAACGAATCTGTCCTGAAGTCGTAACAGCTCCAGATATCCGGTTGGGCAATAGAGCGCGTTTCCGCTGTTTCCCGCATACATGCCGATTGCCATATTATTGTATCCCGGCTTGCTGGAGACATCCATTGCAAACACGGTTTCTCCTGTCTCGAAATCCAGCATGATGTACTGCCACATTCCTGTTTCCAGATTCTGAACATAACCATAAATATAGCCTGTAGCTGTAGAAAGTTTCATCATGGATGTATCTGACAGATCACTTCGACACCAGATACTCTTCATCTCATAACCATTGTCTGTCTTTATGGTATCTACTCGCTCCACACCAGGCATGATCATTTTGTTTCCCTGACTCAGCCAGTTTACATCGTAAATATTTGCGTAGCTCTGAATGGAAGAATCACTGTCCTCTTTTCCAAGATCTGCGCTTCCCGCACCAAACCAGTTGCATACGATAGTGCTGACAGTTCCTTCTCCGTTGTCGTACACGATTGCAGAATTTTCCACAGATATCTGGGTATCCTCCGGAAGTTCATCGATCACCGGAAGACTTGCAACAGTTTCTCCTGTCTTCATATCAACCGCAAGAAGATTCACCGGATTCTGGTTGTCTGTAAACATGACCAGATCATCTGTCAGCGACGGAGAACAGCCGCTGCCCCATGCAAGACCACCCCCTGTAGTGGCATCCCCTTCCTTGCTCTCCTTGGCACCAACGCTCTCATAAGGAGTTTCCCAGACTTTCTGTACTCCATTGTCGGCCTTGAACAGATAGCAGTTCAGATTCGTCAGGATCACCGCGCCGTCTTTAGAGGATGCAATGCCATTTTCTGCGCCTTCTCCCGGAGTCAGTTCATATACGAACACAGAATCTGTCAGATCTGCTTCCTCTCCGTTGAGGATCGCATCAATGACATTGCGGGAAATATAACCGACTGCGCCCTGCTGCTTCCGGTCAGGATAAATACGAAATCCTCCGGTAGCAAACCATAAGTTTCCATCATAGTCAAACACTACAGACAGAAGATTCTGATCCAGTGTTTTTCCAAGGACTTTTTCTGCAGCTGCTTTAATGTCAATATCCAGGACTTTTTCAAATTCCGGCAGTACATTTCCGTTTTCATCGGTCGTCTTGAGCATCAGCACATGATTGTTGCTGGTAGGGCACACGATCCGATTGCTCTCATCCACAAAGGAATAGGAACTCTGGATCACATAGCCGCCTCCATCATGCTCTTTTGGAGAAAAATATCCCTCTGTCTGAGTCTCATCTGCATTGATATCGCGTATCGCAAGACCGCCAAGAAGCGGAACCACCGCATGTCCATAAGAATCAAAAAAGATTGCCGGGGATGCATTTGCGTTTACTTTCTCATACGAAACATTGATCTCTGAATAAATATCAACCGGCAGTACCTCGTCAGTGCTGTCTGTGTTGTAGCAGTCATGATGGATATTAGCATCGCTTTTTGCCATATAAGGATTCTCAGCAACCACCTTAGGGGAAAGTGCTTTTATCGGAAGCTGAGATGTTTCTTCTGTTTCAGCCGCTGTCCGGATTTCTTCCGTCTGCATTTCTTCTGCGTGAAGAATGTTTACTGTAAAGTCAGAAGTAACCATAAGCATAGCTGCAAGCATCGCAAGTATTATCGTTCTTTTTTTCATTCTCATTGTCCTCCTGGTAAAAAACTTGTTGACTTCATTATAAAAAAATCCTGTTGCTTTACAATACAGTTGGCACAAAACGGGGAAAAATAGCACGAATTGTCAATTCATCAATGCATATCGTATATTATGTGCTATACTGTTTTCAGACAGACAGGAGGAAACACTTATGAGAATTGCGATTGTAGATGATATTGCCAGTGAGCGGACGCTTCTGCATGCCCGGCTGCAACAGCAGCTTGTGAAACGTGGTGTCCATGCTGACCTGGCAGAATTTGAAAATGGAGAATTCTTTCTGAAAGCCGCAAAAGAACGGTCTTTTGCAGTCTTGTTTCTGGATATTTACATGGACGGGGCAAACGGTGTCGAGATTGCCAGAGAACTTCGGAAATCTGATCCGGACTGTCTTCTGATCTTTACCACCACATCCACAGACCACGCAGTAGAGGGCTTCAAGGTCCGTGCCCTGCATTATCTTGTAAAACCTTATAGTGAAAAAGAGATTTCCGATCTGATCGATGAGATTCTTTCCCGCATTCCATCTTCCGGAAAGTACATAGATATAAAGGTAAACGGAAGCAACATACGGGTTCCTTTCCGCAGTATCGTATATGCGGAACATTTTTCCCATATGATCCATGTTCACACATCAAAAACCGGAGAACTTGTTACCAGACAGGCCTTTGAAGCTTTTAACGCTCTTCTCAAAATGGATCCGCGGTTTTATCAGTGTAACAGGGGAATTGTGATAAACCTGGAACATGCTGTTGATTTTGACGGGACGGTGTTTGTGATGGATAATGGAAATCAGATTCCAGTCAGCCAGAAACTGGTCAAGAACGCCAGAGAGACTTTTATGGAGTTTCTTTTTCAGAAAGGACACTGAGAATGGACATGATATTGAGACCGATTCTTGAACTTACGGTGATCATCCCAGGCATACTTCTTGCATATCTGCCTGTAAAAACTTATCTGAGACAGCAGCCGGGCAGACTGGCGGCATGGCTGCTTCCTCTGCTTGCAGGGATCTGTATTCTTGGAGGCGTGTTGTGTTATACCCTGCGTATTTCTACGCTTCCGGTTCTGTTTGTCCTGCTGCCTTTTGTTATGATGATCTACCACAAAACACTTCGCATCACCATCTGGAAATCGAGCAGTATTTTCCTGGCAGTATGTGCAGTATTTGCATGCGTCAACAGTCTGTCAAGAGCTGTGAATGCTATTCTTACAGCAGGGCTTAACCTCACGGAAAATGAATTATGGTTTCAGGTCGGAGCTGGAGTTTTTTATAATGGGATCTGCCTGTTTTTCCTTCTGGCAGCCTGGTATCCGGCGTCCCATGCTGCGCGGGCCATGGTGACAGATGAAAATTTCGCACAGACCTGGTACATCTTCTGGATCCTGCCTCTGATCTTCATTGCCCTGAATCTGTTCATGGTGCCAACCTATCGAAATACGCTGTATACCGGTCGGATCCTGCAGGGATATATCGTGATCAGTCTGGTACTGCTGTTGATCCTGATTCTTTTTTATGCCATGTTCCTGATGATGGCAGACAGCCTGAACAAAAATGCACGGCTCGTGCAGGAGAATTATTTTCTCTCTCTTCAGCGGACAAGATACGAAAACCTCTGCACTGCTATTGAAGAGGCACGACAGGCACGGCACGATATGCGCCACCATTTTGTCCAGCTGTCCTCTCTTGCAGAAAGTGGTGATCTTGAAAAAATAAAAGCCTATCTTTCCAGAGCCGCTGGCAAAATACCGGACCAGAGTCTGCATTTTTGTGAAAATCCGGCGGCTGACAGCGTGCTCGGCTATTATTCTGCACTTGCAAAGCGGGAAAATATTCCTTTCCAGGTCAGAGCAGACCTGCCTGCACATATTGCCATAGACGAGATCGACATGTGTCTTGTTCTCTCCAACCTCCTGGAAAATGCCATCCAGGCAAGCCAGAAAACAGAGGCTTCCAGAAGAAAGATCAACATAACCACCTATCTTCACTATAACCGTCTTCTCCTGATCCAGATAGAAAATACCTTTGACGGTAAAATAGAGAAGAAAAATGATATTTTTCAATCTTCCAAACGACCAGGCAATGGGATCGGAATCCAGTCGGTACGTCACATTGCCGAGAAAACTGGTGGCACTGGCAGTTTCTCCTTCGAAAATGGAGTCTTTACGGCAAAGGTCATGCTGCGTTTGAACGAGTGTGGCAAAAATGCCGGTTAAATCCGGTTTTTGCCTTCTTTCCCATCAGGTATGGTCTTTTTTCGCCAGGCGGTCGGAGGCATGCCATACTCCGCACAAAAAGCTGAAGTAAATTTATTCGGGTTGAGGTAGCCAACCTGTGCGGTAATCTCTCCAACGTTAAGCTGGCTTTCTTTGAGAAGCCGCTCAGCTACCTGCAGCCTGTAAAGTTTCATGTAGGAATAGACAGAATCGCCGTATACGCCCCTGAAACATTTCTTCATAACAGTCGGTGAGATTTCAAACCGCTCTGCCAGATAATCAATTGTATAATGTTCATTAAAATGCTCCACAAGAAATGTATGGATCTGCTTGATCACCGCGATCTGCGCTTCTGAAAAGTGCACCCGGTCTGCCTTATTTTCCTCAGGGTTCAGACCGGTCAGCACAAGCAGGATTTCCAACACTTTGACCCGGATATAACCGTAGCGCAGTTTCTCCGGGACGTGGTAGAGCTCCGAAAAGGTAAGTACCTCCATAAATTTATTTGTTACTGTGCACGGTTATATTCATTTCTCCGTGATCTTCCATTCCGCAACTGCATTTCTTACGCGGCGGTCAATGTCCATACGTGCCCTGCGGCATTCTTTTGGATATTTTTTTGCTGACTGGAATGCCAGTTTCATAAAGATCCCGGAACCTATCGGCAGCATCATCTTTAACATGCTCTCTGGAAAAACGAAATGCGTTCCATATTTGTAGATTACAGACTCCAGTCTGCATGTATGCGGACGTTCCTTGATACGCTGCTTCATGCGACGGATATATTTTGCGGTGTCCCACAGCACATCATCCTCAGCTCCGATCAGAAGCAGTTCCCCATGGATCTTCTCAATCTTGATCATTTCTTCTTCCGTGATCGGGTGCGCGGCTTCGGAATCATCAAACAGTTTTCTTGAATTGAGCATATCTCCTGTGCGCTTTGTTTCCTTGTCTACCACATGCCAGTAGTCCGGATGTTTATAGCAGAACGGCATATACGGAAGCGGCTCTCCTCTGTAAGAAAAAAGCGATTCTCCCTCGATCGGCCATTCCTTGCAGCCATCTTTTTTGCCCTGCATAAATCCCTGCCAGATAAAATCACTCGGTGTAAGGCCGATCGTCAGTGTGATATCCTCAAAATAAGAAGCTGCGGTCAGGGCAAGCGTTCCTGTCGTGGATGCCCCAACAATTCCAATCTTCTGGTTATCGTGTGCTTTCAGCCATTCGATTGCCTTTTCGATACGTTCCAGTGGATAATTATGATGTCCATAATCTTTCTTCGCCGGTGACATCGTCATCACATTCACACCAAGTTTGTGAAGCCATTTTACCGATGTACGCGCCAGATAATCCTCCGGATCATCCCCGATCATGGCGATCATTGCACAGTCTGAGTCTGTTTTGCATTTCCAGTATGCACCATAAAATCCATCTGTGTCCACATCAAAATGAATTTTTTTCATCCTGCATCCCTCCCATTTTCACGCAATTGCTGTGTTAGTTTTATTTAACAAAATTATAGTATTTCTCTGTAGAAAATCCAGTCTTTTTTCTATTTTTATGGGGATTTTATTTTACCTGATCTGCAGGTCTTTCCTGCATAAAATACGCTCGTATCTTATCCAGCCCTTCCGCATCCATCTCATACTGATCTGCGATAGAACCATTTTCAAAATGAATGATATCGGTACAGCAGTCCAGTATCAGCTCCAGGTCATGCGTGATCACATAAACCGTGATTCCGGCATCCCGCACCTGTCGTAAGACTTCCGCAACTTCTCTCATATGCTTACGATCAAGCCCGCTGGTCGGCTCATCAAAAAACAGCACTGAACGTCTGGAAGCAATCGCAGATGCAATGGCCACCCGCTGCTTCTGCCCGCCGGAAAGATGAAAGATATTACGTCCGATCAGTTTTTCCAGGCGCAGATCCTAAATCGTTTCCTGCAGTCGGTCTTTGATCTCCTGCTTTGGCATTCCAAGATTTTCACACCCAAAAGTAATCTCACTTGTCGTGTCTACATTAAAAAACTGTGATCTCGGATTCTGAAAAACACTTCCAACGATCTTCGCCGTATCGTACAGCGGCTGCTCGGAAACTTTCACTCCGTTTACCCAGGTTTCACCGCTCATTTTTCCCTCATAATAATGCGGGATCAGACCGTTGATCAGTCGTGTGAGCGTTGTTTTGCCACAGCCACTCTCCCCGCAGAGCACGACAACCTGGCCGTCTTCTATGGTCAGATCAATGTCCTGAATTCCCGCAGAATGTTCATTATTTTCCCCGTAGGTAAATGTCACATGATCCATTTTTATCATACTATCTGCCTCCTAGAAAACAATATATTTCTGCAGAAAAAATACCACAAAACATGCCAAACAAAGCACGATCGCAATGATATCCTGCACATGGAATCCAATCTCACAGACATTGGTCTGTCTGACCGGTGCGCCAAGTCCCCTTGTCAGTGCTGCCGCAGAAAGTTCATCGCCAATCTTTACAACAGAAACCATCAGTGGTATCAGCCGATATTCGATCATCAGGAACGGATTTTCGCCGTTCCAGGCATCTGGAAAAGAAATGACCAGGGAATCATGCTCCCTGGTCTGCTGTTAGATCCCATATTTCTTCAGATCGACTTTGCCATTGATCACCTCTACCCCGTCTTCTTCAAGAAGCTTCGCCTGTGTCCTTTCTCCGCCAAATGCAAATGCTCCTGCCAGTTCTCCCTTCGCATTTACTACGCGAAAACACGGGATATGCTCCGGATCCGGATTTTTGTGCAGGGCATTTCCAACTGCTCTTGACATCTTCGCATTGCCTGCCATCTCTGCCACTTTTCCGTACGTTGCCACATGCCCCTTGGGGATTCTCTTGACCGCCTCGTAGATTCGTTTTGTCGGGCTGTCTGTGATGATATCATAGCTTTCGGCGATCATTCTTCTGATGTCTTTATCCGGTATGCTGCCATCCAGAATGATCGTGTTCCAGTGCTCTTTGTTCTGATGATGACCTGCGATCACGGCATCATACGCAGACCGCCAGAAGTCACGCCACTCCGGATTTACCTTTACATTGAGATTGATATATCCGTCTTTTTCATAGATCCAGAGGAAGGCTTTCTTACTTCCCTTCACCCTCACCAGCTGCCAGTTTGGATCTTTGAACGGGCGTTCTTCATATACATTTTTAAAGGATAGTCCAAATTTCAATGCCTCTTCGCGTGTTTTCATAGATGCTCCTTCTCTACTCTGCTTTCGTTTTTACTCTGCTGCATTACCCAGGCAAACGCCCTTGCAGTTCTCGTCATCGGTTCTTTAAAATGCCCGCCCTGGTTCCATTCAAGCGTGCAGTTTATTCCTTCTGCTTTTAGCCATGCATACCCTTCTCTGATGCAGTCTCCTACTTTTGCCATAACAGGATTTCGGCTCTTTTCTTCTTTATTTCCAAGGCTTAAATATACATTTTGACTCTTTATCCCTCGCTCATTCATATAATCTGTAAATCCCGGAAACCAGACAGACGGTGATGCTGCCGCGACACCAGAAAATATGGCCGTCTGGCAGACCGCCCATAATGAAAACAGCCCTGAAAGGGAATATCCACCAATATAATAAGTCTTACTTTTATCTGAACATAATCGTAAAACTTCTTCCAAAGTCTGCGCCGCTCCATCACCAAAATCTTCATTTCCAAACGCAGCAGATGCCTTCCATGGGGACAAATCTTTATTCCAATCATCCACTTTCACTGCCAGCAGCTGAAAGTCCATAGAAGTCAGTTTCCTGATTTCGACAGTCTCATCCTCAATTTCAGATATATCATGATCTCCAACCAGTTGAATCAAAACAATGTCTGCTTCCGCATTTCCATATCTGTAAACGTGCATTATAACGACCTTTCTATCCCCGTAAATGATTTCTTATTATATCATTTTATCCCCAGGAATCCAATTCCTTCTACAGCAATATAGCGCAAAAAAGTGGAACTTCTCCTGCTCATCAGAAGTCGTTCCACTTTTTGAAATTCTTATTATTCTGTTTTCTCATTCACCGCGATCCAGATCTCGCACTGGTAATTCGGATCTGAGACATCCTGTGATGAGTAAACCTCAAACTCCACATTCTCCGCATATTCATACTGTGCGCTCTGCGGGAAAAATTCTGTGACGATCTTATGATAAGTCTCGATAAAAGCATCCGGCATCTTTCCTTTGCTTGTAAAGACCGCATAAGTATTCGCCGGGATCGTCACGATCTCCAGGTCGTCGTCAACTTTTCTTCCATCATACTCGACACCGATCCCATAAGGAAACTGCTTCGCATTAAGCTCAGAGGAAAAACAAATCCCAAGCAAGCCTTTCATCACCGGATTCTCCGGCATGCAGGCGATCAGCCTTCCCATTGTTCCGTCCGCACCGTACTCCTGCCACATTGCGGTAATGTCAGGCGTGGCATTTGCCGACTGCGGTTTATCAACTCTTTTTCTCTTGCAGACAACCTGAAATGCATCTCTTTTGTGAATCAACAACTCTATCCTCACACGACTGAAGTCGCGTGCTTCCGGACGCTT
>OLOX01002036.1_pt1 | contig 17488 bp, 16 predicted proteins | sample 1672091 | NCBI WGS metagenome assembly OLOX01 (sample SAMEA3136644, study PRJEB25190) | human gut metagenome | reverse complement strand
GAAGTCCAGCAGCGTGTGCATGTTCAGATCAGCGTAAAAGCAGACATTGCCGCCGCCCCTGTGAAGGTTGCTGAGATAGGTTTGCTTACGGGTCAGATCACTCGGTCTTGAAACGATCCGCGCCGGTGTCAGCGCCGGAGGTGGCCAGGGCGTTCATAACTTCCTCCACATAGGTGGTGGTGTTGTCCTTGGCGTCCTGGAAGTCGTAATCCATGACGTTGTTGGGGTCAAGACCGAACTCGGCGGCCTGGGAGGGCTGCTCGGCGTTGTCGATGACCAGGAACTGATAAGAGCCGTTCTTGGCGGCCAGCTCCACGCACTCGGGGGACAGAGCGTACTCGATCCACAGCTTGGCAGCGTTGGGATGGGCAGCGCCCTTGAAGGCGGCGGTAGCGCCGATCTCGAAGGAAGTGCCGCTGGAGGGGATCACCAGGCCCACATTGGTGTAGCCGTTATCCACGATCTGAGTGATGCCGTCATGCAGGAAGCCGATGCCGACGATGCACTCGCCAGTGCCGACGTTCTTGCTGGGGCCGGAGCCGGACTTGGTGTAGACCTCGATGTTCTTATCCAGATCGACCAGGTACTTGATGCCCTCATCGTGGCCGTACTTCTGGATCATGGTGTTGACGACCAGCTTGGCAGTACCGGCGGTGTTGTAGTTGGATAGCCAGATCTCGCCCTTGTACTCGTCCTTCAGCAGGTCAGCCCAATCCTGGGGAGCTTCCTGACCCAGGCGGGCCAGCTCGTCGGTGTTGACCATGAAGCCCAGGATGCCCTTGTAGATGCCGAACCAGTTGTTGTCGGCGTCCTTGTACATGTCGCCCACCAGGTGAGAGGCGTTGACAGCGTCATAGGGCTCCAGCAGGCCCTTGGCCGCGCAGATGTTGTACGGATCGGTGGTGCCGCCGAACCAAACATCAGCAGAGGGATTGCCGTTCTCCTCCTCGATCTTGCCCTCCACCTCGCCGGTGGACAGACGCTGATAGGTGGTGGTGATGCCGAACAGCTCCTGGAAGTGAGCGCAGGCAGCGGCCAGGTACTCCTCCTCGCAAGAGCCGTAGACGACCAGCTCGCCCTCAGCCTGAGCGGCGGCGATCAGCTCATCCATCCCGGTGAAATACTCAGGATAGGTGACAGTGTTGGCGTTGTCATCGGTCTTGGTTTCCTTGTTGCCGCAGGCGACCAGGGACAGGGCCATGACCAAAGCCAGCAGAAGTGCAAAAAACTTCTTCATTTCAATTTCCTCCTCGTAAATTTACGATGCCGGTATGCACCGGCCTCGAATAGACGTATTATAGTCACTTACATGGGCGTTGTCAACGTTTCCGGGGGTGTACCGGGAGCAAAACACACACATTTTTCAACATCTCACAAAAAACGGAGCGATTTTTCGTGCATTTTGCCGGGACGAGGAGAGAAAAGGCGCTTGCAATCTGGGAAAAGCGTGGTAAAATACAAGCACTCATATTAATTATATAATGCGTGATGCGCGTATGCGATATATTGGAAAGGAGGCTGTTGATATGCTTTCGGGACTGAGCACGTACCTGCCGGAGAGCGCACTGACGCTGTTCGACAATCTGGAGTTTTTCGTCCGGCTGCTGCTGTCCGCCGGGCTGGGCGCACTGGTGGGACTGGAGCGCAGCAAGCGGCAGAAGGAGGCGGGCGTGCGGACGCACTGCATCATCGCCTGCACCGCCGCGCTGTTCATGATCCTGTCCAAGTACGCCTTTGTGGACATCGTGGACATCACCGGCACGCGGGGGGCTGATCCGGCCCGCATCGCGGCCCAGGTGGTCAGCGGCATTTCGTTCCTGGGCGCGGGCGTTATCTTCAAGAACGGGAACTCCATCCGGGGGCTGACCACCGCCGCCGGCATGTGGGGCACTGCGGCGGTGGGTATGGCCATCGGCGCGGGGATGTACTGGGTGGGCCTGATCGAGGCGGCCATTCTGGTGGCGATCCAGGTCATCCTGCACCGCTTCCCTGTGGGGGCGGACGCCCTGACCACCCAGGAGATCCTGGTGGAGATGGCGGACACCCGGGAGATGCAGGAGCGGTTCGATGCGCTGCTGAAGAAGCACCGGGGACAGGTGACGGAGAGCAGCCTGACCAGGGAGGAGGGGTATCTCCGCATGGAGATCACCGCCAAGCTGGAGCCGCCCATCAGCCATGACGAGGCGCTGGAGTTTATGAAGGAAAATGACGGCGTGCGCCGCATTTCCGTGTGACAGGGAGGTATACCGATGAAACGCTCTGAGATCAACCGGGCACTGCGGGAGATGGAGGCCATGCTGGCGGAGTACCGCTTCGCGCTGCCGCCGTTCTGCTATTATACGCCGGAGGAGTGGCAGACCAAGGGCCACGACCACGACGAGATACGGGACAATATGCTGGGCTGGGACATTACGGACTACGGCCTGGGGGATTTTGAGAAGGTGGGGTTCTCCCTCATCACCCTGCGGAACGGCAATCTGGCCAAGGGGGATGTGTACCCCAAGACGTATGCCGAGAAGCTGCTGTTTCTCAAGGAGGGACAGTACTCCCCCAACCACTTCCACTGGCACAAGATGGAGGACATCATCAACCGGGGCGGCGGCACGCTGCTGATCCGGGTGTATAACTCGCTGCCGGACGAAAGCATCGACAGGGAGAGCGACGTGACGGTACACACGGACGGCGTGACTCGCGTTGTGCCCGCCGGGACGCAGCTAAGGCTGACGCCGGGGATGAGCATCTCCATCCAGCCGGGGCTGTATCACGATTTTGAGGTCGAGCCGGGCAGCGGGAACGTGCTCATCGGCGAGGTGAGCCAGTGCAACGACGATAACACCGACAACCGCTTTGAGCCGCCGGTGGGCCGTTTTCCGGCCATTGAGGAGAACGAGAAGCCCTATCGGCTGCTGTGCAACGAGTATCCGGCGGCGGAGTAAGGATGCTGGAGGAATGGTACATGAAAGCGGCATGGCCGATGGCCATGCCGCTTATACTATATTGCTTTTCCGCTTTTACCCCGCCAGTGATTGCAGGATGCACTGCACGTCCAGTATGTCGATAGTCTGATCTCCGTTGGCGTTCGCCCGCAGCCACATGGCCTGGGTGAGGTCGTTCAGGTCGTACATCCGCATACACATATCGTACACCAGCTGCGCGTCGTTCACGTCCAGCAGGCCGCTGTCGTTGGCATCGCCGTTTATAGTCAGGCTGTCGGCCTGCCCTACCGCGGTGCTGATGGCCCTGCGGGCCTGCTCCGTTGTGGGCTCAGCGTCCACCACGTACATATACGCGCCGCGTGCGGGGACGTACAGCATGGGCGCGCCGTCATAGGTCAGTATTTTCCCCACCGGCACGGTGAGGGACGCCTCCACCAGCCACACCCGGCCCGACAGGTACTCCGACACCCGCACGTCCGCTGTCAGCCGCGTGGTCTTGGTCACGGACACTGTCAGGATCGCGCCGCTGACCAGGTTTGCCGGGATGGTGTACTGACCGCCCGTGCCTTGCAGCGTCTGTCCCTCCACCAGCACCACGTAATCGCAGCTTTCGTCCGCGTTCAGGCTAAAGGTGAAGGCGCTGCCGCTGCGGCAGGTCTGCTCCGTCCCGCCGTCCACGTCCGCCGCACCGCTGCCCACAAACAGCACCAGCGTCGTGTTGTCCGCCGTCACCTTGGCCACGGTGATGGTCACCGGGCCGGTCACGTCCTCACCGGCGATGGTGTAGGTGTTTCCAACGTTTCTCAAGGAAACGCGGCGTCCGTCCACCACGGCGGACACCGCGTACTGCATCAGCTCGGTTTGGTTCACCGCGAAGTGAAAGTCCTGCCCGTAGGTGGCCGTTGCAGATGCCTGTACGTCACCGCTGCCGCTGCCCGCTACCGTGACGGAATAGATCTTGGGCGTGCGCTTCACGTTGATGATTTTCAGCGGGCCGGTGACGTTTTGGACGGTGTAGCTGCCGCCGTTGTTATCGATTACTGTGGCTGGGTCGTCGCCAACCGTGGCGGTGAAGGTGTAGTCGTAGTGCGGGTCGGTTTGAAAGGTGTAATTGCCACCAGCGGCCACCGCCGCGTCGCCGTACAGGCCCATATCCGCCGGCAGCTCCGCCAGATAGCATCCGTTGGTCACGGTGGCTACGGACTTTTCCTCGTCCAGCTTCGCAGGTTTGGCATCAAATTGGGACTGGGAGCGGTCGCTGACCCGCGCTTCCAAGAGTTGGACCTTTGTAACGCGATTTGTATTTACCTTGAAGCTCAGCAACACCGCGCATCTGTCTGTTGAGATACTGTCGCCGCAGCCAGCCACGGTGATTACGCCGTTTTTCGCACTGACTTGCAGTTCGCGATTGTCCTTCAACGGCTCGTTGCCGACAGCTTCGGTAAACTCCAGCACGTTGGTGTCATAGGCCAGCGTCAGCCAAAAGGCGTTGTAGCTTTTCGCCGTTTCCGAGCTGACAAATACGGCGACTGAGACCTTCCCATTCTTGCATTTGCTGCTGCTTATGGAAGCCGTGTACGGGCCGGTGCTGTCGCCGGCGGCCACCGCCGTCATCAGCGCGAGAAGGAGCGCCGATGACAACAATATGGCAAGCAAACGTTTCGTATTGCCCCGCCTCCTGTCGAAAAATGTCACTTTCATGGTAAATTTTAGCACCTTATAGTGGCACGCGCAACGCAATTTGGGCCGTCAATACGGCAGAAATTTGCGGTCGGTTTTTGGGCAGTATGCACAAAAAGTGGAGAGCAGGAGGTTTGGGAGTGCCGTGGCGGTATCCGGGATAGGGTGAGGCGAAACGCCGCAAAGCCTTGTGGCGCCTGCGTTTGCGGGGTTTCACCCAATATAAGCGTAAGGCGTAAGCAGCAATATTCGTTCTCTGCATCTCAGCCACAGCATCCATGCTGTTGTGTTGCCTGCCGCCCACCGCGTAGAGGTGTGCAAAGTTTCGAGCGACAAAGCTGTGAGCATCCATAGAGGATGACTTCTCTATATGATGGGACTCTCACAGCTCAAATATATACTACTCAGTAGCGTTTTTCAAGTATAACAGACAAAATTGGACATATATACGAAGATGACGATAGAATGAAAATACCACATTGACATTTGCTTCTAATATCAGTATACTAAAAGTAGAAGTTATTAGCTTCACATCGTTTATAAGAAAGGAAGGTTGACCGTTATGGCTAAATATTCCAATCCGGGCATCGTTGATATTGATCGTGCTACCGATTCCATTATTGCAAACGGTGGTGGCATCCATGAAAAAGAGCCTGATGAAAATGGTACAACTCATGTTTCCGTTTACAGCACAACCGACAATCGCCACCTTTCATATGACCGAGATTCCGATGGCAACTATTCCAATGTTCATACCGATCGAGACAATCGCGGCTATATGAATTACAAGGGTGGCAAGTAATTTCGTTCTATTCCAGTATCGCTAAACTTCGTAATAGCCATTTATAACGTTCTGGCACTTTTATGCCCCGAGTTGAATTCCATCTGCCTTCTGTGGTTCACACAGAGGGCATTTTTATGATAATGAATTATTCTGTTCCCTTTGAATACATCAAGCAAAAGGTAGATGTCCGGCTCACCAAAGCCACGGTGGAGGTTTTCTACGGCGGAAACCGAATCTGTTCCCATCCCAGGCTGTACGGACGGTTTAACCAGTACAGCACGATCCAGGAGCATATGCCGCCAGAGCACCAGAAGTATGTCCAGTGGAATGGTGAACGGTTCATTCACTGGGCCGGTAAAGTCGGCAGCAACACGCAGGTCGCTGTCCAAGCCATTCTCAGCGGCTACAAAGTCGAGCAGCAGGGCTACAAGTCCTACATGGGTCTACTGAAGCTGGCAGGCAAATACACCCCGGAACGGCTGGAGAATGCCTGCAAACGGGCGTTGGAATACACACCCCGCCCTTCTCTTAAGAATATCCAGGCTATTCTAGCATCTGGCCAGGATAAAGCCATCCCTGAGCAGAGTACGGCTACTGCGTCCTCCTCCCGGTACGGATTCACCCGTGGAGCTGCGTATTACGGAAGGGGGAACAAGTGATGCTGACTGAAACAACGGTATCCAAGCTGCGTGAAATGCGGCTGAGCGTTATGGCCAACGCGCTGAAGGACCAATTTGCCGATCCGCAGTTCCAAAGCATGGCCTTTGAGGACCGGCTCGGTCTTTTGGTGGATGCGGAATGGAATGCCCGAAAGAATAACCATCTGAACAAGCTGATCCGGCAGGCAACCTTCTCTGATCCGGGAGCTTGTCTGGAGAATGTGGAGTATCTGCCCGACAGAGGTCTGAAACAGGAGGAACTGCTGCGGTTCGGCACCTGCAACTACATCCAGGAGCACCACAACATCATCCTGTTGGGTGCCACCGGCAGCGGCAAAACCTATCTCGCCTGCGCTCTAGGCATGGCTGCCGCAAGGCGGTTTTATGCGGTGAAGTACATCCGACTCCCAGATCTACTGGTAGAATTCCAGATTGCCAGGGGCATTGGCACCATCCGCAAACTCATGGCCCAGTACAGGAAGTACGCTCTGCTCATGATTGACGAATGGCTTCTGTACCCCTTGAAAGAAACAGAAGCCAGGGACTTATTGGAAATCGTGGAGTCCCGATACAAGCGAAACTCCACGATCTTCTGTTCCCAGTTTGACATTCCGGGTTGGCCGGAAAAGCTGTCTGACCCACTGCTGGCTGATGCCATCTGCGACCGAATTGTTCACGACGCCTACACCATAGTCATTGGCGGCAAGGAATCCATGCGCAAGCGGAAGGGGCTACAGGATGTCTGATGCCTTGACTCCGACCACATTTATGATACCTTGACAGCTTTGTGCTGTCCATATTCAACCTGAGCGGTGGGACTGCTCAATCCGGGTGGTCCCATTGCTCAATTCAAGCGGAACCGCTCAAGCGGAACCGCTGCTCAATTTCGCCGGTCGAGCTGATTTTGCAGAGCGGTGTATGCAATAACTTGCGCAAATTGAAAACCGCATAAAAGAAGACATAGCTTGCAGGCTCTGGTAGAATGAAGTTACCACACAAACATTCGAAAGGAGACAGCAAACTATGTCCGAGAAAATTGTACAGCTGAACGATGAAGTTATAAAGGGGCAAAGCAAGGAATTGGTCTGCGGCAGCGTAGAAGAGACGCTGAACGAACTGCTGGAAAAAGAGGCGGAGTCCCTGACGCAGGCAGCCCGCTACGAGCGCAGCGAGGCCCGTCAGGGCTACCGCAGCGGTCACTATGACCGCAACCTCACCACGACCTCCGGCGATGTCACGCTACACGTACCCCGGTTCAAGGGCGTACCTTTCGAGACTGCCATCATTGAGCGGTATCGTCGCCGAGAAAGCAACGTGTCGTCAAAGCCGCGCATGAACATCGAACTCCGACGTGCCACCATGTGCGGGAACACGCCGAAGAGCTTTTCCTGCAGGTCGTGCTTGTGAATACCATCATGATAATAGAGTCCCGCCTGTGCGCCCCAGCAGATGTGAAACGTGGAATAGACGTATGTCTTCGTTTCAATCTTCATCGGCATCAGGGTTCAAAACCAGAATCTGCAGCGGTCGGATGTCCTGTGTCACGGTGCGCGTCTCCTCCTTCACGGAGATGTTTTCGCCGGCAATCCGTTCGGTATTTTGATCGGTATCGGGGTTCCTCCTCATTTTTTCACAGTCAGACAAAGAAAGGCGGTCATGGACAACGCACCCATGACCGCCTTTGGAAATTTGTTCGAGCAGCTCTCAGAACAAACCAAAGACGGTCTTGCACATCATCATAACCATACCGATATTCATGCTGCGCACCGTCCTTTCGTCTGAATTCCTTGGGGATATTGTAACGTATTCTGCAGGACTTGTCGAGAAAAGCGCTTACAGGAGCCGATACGTCCAGCCCATATCATCGGCAACCGTCCCGGTTTGCATGCCGTAGAGCGTATCATAGAGCTTCTGCGCCACAGGACCGACCGTCCCATCCGCGACCTGAACATCCGTGCCCATCACATTTAGCCAGCCGATCGGCGAGATGACCGCTGCGGTGCCGCTGGCGAAGATCTCCTGCAGGCTGCCGTCCTTCGACGCGGCAACGACCTCGTCGATCGAGAGCTTCCGCTCCGAGACCTTCACGCCCCACTTTTTCAGCAGCTGGATGACAGAATCGCGCGTGATGCCGGGCAGGATCGTGCCGGAATCGAGCGGCGCGGTGATAACTTCGTCCGCGATGCGGAAGAAGGCGTTCGACGTGCCGATCTCCTCGACATACTTATGCTCCGCCGCGTCGAGCCACAGCACATCCTTGCAGTTATATTTCATCGCGTCCTGACTGGCGCGCATGCCGCCGCCGTAGTTGCCGCCGACCTTGGCATAGCCCGTGCCACCGTGCGCCGCGCGGATGTATTTGTCCTGCACATAGATGCGCGTCGTGGCCAGGCCGCCGTCGTTTGCCGCGTAGTAGGAGCCCGTCGGGCTGAGGATGATCATAAATTTGTAGTGCTTGGCCGGCAGAACCGAGAACGAGACCTCATCGCCGAAGATGAACGGCCGGATATACATCGCAGTGCCCGGCGCGGAGGGAATCCAGTCGCGATCCGCCTCAATCACAGCCTTGACCGCCGCGAGGAACAGGTCTCCCGGCAGCTCCGGGATGCACATGCGCTCATTCGTGCGGGCCATACGCTTGATGTTCATGTCCGGCCGGAAAATCTGGACGCCGCCGTCCGGCGTGCGGTAGGCCTTCATGCCCTCAAACATCATCTGTGCGTAGTGCAGCACGCAGGACGCCGGCTCGATGAGGAACGGCTCGTGCGGCACAACGCGCCCGTCGTGCCAGCCCTGTCCTTCGTCATAGTCCATGACGAACATGTGGTCGGTGAAGTATTTTGCAAAGCCCAGCTTCGTCTCGTCGGCAGGACGTGGCTTGGGGTGCGTAGTCCTTATCACAGGGAAGTTGTATTCCATTTTTCATTCCTCCTGATGTTCATAGTACATATAAAAGCTGTTTGTAGGGGTGGAGCATCGATCAGACCCGATAGAGCTCCGCCCTCCGGTCGCGAAAGACATTGATGGAGCTCCGGATTCCATCCAGCATCTCCAGTTCACAATCCGCGGCCAAAATCTGCTCGTCCTGCCCGCCGGCGGCGAGCAGCTCCCCCCACGGATCAATGATTGCGGACGCGCCGCCGTAATGTGTCTCGCCCGCGTCGCCGCAGGAATTGCAGCAGATGACGAACGCCTGATTCTCAATCGCCCGCGCGACCGTCAGCGCCCGCAGATGTCCGATGCGCGCCGCTGGCCACTGGCTCACGACGAAGAGCATGTCCATCCCCTGCACGGCGAGTGTCCGCGTCAGCTCCGGGAAGCGGATGTCATAGCAGATTACAAGGCCGCAGTCGTGTCCGTCGAGCCGGAAGCGGCAGAGATGATCGCCGGGCGTGAAATACGCATGCTCGCCCATCGGCGTAAACAGGTGCGTCTTATCATACTCTGCGACGCAGTTCCCCGCGCGGTCAAAGACGCACGCCGTGTTATAGACCTTTCCGCCGCGCACATTCGCGACGCTGCCCGCCACAAGATTCACGCCAAGCTCCGCAGCCAGCCCGCCGAGTTCGCGTTTCACCCGCGCGCAGTCCCGCTCGGCCAGCTCGGAAAGACGCTCTTTCGGGAAAAACCCGGTGTTCCATGTTTCCGGCAGGACGACCACGTCCGGTTCGCTCGCCATCGCGTCGCGGATGAGCCGCTTCGCTTTCGCGAAGTTCTCCTCCGGCTGCGCGAAGAGCATGTCCATCTGGATGCAGGCGGTCTTCATCCGGCGAACTCCTTCCCAGCCTGAAGCGCCTGCATGTTGAGGTCGAAAAGGTCGGCCTTGCGCGCCGGGATGACCTTGTGCAGCGCGTCCGCGAGGCTCTCCTCCCGGACACACCCGGTCTTCGAGATCAGCGCGCCGAGCAGGATCATGTTGGCAAGCGTCGGCATTCCCATGTCCATTGCCATCTTCGTGGCCGGGACGTAATAAGCCTCCACATCCGTGCGCGTAACCTTGCGGGCGATGAGCGTGGAGTCGAGGAAAATTTTCCCGCCCGGCTGCACGGCGTTTTCATATTTATCGAGCGAAGGGTTGTTCATAACCATGAGCACGTTCGGCGTGTTTACGATCGGCGAGCCGACCGGGGCGTCCGACAGAATGACGTTGCAGTTCGCCGTGCCGCCGCGCATCTCCGGGCCATAGGACGGCAGCCAGCTGAGCTCCCGCCCTTCGATGAGGCCCGCGTAGGCCAGAACCTTTCCGGAGAACAGCAATCCCTGTCCGCCGAAGCCCGCAATCACGATTTGATGATCTGCCATCTCTCAGCCCTCCTTGTCTCGGTAGACACCCAGCGGATAGTACGGGATCATCTTCTCGTCGATCCACTCCAGCGCCTTCTGCGGCGTCAGGCCCCAGTTCGTCGGACAGGCCGACAGCACCTCGATCAGGGAGAAGCCCTTGCCCTCCACCTGATAACGGAACGCCTTTTCGATCGCTTTTTTTGCGTTTTTCACGTTTTTCACATTGTTCACGGTCACGCGCTCGAGATACGCCGGGGCCTCCAGCGTCGCGAGCATCTCGCAGATCCGGATCGGCCAGCCGCAGGTGTTGACGTCGCGTCCATAGGGCGACGTCTGTGTGATCTGGCCGGGCAGAGAGGTCGGGGCCATCTGGCCGCCCGTCATGCCATAAATCGCGTTGTTGACAAAGATGACCGTGATATTTTCGCCGCGCGCCGCGGCGGAGACGGTCTCGCAGAGGCCGATGGACGCGAGGTCGCCGTCGCCCTGATAGGTGAAGACGATGTTGTCCGGCAGCGACCGCTTCACACCCGTCGCGACTGCGGGCGCACGTCCATGCGACGCCTCGACCATGTCACAGGTAAAGTAGTCATAGGCCAGTACGGAACAGCCGACCGGCGCAATGCCGATCGTCCGGCCCTCGATGCCGAGCGTGTCGATCGCCTCGGCGACGAGCCGATGGATGATGCCATGCGTGCAGCCGGGGCAGTAGTGGAATACGGCGTCGGTCAGCGCCTTCGGTTTTTCAAATACAACAGCCATCAGTCGTTCCCTCCTTCGTTTGCCTTACGGATCGCGTCCAGCACCTCATCCGGCGACGGGATCATGCCGCCCACGCGGAAGCAAAGGTCGACCGGCTTTTTGCACGCTACCGCCAGCTGCACATCCTCGCGCATCTGGCCCATGTTGAGCTCCACGCAAACGAACCGCTTCACCTGATCAGCGGCCTTGCGCAGCGGTGCCTTCGGGAACGGCCAGAGCGTGATCGGCCGGATCATGCCGGCCTTGATGCCCTGCTTGCGCGCTTCGACGATCGCGTTGCGCGACACGCGCGCGGTAATACCGCAGGACACGATGCAGACCTCGGCGTCCTCCATCATGAACGCTTCCCACATGCACTCATTCTTCTCGATCTCGGCGTATCGCTCGAAGCGCTCGATGTTCAGCCGCTCGAGCTCCGCCGGGCTGAGGTAGAGAGAGTTGACAACGTGATGCTTCCGCTGGCACTTCGTTCCAGTGACGGCCCAATCCTTTTCAGTTGTGTCCGGGTCACGCGCCTCCGGCAGCTGAACGGGCTCCATCATCTGACCCATCGTGCCGTCAGCCAGCAGCATTGCCGGCATCCGGTATTTTTCCGCAAGGTCAAACGCCTTTCCGGTCAGGTCGGCCATCTCCTGAACCGACGCCGGAGCCAGTACCAGCACATGGAAGTCGCCGTGGCCAGGTCCGCGCGTCGCGAGGAAGTAGTCGGACTGCGATGGCTGAATGCCGCCGAGGCCGGGCCCGCCGCGCTGCACATTGACAATGACTGCGGGCAGATCTGCGCCCGCCAGGTACGAAATGCCCTCGCACTTGAGCGCGATACCGGGGCTGGAGGACGAGGTCATCGCCCGCTTGCCCGTCGCGGCCACGCCGTAAACCATGTTGATGGCCGCGATCTCGCTCTCGGCCTGCAAAAACGTCCCGCCGATCTTCGGCATTTTCTTCGCCATATAGGCCGCGACCTCGGTCTGCGGCGTGATGGGATAGCCCAGATAGTGGCGGCACCCGGCGAGGATCGCGGCCTCCGCGATGGCCTCGTTGCCCTTCATCAATACTTTTTCCTGCATCTTCCTGCCCTCCTTACTTTTCTACCGTAATGACACAGTCGGGACACATCGTCGCGCAGAACGCACAGCCGACGCACTTGTCCGGCTCCGTCAGCTCCACGGGCGCATGTCCCTTTTGATTCAGCCGCGTCTTCGACAGCGCCAGCAACCCCTTCGGACAGGCGTTCACACACAGGCCGCAGCCCTTGCAGAGTTCTTCCTGAAATATCAGTTTTGCCATCTTGTTCCTCCATTTATCGTAATTGGTAATATAGCTTCTGGATCTCCATCGGGAACAGGTTTGGAATGCTCCCGCGCAGCGCGTCGCAGAGCCGTGCAGCGCAGCAGGTCATCTTGAGCGGCAGCCCTGCCCGCGCGGCGACCGCCTCCGCATAGGGCATGCTTGACAGCACATCCACCGCCGCCGTCGCCTGCCCGAGATTCGTATTGTTGACGACTGCCGTGAACGGCAGCCCACAGGCGGCCTCGATTTCCCGCAGCACAAGGATCGTATCCTCTACTGTCCTGGTCAGCGGCCGGGCCCGGTTGATGACGAACAGCATCTCATAATTGTCCTCGGCCAGAATTTCCGGCACATACCGCCCCAGCGCCAGCGCCCCGCGATCATCGCCGCCGATATCGAGAACACCGTACTGCGTGCGGCTGTCGATGAGCGCGTAGGTTTCCTTCGGCATGGCGGGGACGTCCAGATTGGAGTTTGCGAACGGGGAACAGATCAGCCCGATCCCTTCGCTCGCCAGCTGGGCCTCGCTGTCCTTTGTGCGGAAATACGGATTGACGATATCCAGATCCGCGATCGTGACAGGCAGCCCCTGTTCATGCAGGAATCGCGCATAATTGAGCGCGATATTCGTTTTTCCGCTGCCGTAATGCCCGGCAAAAAGAGTTAGGCGTTTGTGTGTCATGGCCGACTCCTCCTTCAGAGCTTGCTTCTGATGATTTTTCCGCTGGTGGTCTTTGGAAGCGCTTCGCGGAATTCCACAATACGGGGATATTTGTACGGCGCAGTATGCGTCTTGACATAGGTCTGAATTTCTTTTTTCAGCGCGTCCGTGCCTTCCGTGCCCTTGACCAGCACGATGCTGGCCTTGACAACCTGCCCGCGCACCTCATCCGGCGCGGCGGACACACCGCACTCGAGCACATACGGCAGCTCCATGATGACGTTTTCGATCTCGAACGGCCCGATGCGGTAGCCGGAGGACTTGATGACGTCGTCCGCGCGGCCGACATACCAGTAGAAGCCGTCCTCATCGCGCCAGGCGAGGTCGCCCGTGTGGTAGAAGCCATCGTGCCACGTTTTTGCCGTGACCTCCGGGCTGTTGTAGTATTCGTAGGCAAGTCCGCAGGGAATGCCGTTTTGAATGTTGATGCAGATCTCCCCCGTGTCGCCGGCCTCCGCTTCATGCCCGCTGCTGTCCAGCAGATGCACATCGTAGAGTGGGACAGGCTTGCCCATAGAGCCGATCTTATGGCTGTCGCCAGCCAGATTGCCGATGATGAGCGTCGATTCAGACTGCCCAAAGCCCTCCATGATGCGCATGCCAGTCGCCTTTTCAAATTGGCGGAAGACCTCAGGATTGAGCGCTTCACCGGCGATAGACGCATGCTGAATAGAAGAAAGATCAAATCGGGACAGGTCCTGCTTGATCAGCATGCGGTACATCGTGGGCGGCGCACAGAATGTCGTGATCTGATACTTCGCAAACATCGGCAGAATTTTTTCTGCATCAAAGCGGTCGAAATCATAAACAAACACAGCCGCCTCACACAGCCACTGACCGTAGAGCTTTCCCCAGAGGCTCTTGGCCCAGCCGGTGTCGGAGATGGTCAGGTGCAGCCCGTCCGGGTTGACCTGATGCCAGTATTTTGCAGTGATAAAATGTCCAAGCGGATATTTATAGTTGTGTGCTGCAATTTTCGGGTATCCGGACGTACCGGAGGTAAAGAACATGAGCATTGGCTCGTCGCCGCAGGGCGCGTCATCCCTGCGCGTATAGCGGCGGGAAAACAGGCCGTATTCCGCATTGAAATCGTGCCAGCCTTCCCGGCTGCCGCCAACCATGATCTTTGTCAACTTCATCCCGGTGTCGGCCTCTGCAATGTCGACATGGTACGCAGTATCGCCGTCTGCCGTGCAGAGAACTGCACTGACGCCCGCTGCCTGGAAGCGGTAAGAGAAATCATGCTCCACAAGCTGATTGGTAGCCGGAATCGCAATGGCGCCGATCTTGTGCAGACCCAGAATGGCAAACCAGAACTGGTAATGCCGCTTGAGCACGAGCATCACGCGGTCGCCGCGTCGGATGCCGAGCGAGGTAAAGTAATTGGCGGCCTGGCTGGAAGCATCTTTCATGTCCTTGAATGTGAACCGCCGCTCCGTTCCATCCAGAGCCACATGCAGCATGGCGAGCTTTTCAGGCTTTTCACGGCCCAGCGCATCCACAATGTCAAATGCGAAATTGAAGGATTGCTCATTTTTGAAAGCGATGGACTGCAGTTTCCCGTTTGCATCCTCGGGCGCATCGACGAAGCGGGTGTAAATGCGCGCCTCCGGATCCGGACTCTGCGCCGTCTCGATCATGGCAGCGCGGTCGCCGCCGGCCTCCGGGAGGCTCGGCTCCTGTGGGCGGAGCACGATCGCATAGAACAGGCAATCCTGACCGTCCGCAGCAACCATGCCGTGCGGAATGGAGCTGTCATAGTAGATGCAGTCGCCTTCATGCAGAAGCTCGGTATGCTCGCCAACCTGCACCTTCATGCTGCCGCGAATGACAAGATCACATTCCTGCCCGACGTGGCTGGTCAGCTCAATGTCCGAATAGAATGCTTCATCAGAGTATTTGTTTTCAACGAACAGCGGGTCTGCAATGCGGTTCTGAAAGCCGGAGGCCATGTTGTAATAGATCATCTCATGGGCCTGCTCGATCTTCTGTCCATTACCCGCGCGTGTCAGCGTATAGGATCGAAGCTTTGGGCTGCTGCCCTCGATGAGATCTGTAACGTCAACGCCAAAAGCCAGCGCGCAGCGGTAGAGAAAAGCGAAGTTGAGGTCGCTCTGCCCGGCCTCACAGCGAAGATATTCTTCTTCGCTCGTGCCTGTTTTCAGCGCCATCGTCTGCGCCGAAAAGCCGGAGATCTCGCGCAGCTCTCGGATGCGTCCCGCCATTTCCTGAATTTTGAAGTCCAGCCCTGTGAGTGTTTTTTTCATGGTGTTCCCTCCGTAAATGCAAAAAGCTCGTCTCAAAGAAATGATTCTTTGAGACGAGCTGCATACAGCATACCCGCGGTACCACTCAAATTGCACCTGCCTCACGGCAGATACCACTCATCGACTTCCAGCAAAGTCTAAGCACTGACGCAGCTGACGCGGGAGAGGTCTACTTGCCATTACGGGCGTTCTTCTCTCCGGCTCGGGAGCTACAAATTCTGCGCGTCTGTTACCGGTTCACACCATCCACCGGCTCTCTGAAACAGGACTTGCGCGGAACCCTCTCCGTCGTAGCCTTTATTGTTGTTAAGAATCATAACGAAAAAGTATGCAATTGTCAAGAAAAATTTTCGGTGGTTTTCTGTTGTCATCATCCCTGTCTGCCGGAGCTGCATATGGGGGCAAACCAGCGAAACCCAGAGAACACATATTGAGCGTATGCCGGTCCGGTTCAATCGCCGCATCGTCGAAAAATCACGGTTATCAGAGCTTGCTTCGGATGATCTTGCCGCTGATGGTCTTCGGCAGCTCGTCGCGGAAGACGACGATGCGCGGGTATTTGTACGGAGCCGTATGCTTCTTGACGTAGTTCTGGATCTCTTTTTTGAGCTCGTCCGTGCCCTCGGTGCCGGGGACGAGGACGATGGAGGCCTTGACGACCTGCCCGCGCACCTCGTCCGGCGCAGCGGACACGCCGCACTCGAGCACATACGGCAGCTCCATGATGACGTTTTCGATCTCGAACGGCCCGATGCGGTAGCCGGAGGACTTGATGACGTCGTCCGCGCGGCCAACGTACCAGTAGAAGCCGTCCTCATCGCGCCACGCGAGGTCGCCGGTGTGGTAGAGTCCGTCGTGCCAGACGGCCTCAGTGCGCTCCTTGTCCTGATAATAGCCGAGAAACAGCCCGCAGAAGTGCTCTCGTCCCGCGGTATGGATGACGATCTCGCCCGTGTCGCCGTCGGCAGTCGGGGTGCCGTCCTGATTGACAAGGTCGATGCCGTAGCCGGGGATGGGCTTGCCCATCGAGCCGGGCTTGAGCGGCTGGCCGACGAGGTTCGCAATGCCGAGCGTCATCTCCGTCTGGCCGAAGCCCTCGGCGATCTGCAGCCCCGTCGCCTTTTCAAACTGATAATAGACCTCCGGGTTCAGCGCCTCGCCCGCGGTCGTCGCGTGCTGGATGGAGCTGAGGTCGAAGCGGGACAGGTCCTGCTTGATCAGCATCCGGTACATCGTGGGCGGCGCACAGAACGTCGTGATGTTGTATTTGGCGAACATCGGCAGGATCTTCTCGGCGTCGAACCGATCAAAGTCGTAGACGAACACCGCACCCTCGCACAGCCACTGGCCATACAGCTTGCCCCAGAGCGCCTTGCCCCAGCCGGTCTCGGAGATCGTGAAGTGCAGTCCGCCGGGCTGCACCCAGTGCCAGTACCGGGCCGTAACGTAATGGCCCAGCGCATATTTGTAGCTGTGAACGGCGATCTTCGGATAGCCGGTCGTGCCGGACGTGAAGAACATGAGCATCGGATCGTCGCCGCAGGGCGCATCGTCCTTGCGCGTGTAGCGCCGGGAGAACAGGCCGTATTCCGCGTCAAAGTCGTGCCAGCCCTCGCGCTTGCCGCCGACGAGAACCTTCGTCAGATGCACGCCCGCGTCGGCCTCCGCGATGTCGACCTGATGTGCCGTGTCGCCGTCCGCCGTACAGACGATCGCGCTCACGCCCGCCGCCTTGAAGCGATAGGTGAAATCATGCTCCATCAGCTGGTTCGTCGCCGGGATGGCGATCGCGCCCAGCTTATGCAGGCCGAGGATCGCAAACCAGAACTGATAGTGCCGCTTGAGCACCAGCATCACGCGGTCGCCGCGCTTCACGCCGAGCGACGTGAAATAGTTCGCCGCCTGGCTCGAGGCGTCCTTCATGTCCTTGAACGTGAACCGCCGCTCGGTCATGTCGTTTGCGACATGCACCATCGCGAGCTTGTCCGGCTCGCGCCGCGCGAGGCCGTCCACGATGTCGAATGCAAAATTGAATTTGTCCTCGTTGTGGAACTCCAGCCGCTCCAGCGAGCCGTCTTCCTTTTCCACCCCGTGGACAAACTGGT
>OLOX01002031.1_pt1 | contig 17530 bp, 17 predicted proteins | sample 1672091 | NCBI WGS metagenome assembly OLOX01 (sample SAMEA3136644, study PRJEB25190) | human gut metagenome | reverse complement strand
GTAGTAGATTTCCGAGCAGGGGCCGCAGGGGCCGGAGCCATGCTCCCAGAAGTTATCCTCCTTGCCGAAGCGGAAGATTCTTTCCTTGAGAATACCGACCTCCTGATTCCAGATGTCAAAGGCCTCGTCGTCGCTCTCATATATGGAGGGATACAGCCGATCCTCCTCCAGCCCTACCACCTTGGTCAGAAACTCCCAGCTCCAGGCAATGGCCTCGTGCTTGAAGTAGTCGCCGAAGGAGAAGTTGCCCAGCATCTCAAAATAGGTGCCGTGCCGGGCTGTGTGGCCCACATTGTCGATGTCGCCGGTGCGAATGCACTTCTGGCAGGTGCAGACCCGGTGCCGGGGCGGCTCCTCCTCCCCCTTGAACCAGGGCTTCATGGGTGTCATACCGGCGTTAATGAGCAGGATAGACTTGTCGTTTTGGGGCACCAGCGAAAAGCTGGGCAGGCGCAGATGGCCCTTGCTCTCAAAGTAGCTCAGGAACATTTCCCGCAGCTCATTGAGGCCATGATAGGGATGACTCATAGTTTTTTGCTCCTTTATTATGAATTTTTAATTTGCTTAACAATTTCAGCCAGTTCTTGGTCCAAATTTTCATAAAACCGGGCTATGTGCAGCCCGTCCGCCAAAGCGTGATTCACGAAAACCGTCACCGGCATCGTTACCCGCCCGTTCATCTCCGTGAATTTCCCCCAGGAAAACCGCGGATTCGTATCCTCCGGCCCGGTCACAGGGTGCTTGAGCTGGGTGTAAGCCAGCCAGGGCACGCAGGAGACAAAGAAGTTGCTCAGCGGATCGCCGCTTTCTGCCAGCCCCTCCCCCTTCAGTGCCTCCGCCTGCCGCCGCTTGCCGTCGGCTAAAAAATCCTCATAGGGTAAAAGCCCGCTGTCTACCAGGCAGTATACATACACACCGCTGTCCTTCATGGCCGTGTAGGAGGGACAGCATCGGTCAAATTCCACCACCTGCCCGTCCAGCAGCCGCCGCCGCAGCTCCGGCACGCGGTCGGCGGCCTTCGCCGCGGCGTGCAGAAACGTGAGATAAAACGAATACCCGCGCGCCTTGCAGAAGGATACGATATCCGTTACATCAATATCGACCGTCACGCCGGCATAGGGGTACGGCATTGAGAGAAAGTACCGGAAATGCTCGATGCGCTCATAATGCTCCATGTCCAGATAACGAAAGCTCATACCTTCTCCTTCCGCGCCCGAAGGCGCAGCAGCGCGCGTCCGGCGGGTTTTTCCACAAGATACGTGAGCGCCGCGGAGAGCAGGAACGCGGCGGCAAAGCAGAGCAGCGTGTATTTCGTCTGCCAGGCGCGCCCCTCACTCATCTGCGGGAACTCGGAAACATACGCCGGGATGTGAAACTCCTTGAGCTTCACGGCGAGAAACTGGTGCCAGATATAAAAATTATAGGATATGGCGCTCAAAAACCGGACGGCGCGGTTTCCGAAAACACGGTCCAGACGCTCCGGCGCGCGGCCGGAAAAATAGAGAAACGCCGCGCCGCACACGCCGAGCGGCAGCCGCCAGAGAAGCTGCGCCATTTTGATCTTACGCTCTTTCTCAGTTGTAAACAGTTTCATGATCGGAGGCTGAATGATCGGAACCAGTGACATATAGGAATATGCCGCTACTGCGATCGGTCCCATCAGATCTGTCTGTCCCAGTTTACCAGCCAGGAAAATAGATGTAGGACCATCTGCTCCACCGATAATAGAGATAGCGGCTGCCGCCTCTCCATTGAATCCCATGACAATAGCCAGAATATATGCCGCAAAAATACCAAACTGTGCAGCTGCTCCCAGCAAGAAACTCTTCGGGTTTGCAATCAACGGAGCGAAGTCTGTCATGGCACCTACTCCCAAGAAAATCAGAGAAGGCAGAACACTCCACTCATCCAGTTTAAAGAAATAACTTAACAATCCGCCTTCTTCCATAATCTGCGGATAAATATTTACCAGAAGCATTCCCATGGCGATCGGTACAAGAAGTAATGGCTCGTAGCCTTTTTTAATTGCCAGATACAGGAACAAAAAAGCTACTAAGATCATTACATAACTGCGCCAATCCATAGTTCCGTTAAAAAACGCTGTCTGGTGAATAAGATTTTGTAAAACATCCATCTTAATTACCTCCGGTCATTTGTTTGATATGATTAGTTCATGGTAGCCAATACATTACCTGCCTCAACCATATCTCCGGCGGCTACATTGATTGTTGCAATGGTACCATCCTGTGGTGCCACAACTTCATTCTCCATTTTCATAGCCTCAAGAAGAAGAACAACTTCTCCTTTCTTTACTGCCTGTCCGGCTGATGCTTTTACATCCAGAATCTTACCTGGCATTGGAGATGTAATCTCTACGGAACCTGCTGCTCCTGCCGGAGCGGCTGGTGCTGCCTGTGGTGCTGGTGCAGCTTTTGGTGCAGGAGCGGCTGCTTTTGCTGCTGGTGCAGCTGCCGGTGCTCCGTTTACATTTTCTTCTACTGTTACATCGTAAGCAGTACCATTAACTGTGATTGTATATGTTTTCATGTCTTTTTCCTCCTAAATAATTATGAAAATACTCTTTTTTTGATTGAACGGATAACCAGACCATCCGGTGCTACTGCAATACCTGTCTCCTCTGACATCTGTGCTGCTACCGCCGCTGCGATAACAGCAATTAATTCACTGTTATCTGTATTCTGAACGGGTACAGTCTCCTGCTGTACAGGCTTTTGTACCTGTACCTTTTCTTCTGCCACTTCCTCTTTGCCTTTTCTCTCCAGGAGAGCCGGAACAAATTTCAGCAGATAGATAATAAAGGAAATCAGTATCAACACCGCAAATACGGTTCCCATTCCTAAAGCAGTATTGGCAAGTCCTTCCGGAATTGTCGTTACCTGTTCTGTCGCTTCAAGAACTGTTATCACTCAAATCACCTCATTCCAAACATCTGTAAAGCATAGATCAAATGCTTGCGTACAGAAGTTCCCTCTATCACATTGTCCACATAACCTCTGCGTGCGGCACCTTCGGCACCATTCTGCAAAGCCTCAAACTCCTTGGCTTTCTCTTCCAATGCACTCTTTGTATCAGCCTCTTTCGCAATCTCATCCTGACACATTACCTGTGCTGCTACAGTGGCATCCATTACACCGACTTTAGCTGAATCCAGAGCCAGTACCAAATCCGCACCAACATGCTTGGAGTTCATTGCTACATAAGCACTTCCATATGCTTCTCCGGTGATCACATTGATCTTTGGAATATCTGCGCTGGCAAAAGCATACATCATATCCGCTACTGCCTGTGAAATAGTCTTCTCTTCTTCCATGGAAGAGGCATATTCTTTCACATTTGTCAATGTAATAACCGGGATACCAAAGGAATCACAGAAATATACAAACTGCTCTGCTTTTTTACATCCAGCTGTTGACAAAACGCCTTCTTTACTGTTAGCAATGGCTCCTACGGTTGCTCCGTCCAGTTTCATAAGTCCTACTACCATTTCCGGTCCATAAGTTTCTTTCAGCTGGATGAAACGGTTCTCATCGGCGATCTGTGTCAAAGCCTCAGCCGCATCGGTCTTATACGCATCAAATCCGTCTAACATGCGGTTCATATCATCCGCTGTTTCCTCCTCTGCCGATGCACCTGCATTGGCTGGAAGAAGTCCGATAAGCTCACGGATCTTAGAAAGCACTTCGCCTTCACTGTCACATACAATATCTGCATTTCCCGCCTCTGCCTGGAACTTAGCAGATGCCGTATCACATTTTTCTTCCCGGTTGCCAAGTACCGCATTCGGAGAATTCACAAATAATTTTCCATTCTCTGCATCCATCAGTGTGATATCAGACAGCTTAGATGCCACTGCCACACCGCCGCCACAAGAACCAAGCACAGCACTGATCTGTGGAATAATACCGGATGCTTTTACTTTGGCCATGTAAATCTCTCCAAAGCCTGCCAGCGCGTCAAACGCTTCCTGGACACGGATTCCTGCGCAATCGATCAACTCGATCACAGGTGCTCCTGCTTTCACTGCCATCTCATAGAGACCGGCAATCTTCTTTGCGTGCATCTCTCCAACCGATCCGCCCATTGCTGTCACATCCTGGCTGTATACATAAACCAAATTGGAATCAATGACACCATAACCGGTAATAACACCATCGGCTGGCACTGCTTTTTGTTGCATATTGAAATCAGTATTTCTCTTTGTGATCAAACCACCGATCTCAACAAAACTGTTTTCGTCAACAAGTGCTTCAATGCGCTGTTTTGCTGACATTTTTGCTGAATTACTCATTTGCAGCCCTCCACTTTGTTTTTATATAAAATTCAAATTTTATCCAAGTGTAATTGTAACGCTTTTGAACAATTTAATCAACAATTTTTTTCAAAAATCGTACAGCATTTTGTTATGGTTTTCTTTCTTTTTGATAAAAAAATAATATCTCTTTTTCTTCTTACATATTATTAATAAAAAATTGTTTTTGGTATCCCTATGAAATATATGAAAAGATTCCTTCTTGTGCTGTGTGTCCTGCTTATGACAGTGGGCTGTTATGGTGCGTATCTCTGGAAAACAAAGCCAGTGCAGAAGGCAGTTCTGCCTCAGGAATGGACCACTCTTTCCGGCTCTGCTTCCCCTTCCGCCATCTCCCTTCACAGCCAATACTCCTGTCTGATGGACGCTGATTCAGGCCGGGTCCTATACGGAACGAAAGAAAACGAAAAAAAACCTATGGCCAGCACCACCAAAATTATGACAGCCCTGCTGATCCTGGAAGATAACAATCCAGCCTCCTCTGTATCTTTTTCTTCCTACGCCTGTTCCATGCCCAAAGTACACCTGGGAGTCCGTCCCGGAGAGACTTTTAAGACTAAAGATCTTTTATACTCTCTTCTTCTTGAATCCCACAATGACACCGCCGTGGCTCTGGCTGAATCCTGCGCCGGATCAGTTTCTGCTTTCGCCAGAAAAATGAACGAAAAAGCGGCCTCCCTGGGTATGAAACAGACGCATTTTGTCACTCCCAACGGACTGGATGCCAAGGGTCATTACAGCAGTTCCAAAGATATGTGTATCCTGGCATCCTATGCCTTAAAAAACAAAGAATTCTGCCAGATCATAAAAACACAGTCTCACTCTTTTTCTTCTATAAAAACAGACAACTGCTCATCCCGGATTTTTTCTGTTTCCAATAAAGATCTGTTTCTTTCCAGTTACGACGGCGCTCTTGGAATTAAAACAGGGTTCACTTCCAAAGCAGGATACTGTTTTGTCGGTGCTGCCAGAAGGCAGGATAAAACTCTGGTTTCCTGTGTTTTAGCCAGCGGCTGGCCCCCTAATAAAAGTTTCAAATGGGCTGACACCAAAACTCTCATGGATTACGGCATGAATAATTATGAACATTCATCTCTGCCTCTGCCGGATCTTGGCAGCTGTCGGATTCCTGTTACAGACGGGAAGGAAGATTTTGTCTGTCTCTCCACCCCCGATCCCGGCCAGGCTCTCCTTGGCCGGCATGATGAAATAAAAATACACTGCTCCTTTTCCCAAAGCCTCTGCGCCCCGATCCGCAGTAACATAGCCGTAGGAACCATTGAATATTATATAAACGGGAAACTTTTTCTCAAAAAGGATGTTTTTCCTCAAAAGAGCATTGAAAAATCCAGTATTTCTGATAAAATATGGGATGTATTGCAATGCATTACAGATTCCCTTTGTCCTTAAAACAAAGTAGTTTTTATGCATTTTGAAAAAAAATGCTTTACTTTTTAATCAATTAGTGCTATTGTATGTACATGGTACGTTAGACAGGACGAAGGTGTTCTCATTGAGAGGACACCTTTTTCTATTTTTTTAACGGATTACAAAAGAAATAAAAAAAATGGGAAGGATGGATTTTAACTATGCAGAAAAATGTAATTGAGAATGTTTTTGGAACGAAAGTTTTCAATGACGATGTTATGCAGCAGTATTTACCTAAGAAAACTTATGCGGCTCTTAGAAGCACGATTGAAAACGGAGAAGAATTAGTTCCGGAAGTAGCAAATGTAGTAGCTCATGCAATGAAGGAGTGGGCTTTGGAAAATGGTGCTACCCATTACACTCACTGGTTCCAGCCAATGACAGGAATCACCGCTGAGAAACACGACTCTTTCTTAAGTGCTGAATCCGATGCTCACGCAGTATTGGAATTTTCAGGAAAAGAGTTGATCAAGGGCGAGCCGGATGCTTCCTCTTTCCCATCAGGTGGTCTTCGTGCTACTTTTGAGGCCAGAGGATATACAGCATGGGATTGTACCTCACCGGCATTTTTGAAAGAAGATGCCATCGGTACAGTTCTCTGCATTCCTACCGCTTTCTGTTCTTACACAGGCGAGGCACTGGATAAGAAAACTCCTCTTCTTCGTTCTATGGAGGCCATCAGTACACAGGCTATCCGTATTTTGAAATTATTCGGAAAAGAGGATGTTACCAATGTAAAATGTTCTGTAGGTCCGGAGCAGGAATATTTTCTTATTGACCGTGACCAGTTTTTACAGCGTGATGACCTGATCTTTACCGGCCGTACATTGTTCGGTTCTATGCCTCCGAAAGGACAGGAACTGGATGACCATTACTTTGGTACCATCCGCGAGCGTCAGGCTTCTTTCATGAACGAATTAAATATGGAACTCTGGAAATTAGGTATTTTGTCCAAGACACAGCATAACGAAGTTGCTCCGGCACAGCACGAAATGGCTCCTATTTACAGCACAGCCAACATTGCTACCGACCACAACCAGTTGGTTATGGAGACTATGAAAAAGGTAGCCCGCCGTCACAACCTGGAGTGTCTGCTTCATGAAAAACCTTTTGCCGGTGTAAACGGTTCCGGTAAACATGATAACTGGTCTCTTGTTACCAACACAGGTGAGAACCTCTTGAGCCCGGGTAAAGTTCCTTATGATAACAAACAGTTCTTACTGTTCTTAGCTGCTGTTATTGCAGCCGTAGATGACAACGCAGCATTGCTTCGTCTCTCCGCTTCCAACCCTGGAAACGATCACCGTCTTGGTGCTAACGAGGCACCTCCGGCAATCATCTCTATCTTCCTTGGCGAGCAGCTGGAAGACATTGTAGAGCAGATCCTTGAAAACGGTACGGCATCACACAGCAATAAAGGTGAAAAAATGGATATCGGTGTCCACACCATCCTTCCGATCAAAAAGGATGCTACAGACCGTAACCGTACATCACCGTTCGCTTTTACAGGCAACAAGTTCGAGTTCCGTATGGTAGCTTCTTCTATGTCTATCGCCGGTGCCAACACTGTATTGAACGCTACAGTAGCAGATGTATTGCAGACAATGGCAGATAAACTTGAAAAAGCAGATGACTTTGATAAGGCTGTCGATGAAGTAATCTACGAGACATTGAAAGCTCACCGCAAAGTAATCTTTAACGGAAACGGATATTCTGATGAGTGGATCGCTGAAGCTGAACGCAGAGGTCTTCCAAATGTTAAGACAATGGTTGATGCTACCGCTTCTCTCTATGACCCTAAAACAATCGAAATGTTTGAGAGACAGCATGTATTTAACAAGACCGAACTTGAGTCCCGTGCTGAGATCAATTATGAGGCATATGCTAAGGCAATCAACATCGAAGCTAAGACTATGATCGAGATGGCTTCCAAACAGTATATTCCGGCAGTTATCAGCTATGTTACAAGTCTGGCTGATTCCATCAACAGCATCAGCGCTGCCGGTGCTGAAGCAGATCTGTCCGTACAGAAGGATCTTTTAACAAAATGCTCTTCTCTCCTTGCAGAAGCTCAGAAGGCATTGAACGATCTGGTTGCTGCCGATGCTAAGGCTAACAGCATGGAAGAAGGAAAAGAGCAGGCTGAGTTCTTCAAAGACACTGTCTTTACAACGATGGCCAGCCTCCGTGCTCCAATTGACAAACTGGAAATGTTAGTTGACAAAGAATATTGGCCGGTACCATCTTATGGAGATATGCTTTTCGAAGTTTAATTTCAAAAAAAATAAATAAAAATCAAAATGATCTGCTGACGATCTTTAAGACCGCCAGCAGATTTTTTCAGAAATGAGGTTTTTATGATCACAATTTCCCTAAAGACAGATTCCGATATACCTATGTATATCCAGATTTATGAATATATCAAAAAAGAAATCCTGGCAGGGCGTCTCAGTGCTCCGGAAAAACTCCCTTCCGCCCGTTCTCTGGCGGCTCATCTGCAAGTAAGCCGCAGTACTGTAGATACCGCTTACGAACAACTAGTAGCAGAAGGCTATGTAGATGCCAGAGAAAAACGAGGCTATTTTGTAAATTCCATTACTCATATGACCGGTTTTACAGATTCTGTTGTTCCGGACTTTTCAACCGAATCCCATATACCTTCTGCACCGGAATTTTTTGAGTTTAATCCGGATGCCATTGATACCACTCATTTTCCTTATACCGTATGGAAATCCATTGGCAAAAACCAGTTAGACAATCCTCGCAATTTTACCGCCGGCGACAACCTGGGCGAACCATCTCTCAGACACGCTGTGGCAACCTATCTTCACGGTTCCAGAGGCGTATCCTGTGAACCGGACCAGGTGGTTGTAGGAGCCGGTCTTGCCCATCTTCTCCAGATGTTAAGCATTTTATTTGACCGAAAACCGACTGTGGCTTTTGAGAAGCCAGGCTATCAAAATGCCCGCCGCGTTCTTCTCCACAACGGATGCTCTATTGTAGACATTCCTTTAAAAAATTCTGTCATGGATGTGGAGGCTCTTGCTGATTCCTCTGCTTCCCTTTGTTATGTTACACCCAGTCACCAGTTTCCTATGGGCAGCGTCATGCCTGCCAGCACCAGGGATCAGCTTTTAAAATGGGCTTCCGAAAAGGAGGGACGCTATATTCTGGAAGATGACCACGACAGTGAATTTCGCTATACGGGCCGCCCGATTCCCGCCCTGCAGAGTTTTTACAAACAGGATACCGTTATCTATATCGGTACTTTTTCAAAGGCAATCTCTCCGGCACTCCGTGTGGGTTATATGATCCTTCCGAAAGCGCTGATGAAACAGTATAAAAAAATATGCGGTACTTTTCCCTGTCCTGTATCCAAAACAACCCAGGCCATTTTAGCAGATTTTATTCATAAGGGCTATTTTGAAAAACACTTGAACCGTATGCGTAAAATCTATAAGGGAAAACATGATTTTTTGCTGACACAGATCCAAAAATATCTGCCTGCCCCCCTGTTTTCTGTTTCCGGAGACAATGCAGGTCTGTATGTTTTACTGCACTACCAGGGATCACGCTCCGATGATGAGATCCTGGAAAATGCGCAAAAAAACAACATCCGGCTTTGCTCTCTGAATGATTATTATCCAGATCCGGATGTTGTTTCCAGTCACACATATTTAATTGGATTTGCCGATCTCAGTCCGGAAGAGATAACAAAAGGGATTCTGCTTCTGGCTGAGAAAGTATTTCTTTCGCCCGGATCGTATCCTGGCTGATCTGCTCTTTTAACTGATCCATAGAATCGAATTTTCTCTCCGGGCGCAGATAAGAAACCAAATGTGCCCGGATTTTTTTTCCATAAATATCTTCATGGAAATCAAAGATCCATACTTCCAGTCCCATAGGATTATTACCGGATACGGTAGGCTTCACTCCCAGATTTCCTACTCCTTTTCTTATTTTTCCATCTACTGTCAGCATGATAGCGTATACACCTTTCGGGGGCAGTATCTTCCCCGGTGCCGGTATCAGGTTGGCTGTGGGAATCTCCATGGTCCTTCCCAGATGCCTGCCGGAAACCACTTCTCCCTGTATAAAATACGGCATACCAAGCAGGGAAGCCACCTCTCCCATTTCTCCTTTTTCCAGCTGGCTGCGGATCCTTGTACTACTGACTTCGCTGCCTCCTAAAGACAGTTTTTCCAGAATATGTACATGAAAAGAATAGGTACTCTCCCATTCTTTCAGCATCCTGGCATTTCCGGAACGGTTATGGCCGAAGCAAAAATCTGTTCCAATAAATATTTCCTTTGCATGACACCTCTGTACCAGCACTTGCTCCACAAATTCCACCGGTGCCATATGCCGGAAGGCCTCTGTCACAGGAACAGAGACAAAAATATCCACACCGGTTTTCTCTGCCAGGTCTTCTTTTTCCGCCTGACTGTATATACCATTCTGGCGAGTACTTTCAAAGGTAAACATAACCACCGGCAATTTTGTCTTTTTTGCCGCCTGGATCAACAAACGATGGCCCCGGTGTATCCCATCAAACTTGCCAATACATACTGCCGATGGCTCTAATTCAAAATCCAATGACCGGATCCGTCTCATTTTTTTCCTCACTTCCATCTCATTTACGGATGAAACATTTTTACAATGCTAAATTTATTAGTGGCTGCATTTCTTTGATACAGCGCATAAAATTCCCGGTTTGTATCATACATCCGCACTGTTTTACGGAAGGCAATCTTGTCTCCATCCTGACAGCTATTTACCGGAATCTCATTTCCATTCTGCAAATATTTCATTCCTGTTTCCAGAACCTGAACAGCCGGATACTCCATAAACAGGGAATCAATACTCAAAAGTACTTCATCCAGCCGGTCCTCTTTTACTTTTTGTTCTATCTCATCCAGCGTGTATGCCTCATCCAGAGAAAATCTGCCTACCTGGGTCCGCACAAGGCTGTCCATGGCTGCCAGGCATCCCAGTTTTTCTCCTATATCATCACATAAAGAGCGGATATACGTTCCCTTAGAGCAGTGAACTTCTATTTCAAACCAGTTCTTCTCCAGATCTGCCTGGAGAAGCTTCAAACTATAAATCGTCACTTTCCTTGGTTTCCGTTCTACGGTTTTCCCCTGCCTTGCCATTTCATACAAGCGTTTTCCCTGGATTTTGATGGCTGAATACATAGGCGGCACCTGCTCTATGTCCCCTTCAAAGGACTTCAGACACTGTTCCAGTTCTTCTCCTGTGCAGGTTACCGGTCTGGTTTCCAATACAGTTCCTGTCATATCCAGGGTATCCGTTTTTACTCCCAGTTTCACACCGGCTATGTAGGTTTTATCCTTCTCAGTCAAAAGGTCAACTACTTTCGTCGCCTTTCCTATACACACCGGAAGTACACCCGTTGCATCCGGATCCAGTGTTCCTGTATGGCCTATTTTCTTGAAATGCAGGATCCCCCGGAGTTTTGCTACCACATCATGGGAGGTAAATCCTTTTTCCTTTTTTACATTTATGATTCCATTCATTCTGCCTGCCTCTTTGCCAATTCTAACTGCTTTTCAATGTGAAAAGTCAAACTGTTGATCACATCAAAAGCAGTTCCTTTTAAAGAACATCCGGCTGCACGGATATGTCCACCGCCGCCATACACTTTGCACACCTGGCTCACATCTACAATATCGTTAGAGCGCATGCTGACTTTAAACTCTCCCTGCGCCCTCTCACTAAGCAAAATAGCCACTTCCACACCTTCTGTTGTGCGGAGTTCATCGATGACACCATCCAGATCCGATGGTGCCGCCTCGTAAAGGTCCATGATATTTTTCTTTACAACGGAAAAAATACACCGTCCATCCATCATGCGGATGCTTTCCATCAGGCATCTTCCCATGATCTGAAGCTGTTTGTAACTTTTCATATAAAAACTTCCATCGATAATCTTGCCAAATGGGATTCCTTTATTCATCAAAGCCCCAGCGATCTCCATGGTACGGCAGGATGTGTTGGAGTGTTTAAACACCCCTGTATCATGGATAATGCCTGTATACAGACAGCATGCTGTGGCATAAGAAATCTTCTCATCTTCCATCAGCGTGTACAAAATCTGGCTGGTAGAACTGGCGTCTGCCTCTACCTGTTCTTTCTGACAAAAATGAGTATTGGTAATATGATGATCTACACAATAAGTAGCTTTCGCCTTTTCCAAAATTCCGGCCGCTTCCCCCAGTCTCTCTTTGTCACCACAGTCCAGTGCTACAAACAGATCATATACCTGGTCTGCCCCGCACTGTTCTGTCATTGCCTCTTCCTTGGACAGATAATCAAATGCAGATGGAATCTCCTCCACATACACCGTTACTTTTTTCCCCGGAAAATTGTCCTGAATATAACTGTACAACCCCATACAGGATCCGATACAGTCTCCATCCGGACGGACATGACCACCTATGGCAATCGTTTCAGCCTGGCTGACAGCCTGCATCAATTCATTCATGCTTCTTCCTCATTTCTATGTTTTGACTCTTCTTTTTCTTTTAACTCGTCAATCTTCTTTGACATAGTCACACCATATTCAATGGAAGTGTCCAGAACAAAAGTAAGTTCTGGCGTATTGCGCAGATTCATGCGCTTTGCCAGCTGGTGGCGGGCAAAAGACGCACTTTTTTTCAGGCCTTCCATTGTTTTTTCTTTTTCTTCGTCATTGCCAAGAACACTTACAAAAATCTTGGCAAATTTGAGATCCGGTGTTACCTCCACCGCCATGACCGAAGTCATGGGATGGATACGCGGATCTTTCAGATCTTCCCGGATGATGCTGCTCATTTCCCGCTGCACCTCACTGTTGATCCGTATATTTTTTACACTGTTCTTTCTCATTGTCCTTACCTCAACTGTTTCCTATCTTGGAACCTCGACCATCTTGTAACATTCTACCTGGTCGCCTTCCATTACATCATTAAATCCAGCGAACACAAGACCACATTCATAACCGGCAGCCACTTCTTTTACATCATCTTTGAATCGTTTCAAGCTGGCTACATCGCCTTCAAAGATCTGCTCACCTTCTCTGGTGATACGGGCACGACAGCCACGCTCTACTTTACCATCCAGTACATAAGAACCGGCAATTGTTCCCACGCCGGATGCTTTAAATGTCTGGCGCACTTCTACATGAGCGATGACTTTTTCCTCATAGATCGGCTCTAACATTCCCTTCATAGCTGATTCAATGTCCTCAATGGCATCATAGATTACTCTGTAAAGTCTTACATCTACATTCTCGCGGTCTGCTGTTTCTTTGGCCGCATTATCAAGACGGATGTTAAATCCGATAATGATGGCATTGGATGCACTGGCCAGAGTTACATCTGACTCATTGATGGCACCTACACCACCATGGATCACACGGACTGCCACTTCTTCATTGCTGAGTTTCACAAGACTCTGTTTTACTGCTTCTACAGATCCCTGTACATCGGCTTTGATAATCAGGTTCAGTTCTTTTACATTACCTGCCTGGATCTGGCTGAAGAGACCATCCAGTGTTACTTTCTTGGCTCTTGTCTCCTCTAATAATTTATCCTTACTCTGGTCAATGTATGCCTGTGAAATCTGTTTTGCTTCTTTATCACTGTCTGTTGCCACAAATACCTCACCGGCATCCGGCACTCCATTCAAACCAAGGATCTCTACCGGCGTAGATGGGGTAGCCTGTTTTACACGTTCACCTCTATGGTCTAACATGGCACGGACTTTACCGTAGGCAGTTCCGATAGCAATATGATCTCCAATATTTAAGGTACCTTTCTGTACCAGTACCGTAGCGACCGGACCTCTTCCCTTGTCCAGACGGGCCTCGATTACGATACCTCTTGCACGACGCTTTGGATTGGCTTTCAATTCCAACACTTCTGCTGTCAGAACGATCATCTCCAGAAGGTTTTCGATACCTTCTTTTGTGTGTGCAGATACCGGACAGAAAATGGTGCTGCCGCCCCAGTCTTCCGGAATCAGCTCATACTCAGACAATTCCTGTTTTACTCTTTCAATGTTGGCGCCTTCTTTATCAATCTTATTCACTGCCACGATAATTTCAACACCGGCTGCTTTGGCATGGTTGATCGCCTCTACAGTCTGTGGCATAACACCATCATCAGCCGCAACCACCAGTACTGCTATATCTGTAGACTGGGCACCGCGCATACGCATAGATGTAAACGCCTCATGTCCCGGTGTATCTAAGAATGTGATCTTTTCACCATTGATACGAACTACATAAGCACCGATATGCTGTGTGATACCACCTGCTTCATGCTCTGTTACATCCGACTGGCGGATTGCATCCAGAAGAGATGTTTTACCATGGTCTACATGACCCATTACACAGACAACCGGCGGGCGCTTCTTCATCTTGGATTCATCCTCTTCTTCCTCTTTCAGAAGTTCTGCCACCATGTCGATCTTTTCTTCTTTTTCAGCTATAATATCAAAGCTTAATGCGATTTCCTCAGCCTCTTCAAAACTGATATCCTGATTCAAAGATACCATCTGGCCCCGCAGGAACAACTGTTTTACCAGAGCAGCTGCCGGCATTTTCATCTTTTCAGCCAACGCACGGATAGTCAGTGTCTCTGGGATCACAATCTGCTTAATATCTTCTTCCGGCTCCTGTTTTACCGGTTCCGGTTTAATAAAGGCACCCTTTCTGTTTGGATCTTTCTTGGAACGGATACGGCTCATTTCCTCTTTACTGCTCTTACGGTAGCCGCCCTGCTTTGCTTTATCATCCCTCTTATTATTGCGTTTACGGGAGTTTTTCTGCTCCTGCTTGATTCCATCAAATCCATTCTGGGCTTTCTCAAAGCGCTCCAATACCCGCTCGCCACCACGATTGTTTCCGTTGCCGCCACGGTTATTGCCATTTCCTCCGCGGTTGCTGCCACGATTATTTCCATTACCGCCGTTTCCATTGCGGTTATTTCCAGCATTACCACCACGGTTGTTGCCATTTCCTCCGTTGTTCCGGCGTTCACCGTTGTTTGGCTTCTTGCCGCGGGCAGGCTGTGAATCTCTTCCTCCACGATTATTGCGGTTATCTCTTCTTTCCTGTTTTTGTGCTGTTTTTTTCTCTTCGTTCTGCTTTTTCTCCGGCACTACCGTTTTCTCCTCTGTCTTTTCTTTGTTTTCCTTTACAGGCTCTTTCACCGGCTCTTTTTTCTCTTCTTTCTCCGGCTGGTTTTTCTTAGGCTCCTCTTTTTTCTCAGGTGCCTCTTTTTTCTTAGGCTCTTCTTTTTTCTCAGGTTCCTCTTTTTTCTCAGGCGCCTTCTCCGTTGTTTTTGAGACTGGCTCTGAAATCGTTTTTGCTTTTTCTTCTTTTTCAGTCTTTTCAGCCGTTACCTGTTTTTTACTGAAACCTTTCATCAAAAAAGCAATGGCATCATCTTCGATGTTGCTGTTAGGACCTTTTACATCAAATCCATTATCATTGAGGAATTTAATCAGATCTCCACTCTTTATGTTCTTATCCTGATGCTGCATACTGCGAGCAATTTCAAATATTTTCATTTTTGCCATACTTTGTTACCTCCAGATCTAAATTTTTGCCGATTGACTTAGCAAATCCCTTATTCAACACTGCAAGAGACGCACGGAATTCTTTTCCGATCGCCTTTCCCAGCGTATCTTTGTCTCCAAATTCAGCATAGGCAACTTGATAAAACTTACACGAATCTGAAAACTTCTTTTTCGTATTGGCAGAAGCATCTTCTGCTACAATGACCAGATATGCTTCTCCATCGCGGATCGCTTTCTCTGTCAGAAATTCTCCGCTGGCTACTTCTCCTGCTTTCATTGCCAGTCCCAGCGTTCCCAGCACTTTTTTACTTTGGATCATAAAACTGCCTTTCTATTTCATCATAAACTTCTGCCTGGACATTCATTTTAAATGTCCGGTTCAGTGCATTGGATCTGCGGGCCTTTTCAAAACACTCTCTGCTGTCACACAGATAGGCTCCTCTTCCATTCAGCCGTCCGCTGCGGTCTAAAAGAATCTCTCCCTCTTTAGTCTTAACAATACGGATCAATTCTTTTTTATCCTTGCTTTCCCGGCATCCTATACACTGACGCTGCGGTACTTTCTTTGCCTGCATCCAATCCACCTTCCCATTTTTTAGTTCAAACTCTGTGTCTCACTTTTGATGTCGATCTTATATCCTGTCAGTCTGGCTGCCAGTCTTGCATTCTGGCCTTCTTTACCGATTGCCAGTGAAAGCTGGTAATCCGGTACAACAACCTGAGCACTTTTTTCCTCCACATTTACATCAACAGAAATAACCTTAGATGGGCTGAGGGCATGCTCGATAAAAACAGCCGGATCTTCATTCCACTCAACGATGTCAATCTTTTCTCCCCGGAGTTCTTCTACCACACTGCCCACGCGGACACCATTTTGTCCTACACAGGCTCCAATTGGATCTACATCCGGATTGTTGCTGTACACTGCGATCTTGGAGCGGGATCCTGCCTCACGGGATACATTTTTGATCTCAACCACACCGCTCTGGATCTCTGCCACTTCGGACTCGAACAATCTTTTTACCAGTTCCGGATGAGTACGGGAAATAAGGATCTTAGGTCCCCTGGTAGAGTCTTTTACTTCTGTAATATATACTTTGATTCTCTCATGTGGTTCAAATTCTTCATCTTCCACCTGCTCCTGCGGAGTAAGAACGGCATCAATCTTGCCCAGATTGATATTGTAATTGCCATTGCTGTAACGCTGAACCATACCGGTTACAATATCTTTCTCTTTTGTCTTGTAAAAATCAAACAAGACTTTTCTTTCTTCTTCCCGGATCTTCTGAACAACAACCTGTTTTGCTTTCTGAGCTGCAATACGGCCAAAGTTCTTTGGTGTTGCTTCCTGAGCGATCATATCTCCTACGATCTTGCCCGGATATCTTACTCTTGCCTCTGTAATAGAAATCTGAGTTGCCTCATCTTCTACTTCCTCTACTACTTCTTTATCCAGATAAACATGAAATTCTCCTGTTTTTCGACGAAATCCAGTGTGGCTACGGACGTACCGGCAAAATGTGGGCAAGCCAGAACTTCGACGTTGTGCCTGATATTATGACAGTTGGTAAAGCCATTGCCGGCGGTCTTCCAATGAGTGCCGTGATTTCCACCCCGGAAATTATGGATAAATGGCCGGTTGGTACCCATGGAACCACTTTTGGTGGAAATCCTTGCGCTGCCGCTGCAGGATGCGCTGTCTTAAAGTAATTCGAAGATGGCACCTTAATTGAAAATGTCAATAAAATGGGGGCTTACTTAAAAGAGAAATTATTTGCTTTAAAAGAAAAATATCCTTGCATCTCCGATGTCCGTGGTATCGGTCTTATGGTTGCCATTGAATTTTCCCATAAGGATGGCTCCCCGGCACCAGACATCTGGGCAAAAGTAAAGAAGGGCTGCTTAGAACGCCATATGCTTACCTTAAACTGTGGCGTAAATGGAAATGGTATGCGGTTTGCCACTCCATTAAATGTCAAAAAAGAAGAAATCGATGAGGGATTTTCTATTTTAGAGGCTTCCATTCAGGCATTATAATTACTGGAAACACGCCTAGCGAGCTACTCGCATAAATAAAAGCCTTGCATTTTATTTTGACAACATTTAGGATGAGAATATCAGTAAATTGACAGAACAGCGGAAATGCTATGGGAACATTATTATACCAGTCCATTGCGACGATAT
>OLOX01002030.1_pt1 | contig 17538 bp, 15 predicted proteins | sample 1672091 | NCBI WGS metagenome assembly OLOX01 (sample SAMEA3136644, study PRJEB25190) | human gut metagenome | reverse complement strand
AAGATCAAAACTTTTTTTCCATATAAAAGATTCAAATAACTGGAAAGATTTTTTAATGCATCCTGTGCTGTCACATCACTCATTTTTTCTGTAATTTCCAGCATCTGCTGTTTCTCATTTTGCGTAAAGCATTCTTCCTGCTCCAAATACCGATGTTGGCGATAAGCGTCTACAATAATATTTTTTATCTTCTGCACTGCATCCTGATAGTTATTCTGTTTTACGTCCGCAAAGCTCAGAAAAATCACCGGATAAGTTCCCTGCAGTCTGCGGTATTTTTCCTGTTTCCAGATGGAAAGCCCTTCAAAGATGGTACCTTTTTCTGCATACTGTCTGGAAAAGAAACAATTCAGCATACTCATATTCAATGTTTTTCCAAATCTACGCGGTCTGGTGATCAAAGTAATTTCATCTTTTGATTCCCACCACTTACAGATCAGATCTGTTTTATCAATATAAAAACAATCATTCTCCCGAAGAGATACAAAATTCTGTTTTCCGATACTGATTACTTTTTGCATGAAAGATTTCCTCCCTTCCTGAATATCTATGGGTTATTATATCCTATTTGTTTCTTATCTTTCAACCGCTTATTTGTGTTAAATTTCTTTTCCTTCTGTGATGGTAAAATAGGTAAACTTTTTATGATCCATTTGAATTTTTATTGTGATGGAATGATTCTTTGATTTTTCTTCTTTTATCAATTCTAAGTCTACTTTTACAAAGTAACTATTAGATTCTTTTGTTATGTTAATGTCTATTAAATTGTAGGAATCGTATTGTTGCAGAATTTTTACTGGTAAATAATAAAATGTCTTTAAGAAAGATTGGAATGCCACTTCTGTTATGAAGTATTTTTGCAAAGGCTGAGATAAGGATTGATTATCACTTCCGGTTTCCAGAATTTTTTTGTATTCTGTCTCTGCCCTGGAATCGTCATTTAGCCATTCATATATGAAAGTAGTAATTACTTCTTTGTCCGGCTGATATTTCTGCAACGATATTATGATTATCGCACAGAGAACAATAATAGTACCAATGGAACTGGATAATCTTTTTTTCATAGGCATTATTTTAAACCTCCTTTGTTCTTTATAAATATCATATATATGATTTTTATTGATGGCAATATTTTTTACAGTTTTTCATATTTATTTTTTGCTTCATTGATACACATTTTTACATGCGTTATACTGAAAAAAATGATTGCAAAACTTAAAAGCCGAAAATGAATCAACGAAATAAGGAACTATTATTGATCTAGATACTATAAAACTCAAAAACAAGTCAACAGAATAAGAATATTTTATTGACTTAGATACTGTAAAATTCAAAGCTAATCAACGAAATATGCAGATATAGTTGATTTAGAATTTCAGAAATTAAAAACAGATCAACAAATTCGTTTATAATGGACCCTATAGTGTGGACATGAAACTTAGATAATTAGGTCAATTCCTTAGAGTATTTTCCAAGTTGTAGACATGAAATTGGTAAACAATTATTCCTTCATGGTCTTATTTCCAACTTGTAGACAAAGGTTTAACCACCATTGCTGTTGTGATATATTAATAAACAGAAAGGTGGACACACTATGAGCAAAAAAGTACCTTTTACAGAAGAACAATTACGTGTTTTGGAGTTGAATCCTTATACTTATTCCGTAAGTTCGAATCGCATTACGTTTACACTTGAATTCAAAAAATTCTTTGTTGATCAGATTCGAAATCACAGAAAAACAACCCCTGAAGTCCTTAAAGCAGCTGGTTATGATCCGTCTTGGTTTGCACAAGGATGCAAAAGCAGTCTGCGCAGACGTATTCTTGAAGAAGCAGATTCTGAGCAAGGACTTCGTCCTCCACGAGGCCTTTCTACAGAACAACAGCTTGCTGCATTCGAGGCAAAAGATCTTTCTACCCAAAAAACAGATGCCAGTATCAAAGAATTACAGGAACGGATTGTTCATTTAGAAAAACAGGTTGAGTTTTTAAAAAAATTTCAAATATCGTAACAAATCCGAAACTGCAGTAGCCAAAACGCGTGAGCAGACAAGCGCTATCTTTGAATTAATCTTTAAAGAAACTCAAAACAAGTCTGCTTTAAATGTTTTGGAATTATGTAAGCTGGCAGGCGTTTCCAGATCCGGTTATTATCGCTGGATCGCAGCCTCAAATCAAAGAGCTATCCGTGAAGCATCTGATTATCAGGATTTTCTGCTAATCAAGGAAGCATATGATTACCGAGGTTATGCAAAAGGATCCAGGGGCATTTGCATGCGTTTAAAGCGTATGGGCATTACTATGAACAGAAAAAAAGTGCAAAGATTAATGCGAAAATACAACTTGTGCTGCCCTATACGCAAAGCCAATCCATATCGAAGAATGGCAAAGGCATTACGTACAAGTACAATTGCCCCGAATTACGTTAAGAGACAATTCCGTTCCTATGGCCCGCGAAAAGTATTACTAACAGATATCACCTATCTGCGGCTCAAGCAGAAGCATGTATATTTATCCGTTATAAAAGATGCATATACAATGCAGATCCTAGCTTATCAATTAAGCGAATCTCTGGAGATTGATTTTGTCCTTGAAACAATAAAGTCTCTCATGAGAAATCATTTATACGAGATGAATGCAGAAGTTTGGATTCATTCGGATCAAGGATGCCATTATACAAGTGTTGCATTTCGGCGGCTTTTGAATGACTTTAGGTTACGCCAGTCTATGTCCAGGCGAGGAAACTGTTGGGATAACGCACCACAGGAAAGTTTCTTTGGTCATATGAAAGATGAACTTCAGCCATATGTGAATACCTGGGATTGCTTTCAAGATGTAAAGGAACGAATTGATGATTACATAACTTACTACAATAATGATCGTTATCAAACCACCCTTGGAGGAATGTCTCCAAATGAGTATTATCATTATGTGGTTACAGGAGAGAAACCATCAGCATTGGTTGTTTAACCAATTGACCTAAAAAATTTACTGTGTCCTTGACATGGGGTCCAGTTTAGCCTTAAACACTTGACTTTAAATTCTAAACCTAAAAAATCAATCAACAAATCTAATATCTGACTCTCGTAACGCAAAAAGGAGACAGATTCAAAACCTGTCTCCCATCTTCTATCCATTATTCATTAACTATTTATCACTTACGAAAATGAATTTTACGCTTCCGTCCATTCCGTCTGCGATTCCAGAGAAGTTCTTGTATTCTTTGGATGCATCCAGAAGTTCGTTTGCCTTATCCAGAAGTGAATCAACATCTCCATCAAATACACTTACCAGTTTTTCAATTCCTTCTTCGTTGAACTGGATCATACCACTGTTCAGTTCAGCTGCTCCAGAATCAAGCTGTTCTACACCAGATACCAACGCGCCTGTACTGCTCTGGAGAGTGTTCAGACCTGTTGACAGGGTTCCAGCTCCACTGTTGAGCTGGGATGCGCCACTTGCCAGCTGGCTAGCTCCGTTTGCCACTGACTGTGCTCCCGCATTTGCAGTTTTCATATTTGTGCTGAGAGCTGCACTTCCCTCACTCACCTGTCCTGCTCCTGCGCTTAATGTTCCAAGTCCTGAATTAAGGCTCTGTGTTCCTGCAAGTAATGCTCCAGTTCCTTCTGAAAGCTGTTTGGTTCCTGCCGCAAGCTGAGTTGCCATACTTCCAACACCAGACTGCAACTGGTTTGCACCTGTTCCAAGAGTTCCAAGGCCTCCCGCTAATGTTTCAGCTCCTGTCTGTACACTTGCGGCTCCATCTGCCACCTGTGTCGCTCCTGCTCCAAGTGTTCTAAGGCTGTCGGATAAGTTTCCGGCTCCTATTGCAAGATTGTTCGCTCCCGTCACAAGATTTCCTGCTCCTGCTGCCGCCTGACTAATTGCCGTCTGCTGTGCCTGTATACCCGCAATAATCTGGTCAATTGTCCCTGCCTGTTCCGGCACTGCCTGTTTCAAAGCCTCAAGTCCTGCGATCATAGCATTGCTGTTTTCTGAATTCGCAATAGTATTCAAGCCTGTCTGTAACCCAGAAGCTCCTGCCTGTAACTGATCCGCCCCGTCTTTCAACGAGCCAGCACCTGCCTGTGCCTGTGCAAGTCCATCTCTTACCTGTCCAGCTCCTGTTGCCACCTGTTTTGAACCTTCCGTAAGACTTACCGCACCATCTTTCGCCTGACTGATTCCATCACTCAACTGTCCCACACCATCATTTAATGAACTTACTCCTGCTCCAACCTGGCTCTGCATCTGTGCAACCCCATCGTTTAATGCCTGCGCTCCACTTTCAAGCTGTCCAACTCCGTCTTTTGCACTCTTTGCTCCTGCTGCTACCTGTGCGGATCCTGCATTCAAACTCTCAGCTCCACTTGCCAACTGGCTTGTTCCACTTGCCAGGCTCTTGCTTCCATCAGCCAGTGTATTCGCTCCGCTCAGCAGACTATCAGTTCCACTAACCAATGTATTTCCACCGCTTGCCAACTGATCAATTCCGCTTACTAGTGTTCCAGACGAAGAAAGCAGTGTATCCAAACCGTCTTTAAGCTGTCCGGAACCATCTACAAGCCGATTAGCCGCATCCTGAAGCTCTGTCATAGAATCCTTCAGTTCATCCAGGCTGTCAAATTTATCGGTACCTACTTCATTGAACACTTCGTTTGTTGCAACTGTAACGGCTTCTACTTTTTCGTAATCTGTCACATCTGCTTCTACTGTAAAGGAATCCGGGATATCCAGATCATCCACCTTGCTGCTAACTGATGTAAGCTGTTCTTTCAACTGTGGAAGCCCCATTCCGATCACGATATCTCTGTCACCATCTGAGATTACTTTCCCATTGTCAACAGTTACATTTGAAAACTTCTCACCATCCATCAGAAGACCGGTTGCCATTAAAAATGGAGTGTATTTTCCGCTGTCAGCACTTGTATTCTGATATTCATAATGGATCTTTAAGTGCCCACTCTTTCCTTCCAGATCATCTGCACTGACTTTCTTTCCGTCAAGTTCATAAGTAACCTTCATTCCTACCGGAATCTTCTTAGTTGTTGTTCCCTGATAGCAGATGTCTTTCTTATCTCCCTGCCATACCAGTTTACCGTTATTTTCTGAATAGGTTTCGTCACCTTTTACGTTCTTGATATCTTTCAGATCTGATACATCATCAATGGTTCCAAGACTCGAAATATTTTTCAGCTGATCCGATACCGTAACATCTTTCTGGTTTCCTGCGTCATCTACTTTTACATATACAGTCTCATCTTTTGTAGGTGTTGCTGTACTGCTTGTTTTTGTCTCGCTTGTTTTCTTTGTCTCTGTGCTTTTATCTTTATTATCTGCCGCCTGTACATTTACAGATGTTCCTGCAATATTTCCAACTACAAGTGATGCCATAAGTGCAAGTGTAACTAATACTCTGTATTCCCTGTTCTTCATGTTTAAAAACCTCCTGTAAGCCTCTACTGACTTTCCTGTCGGTATGCTTTCTTCTTTTTGACTACTGGTCATTTTCTAGCTCGCACTTACTATAACTCAAAAATGACCACAAGTCAATATTTTTCTACAAAAAAGTTGACTCTGAGTCATTTTGATTTTATAATAAAGATAATTCAAAGGAAAAGAGGAATGAATCATGGGAAAAGTAGATGAAAACAAGCATCAGAAAATGGATGCTCTCTTTCAAAGCGCATACGATTTATTTCTGAATCAGGGAATTGAGAAAACATCAATCAGCGATATAGCAAAAAAGGCCGGAGTTGCGAAGGGAACATTCTATTTATATTTTGCAGACAAATACGAGATACGCGACCGGCTGATCGCACGGACAGCCAGCCGACTTTTCCAGAGAGCACACAAAGCTCTGGAGACAGCCGACATCCCCGAATTCGAAGATAAGATTATTTTTATTGTAGATTACGTTTTAAATGCCATGCAGAAAAATAAACTGATTCTGAGATTTATCTCTAAGAATCTCAGCTGGGGCATTTTCAGACAGGCTATCACCAATAATATGCAGGATGATGAGGGTGAAATTCTTGCATATTTTAGTAATATCCTTCTGGATCATCCGACAATCAAACTTCGTGCGCCGGAAACTATGCTGTTTCTGATTATAGAACTTGCAAGTTCTACTTCATACAGCACGATCCTGGACAACGATCCGATGTCGTTTGAAGAATTGAAGCCATATCTTAACGAAAGTATCCGCGCGATCATCCGTAACCATATTATCGAAGATACCGCAGAAAATTAAACAGCAAAAGTCCTGTCAGAATCTGAATATCGAATCCGGATTCTCAACAGGACTTTTCTATATTTTCTTTCCCTGCCAGCTTTACTTTTGACAGTTTTCTTCAAATTTCAAAACCTTAACGCTTCTCATTTTTCCGCATTTTCAACTTCAACATTGCAGTAACCTTTTTCGCATCCAGCTCCGTCACATTATTTTCTCCAAGTACATCTGTCTCAATGCCCTCTTCACTTTTATTGATATCCAGAATTTCTCCCAGATGATCATTTTCTACCACAAACTGGCCAACTGTACCACTGAATTTCAGCCCGGTTACCGGAATTCCTCTGATTTCCATCTGTTCAGCCGTATTTGCGAAATCTACGTCACTGTTTCCCCATCCATCGGACGACAGGATAACTCCGTCTGCCCGCATAGCTTCCGCCCATACTGCCGCACGGGTTCCAACAAGCAATTTATCTGTATTATCATCCGGCGTTCCAACAATTATGATTCCCATCAGATCCAGATCTTCATCCGATGATACCACATCAAGAAGAGGATCCCGGAAATGGTGCAGTGATGTTTCCTTTGTCGATGGTCCAATTCCCATAATCGCACCTCCTACTGCATAGAACGGATAATTCCGTCACGATATTCATTTGGTGTAACGATCACCGGCATATTTCCCATATCAATGATCGAGCGACCGTTTTCAGTTCCCGAAGGCTCTTTTGCAAATAACGAAGTATCGTACATCGCACCCTGTCCGGCAACCTGTTTTACAATCAAAACACGTTTTTTCCCTGGGCGAACCACATCATGGTACTCATGTCTCTCTGTGCAGAGATCGCCCCTGAACTTCTTCATCTGTTCCCGGAAAATCTGGATAAACTCGTCACAGGCATGGTGGGCTGCAAGTACACCTTCTCTTTCCTGTCCCATTCCAGGTTTCAGAACAACATCAAATGACACAATATAATCATCATCCCCCGGAGTACCCGCACGGTTCAGATACAGCTTCTCTTTCAGATTGCCTTCACTGGACCCAAATTCGTGTGCCTGTTTTCCGTTTTCATCTACACCGGTAAGGATTACATAAACGCCGGTGAGCGTATGCGTAATCCCGTCCCCAATCTTTCCAAGTACTTTGGTCGATATCGGAATGATATCCATCATCGTATTGGTATAACAGTCATGTTCTCCCGGTCTTATAATCTGTACATCTAATTTGGAAAGCTGTGGATATTTCGGTAAAATTTCATCCAGTATTTTCTTCTCGATCGTCATCTTTCCAGATGCTGTCACTTTATTTTCTCCGCCTTCTTCCACCTCAGTAATATGGAAAGCTTTGATTACAAGCCGGCGCAGATCTATTTCTTTCTCCATATAATCATCCTCAATTCTAAATTGAACCCAAATGCGCCCTGGCACATTTGAGGCACATAGCACCTTTTATCTAACAGGAAATTTTATCAAAATATCCAGTTAAATAAAAAGGACATCTCCGGCAAATCAGAGCTTTCGCCCCAATCCTGCCGGGGATGTCCCCTTTTTACTATTTGATTATACTTTCGCTACATATTCAAACGGCAGCGGAACAACTTTTCCTGGAGTATCCAGCTTCACGAGCTGTTCCAGAGTTGCTTTTACGATGCCTGTCTGCATCTCAACGTTGTGTGGTTCACCAGCGTTAGCTCCCATAGGAACACGCGGAGCAACCGCACGTGGGGTACCGGTCTGACGAACAACCGGCGGAAGCGCAGCAATAATAATTGTAGGAATTCCTGCGGCTTCAATCGCTCTCTGCACCAGAACTGCAGAGCGGTGGCAGGTACCTCAACCAGCGGTGAGGATAACTGCGTCTACGCCTTCCTCTACAAACATCTTTGCAATGGCAGGACCAGTTTCATGTTTGAATTTTTCCTGGTTTCCGCCACCACCCATGAATCCGGCATGTACCGGTGCACATGCTTTGATAAATCCTTCTTTAGCAAGCTCATGGATACGGTCAATCGGGAACATACAGTTGATGTCTTTGTTTACATCACTGTTGTCATATCCACCGTGAGATACCATTAATTCATCTGACGGCATTTTATCTGTTATTTTTCTCCAGGTAAAGTCACCGGCAAGGTTGAATCTCTTCTGATCCTTGTGGTGCACACCTGCTGCTGTGGCGAGGGCAATTGTCATATCCTTCAGTTCTTTTTTCACCGGAGCCCATACTGGCGGCGGAGTTACCGGAACAAAGATTTCTGACTGAAGTCCTTTAACAACGGTCAAACTCATGTCTATTTCCTCCTGATATAATTACACTTCATCATTCTTCTTATGAGACTTCATTTCTTCCTGACGTCTCTGATACGTCTGCAGGTTACTAACATATTTTTCATTGGCGTCCGGTCCAAGCTGTTCGACAAAACTCATATTCCATCCAACTTCCTGTCCTACCACTAATGGATAATCCGTAATCAGCATTCTCATCGGGATTTTCAGATAACCTAATCGTCCCTTCAAATCGATTCCAACACATCCATCATGGATCTCTACGATTACGCCTTCCATATAGATGATCTTATCGCCATATTTCATAGTCATTCACCTTAATCGTATTTTTCTTTTCTCTTCTGGCTCATCGGCAGTGACTGCTCGTTCTTAACCAATTCAATTGTTCTGTCCATAGTCTTTGAAATCAGTTCGATGTTATTTGCTTTTACATTCGGATTCCATTTTCTTTCTGCCTTCTTCACTTCTTCTCCAGCCATTCCAGCTTTCAACATAGCAAGTGCACGGATTGCTTCTTCCTGGCAAAGTGTGTTGCAGGCAAGAACTTCGTTCTCGATTCCTGATTCAGATTTGTTGTTATCTACCATGTACTGCATGTATTTGTTTCCAACTACAAGTGCTCCCTGTACTGCGCAGAATGAAAGTCCAACAACCGGAATTCCTCTCATACCAATCTGTTCGATATGGCTTGCGAAATCGATGTGGTTGTTACCAAATCCTTCTGTTGTAACAAATGCGCCATCAACATCAAGAGCTTCTACCATCATACCAACACGTTTTGATACATAGAATTTCTCTGTATTGATCTGTGGGCTACCTACAAAGATAACACCGCAAAGGTCAACTTCTTCATCATGGAGAGTTTCAAGAACCAGTGGTTCTCTCCAGTAATGTCTTGACATTTCTTTTGATGCAGGTCCGATACAGGTAAGTGCATGGATACATCCGTCAAGTACTTCCAGTGGAGATGCCATGATCGGTACGTTTCCAAGGTCAACGTTTGGTCTTGCGCCAAGTACTCCGACTGGTTCCACAGGAAGGATCAGGTTGTCATGCATAGCACCCTGTCCCATGATTTCTTTTACAATAACGACTTTCTTCTTACCAGGTCTTCTTACCTGATTGAATGTCTCTGTATCTACTACAAGGCTTTCGTCTTCTACTTTCTTCAGAGCTTCACGGATTTCCTGTGTGATCACGTCTGTTGCAGAATGTGCAGCAAGCGGGCCAGGTCTTTCCATGTTGGTTCCTTCTTTGATGATAACTTCTGTCTTGATGAAGATCTCACCTTTATCAGGAGCTCCCGGACGTCCCCACATGATATTTTCATCCAGGTATCCTTCGGAAGAACCGAATTCACCAATCTGAACACCATTGTCGTCTGTTCCGGTAACCATCATGATAACGCCATCAAGTACTCTTGTTGTACCTGTACCGATTTCGTCTTCGCCCTCTTTTGTAGCGATCGGCTGTACGTCCATGATTGTATTAGAATAAGTATGGTACTGATCCGGTGTAATGATATCAATCTTTAACTGATGAACCAGTTCCTGTGAAGCAACTGCTTCTTCTTCAATTCCTTCTCGGATGTAAAGAGTTGTTCCTTCGATCTTTGTCTCCGGTCCACGCTTTACTTCTGTAATTTTATAATGCTTTCTGGTAACGCTTCTTACGACTTTCGGTTCCAGCTCTTTTGTCGGTGTTGCGCCTGAAACCACGCCTGCCGGTAATTCTACCTCTGCCGGTACTTCCGCTACTGCAACACCGTTATTAAAACCCATCGGCATTTCGATATCGATATCTTTGCCTTCTCCAATGTGGATTTTTAACACGCCGCCAACTTTCTGTACACTTGCTGTAGGATTTGCAGTAACTGCTGGTGCTTCTTCTTTCACTTCTTCTTTTGCTTCTTCAGCCGGTGCTTCCTCTGCTGCAGGTGCTTTTGCGCCTTCGACAAGATCAGCTGTAAGTGGTGTAAGAGAATCGCAGGTCTTAACAAGCTTTGCTCCAAGTACCTGTTCGATTGTAAGTGTTCCATCAAGTTTCAGAAGTCCTGAATCTACCAGATCATCAAAGATAGCCGGATCTTCAAGGTTTGCAGCCTGGATTGTAATGCCGCCTTCTGCTCTACAGCATAATACTGCAGGATCTTTTGCATGTTCTTTTGCGGTTTCCGCTGTAATTGACATAATAATTTCCTCCTTGTTAATTTAACAATAACTCAATTAACTATTTATACACTCACCGAAGTGAGGTATCAACTTATCTATTTACCTTCCGGTAACTGTTCTACCTGTTTTGAAACACGCAGATATCTGTAAAGTGGATGTCCGATTGTACGCATTACATGGTCTGTCTGGTGGAATACCTTAAGTCCCATCTTCGGTGCTGATCCCATTACTGTATTTGAACAGTCTGAGCAGTTACCAATAATAATGTACTCGCATCCATCCTTCTTGAACTGAATATTATTCTTAGCCTGTCCAGGACAGTTTCCAGGTCTTTCGCATTTAAGCGGAGCTCCCGGTTTGTTTTCAATTGCCTGTTTACATCTGGCTACTGATTTCACTACACCATTCATCTTCTGACAAATATCTCTCATACGTTCTTCGCTACCACCGCAGGCACATACCAAAAGACCTACACTTGCACCATGAAGATCCGGGAAATCAATTGTAACAATGATTCCACCAGTTGTCTTTGTGATCGGTGCATCCTCTGTAGTAGCATGTCCGGTAAATGGACCACCCATGATGATTTCCCCATATACACCATCAATACCGCCGGCACGTTCAATCATTTCCCCAACGCTTGTGCCGACCGGTACATCCATAAATACATGTGGCTCATTACCGCCATTGATCTTACCGATAACAGTAAGGTTCTTAGAAAAGCATGGCTTTCTCTCTTCAATTGCTTCCGCAACTCTTGCAAGAGTTTCTACATTACAGACAATTGCATTCGCTGCTGACGGAAGCTGTGTTGTATTCAGTTCGATTCCAAGACATTCTCTTACAACCGCACGTTCTTCTCCCATCGGATAAATATCCGGAAGTAAGTGGATTGTAATCGCCTCTTCATCTTTTAATGCCTCGCGCAGTGCCTTTACTGCTTTTTCATTTTTCTTCTTAATTGCAAAAATAGCTTTTGATGCATTGGAAATCTCCATGCAGTGTTTTACTCCGCGGATAACTTTCGCACAGTCATCTTCCAGCTGCTGAATGTTATGACGAAGTCCAGGTTCACACTCCGCTGCATTTACAAGGATATATCCTCCCTGCAGATCTGTTCCGAGTTTTACACCTGTCGGGAAGCCGGCGCCACCCATTCCGACAACACCTGCCGCTTTTACCATATCAAGCTTGCTGCCTTCCGGAATCTTTACATATTCATCCTTCTGTTCTTCATCCGGCTTGATGATGATACGGTCTTCCAGTATGTCTTCTACCACACCATATGCACTTGAAAAAATATTAGCTCCAAGGCCTGTCGGTGTTGCAATCAGAGTCCCTTTTTCTACTCTGTCTCCGGCTTTTACAACCGGTGCACAAGGAGCTCCTACATGCTGACGCAGCAAAATCTGTAAGTTTGCCATGTCTCTTCTCTTCCTTTCTCCTCTACGTCGAAATCTATATCTTATCTTGTCCTACGCGTATTTGACTATAGTTTAACAAATAGATATATTTTTTTCAATAGCATTTATAGATTTTCACTTTTCATGTTGGACTCAATACTAGAATCTAGTCTAGTGATTGATCTGTACTATAGTCTATATGATTTTACTTGAAAATTCAATATCTTTTTTATATATAATCTATTTATTTTTTTCATCGGTTCTGTCTGATTTTTACAGATTGTCTATTTTTCCTCATTTTACTTATCCGCATTATCTATAAGTATTCTGGCCAAGAGGATTTACGTCAAAAAAGAAAAGCCACCGTACTGTTTCCCCTAAAACAATACAGCAGCTTTTCTCTTTATCTTTTTAAGGCTTTTCGCCCAAAAACCTCTCTTTTTGGCGAGGGCATGTGGGAATCGAACCCACCCAGGACGCTCTTAACGCCCTACACTAGTTTTGAAGACTAGGAGGCACACCAGTTACCCAACTACCCCCATGTGCTTATATACCATATCATATTTGCCCTTAATTTTCAACACTTTTATTTATTTTTATAATACCAAAAAAGCATTGACTTTTCAAGGTATTTCGTACATAATGAAATCAACAGATTGAACACGATACTAGAACATGGTCTATTTGTTAATTTTATATCGTAATATTTGTTAATTTTATATTTTTATTTTTTACCCATAGAAAAAGGCACTACGAAAATATAGAGATTTTCAATGTGTTTTTATAAAAACTTATAGATGAATTCTATAGGATATTATAAGGAGGTAAGGATTATGAAGTTAGAAGCAAAAGTTAACTTCGACCGGTTTGAAGAGGCACTTCAGGTTGTAGATGCTCATACAGCCGGTGAGTTCTGCCGTATGGTCATCGGAGGATTCCCTGAGCCAGAAGGCAGCACAATGATCGAAAAGAAAAAATGGATGGAGGAAAAATACGACCACGTTCGTACAGCGTTAATGCTGGAGCCTAGAGGACATCACGATATGTTCGGTGCTTTCCTTTGCGAGCCAATCCACGAAGAAGCAGATCTTGGGGTAATCTTCATGGATACAGGCGGATACCTGAACATGTGCGGACACTGTACGATCGGAGCTGTTACAGTAGCCCTTGAAGCAGGTCTTGTTGAATGCCACGAAGGAGAGAACGAAGTTGTTCTGGATGCTCCTGCAGGAATCATCAGAACAAAAGCTCATGTAAAAGACGGAAAGGTAACAGATGTAACTCTTACAAACGTACCTGCATTCATTTACAAAGACAACTTAACAGTTAATATCGACGGAGTAGACATTCCTTATACTATTTCTTTCGGTGGAAGTTTCTTCGCACTGGTTGATACTACAAAGCTTGACATTGGCGAAATCAACGCTAAGACAGTTCCTGCTTATACAGAACTCGGAATGAAGATTCGTGATAAAGTCAACGCAGAAGTTAAGATTCAGCATCCAACTCTGGACATCACAGAAGTTGACCTGGTTGAATTCTACGGACCAACACCGAATCCGGATCAGGCTACAATGAGAAACGTTGTTGTATTCGGAGATGCTCAGGCTGACCGTTCACCTTGCGGAACAGGTACAAGTGCCAAACTTGCTACTCTTCACGGATGGGGCGAACTTGGAATTGGTGAAGAATTTATTTACGAAAGTTTCATGGGAACACGCTTCAAAGGTGTGATCAAAGAAGAAACTAAGATCGGTGATTACGATGCAGTAATCCCAATGATCACAGGAAGTGCATATCTTACAGGTGTTGCTACTTACTTAATTGACTCTACAGATCCATTAAAATATGGTTTCCTTGTAGGTTAATGCATATTCGGGGTTGAATTAGATTGCATTATCATATATGATGATAGAAGCGGATTCATATGATCCGCTTCTATTTTTTTACTTAGACAGCGTTTTCATGTTCAGAGAACTATTATCCGGGCGTGTTCTCCTGTTATATAAATACCAAGAGAAAGGAATGATCCGAATGCCGCGTAAACGCAGATCCACAAAAAGCCGTATTGTCAAAGCAGCCTGGAATCTTTTCTACAAAAACGGTTATGAACAGACCACTGTAGAAGATATTATCAATGCCGCCAAAACATCAAAAGGCACATTTTACCATTATTTTAAAGGAAAAGAAGCGCTTTTAAACTCTCTTTCCTATCTTTTTGATCAGAAATACGAAGACCTTGCCGCCGTGATCGATGACGACGTAGTTGCCCCACGCGCTGGAATACGACGAAATGATGACTGTGCCGGCCTTGGCGGCATAGACGGTGGAGCTGTAGTACACGCCGCCGATGTCAATGCCGCGGTGGTTGGTGGAGGCGCCCTTGATGCCGGTGTTGCGCTTGCCGAAGGGCGATGTGACGCGCTTGCTGGTCGTCACGGGCCAAATGTAGCCGCCGTAGGTCACCGTTGTGTTGCCCTGCTGCGCGGCAAGCTCCTTGCTCAGGCGGACGATCTCCTTCTGCGTTTTTTCCTCCTCGGCCTCGATCTCGGCGAGCACGTCCTTATAATCCGCCTCGTTCTCCTCCATTTCCTTGATGAGACCGGTCGCCTCGGTGCGCTGATCGCGCAGCTCGTTGTTCTTGACCGCCAGCGCCTCCTTGGCGCTCTGCTGCTCGGCGAGCGAGGTCTCGAGCGTCTGCTGCTTTTCCGCGATCTGCGCCTGCAGCACGCGCAGGTCGTCGATCACGCGCTGGTCGGCCTCCATCACCTCGCTGATGAAGTCCATCGCGCCGAGCAGCTCCTCAAAGCTCGACGACTGGAAAAGCACTGACCAGTAGGACACCGTCCCGCGCTCCTCCATCGCGCGCACGCGCTTGCAGAACAGCTCGTACTGATCCGCCTCCTGCGCCTGCGTCTCGCTGAGCTCCTGCTCGGTCTGCTCGATGAGCGCTTCATACTGCGCGATCTGCTGCTCGGTGTTGGCGATCTCCTCGCTGATGAGGTCGATCTGCTGATCGAGCAGCGCCTTGCGCTTGAGCGTGTTGGCCTTGTCCTTTTTGAGCGCGCTGAGCTGCTTGTTCACCTCGCTCTTTTTGCTTGAGAGCGCGTTGGATTCCTTTTTCAGCTTGTCGATGTCCGCCTGGGTGACGGCGGAGGCCGTCTGCGGCGGCAGTCGCAGCGGCGTCAGGTCCGCCGCGAGCACACCGAAGGCAAACAGGAACGCGACCGCCGCGCGCAATACTCGTTTTGTTCTCATGGGCAGCCGCCCTCCTTTTTCAGACTTGCAGGAATTTGCGGATCGCCGTCAGGCTGCCGCCGACGCCGACGAGCATTCCCACGCCGACGAACACCAGCGCGACCGGCTTCCATATCGTCGCAAAGTCCACAACGCTGAAGAGATTCAGCGCGTCGGACACGGAAATGCTCCGCGCGACGGTCGCGTACAGCAGCCATTGCAGGCCGAAGGCGACGCCCGCGCTCAGAAGGCCGATGATGAAGCCCTCATACACAAAGGGCCAGCGGATGAAGCCGTTCGTCGCGCCGACCATCTTCATAATGGCGATCTCGTCGCGCCGGTCAAAGGTCGTGAGCTTAATGGTATTGGAGATGATGAACACGGAAACGACCAATAATATCGCGATGAGCGCGATGCACACCACGCCCGCCACGTTCCGCAGCGTGATGAAGCCTTCCGCCAGATTTTCGTCCGCGCGGGCGTCCGCGATGCCGGTCACCTTCTTGACCGCCTCGCGCGTCTCCTCCATCCGGCCGAGGTCGATCACCTTAATGGCAAAGCGGTCGCGCAGGATCTCCGGGTCCAGATCGCCGAGGGCGTATTTCCCCTCGTACTTTTTCTCGAAGGTCTCGCACGCCTCCTCGCGCGTGATAAAGCGCACGCTCCTCACATTCGGCACCGCCTCGACGGCGGACTGGAGCGAGCGCCCCTGTGCCTCCGTGAGCGTATCGTCCACAAAGGCAAGGATCTCGTTTTCACTTTCCAGCTGACGAAGCTGCTCGTTGACGTTGTAGGCCACGAGGGAAAACGTGCCCATGACAAGCAGGCAGGCCACGGTGATGCCGACAGCCGCAAAGGACATAAAGCCGTGGCTGAACAGGTTCACCACGCCCTCGTGGAAAAAGTAACCAAAATCGTGTCTTCTCATCGCGCCTCACCTCATATTGTAGCCGATGCCGTCGCTCACGACGATACCGCGCTCAAGCGTAATGACGCGCTTCTGGAACTTGTTGACCAGATCCTTTTCGTGCGTCACGACGAGCACCGTGGTGCCGAGCTGATTGATGCGCTCGAGCAGCATCATGATCTCCAGCGAGCGGGCGGGGTCGAGGTTGCCGGTCGGCTCGTCGGCGATGATGGTATAGGGGTTGTTGACGAGCGCGCGCGCGGATTTCGGAGCCCGCACCGGACGGCTCGACGATCGTGCCGGTGGCGAGGGTGGTCGCATCGCGGAGTCCGCGGAGCACTTCCACTGTCGAGAAATGCACGGTCTCATGATTGCGCAGCGCGTTGGCGCGCTCCTCGGCGATGTCGCGTGCTTCTGCGCCGGTCGGCGCGTTCTCAATAACACGGCGCTCCTGCTCACGGAGGAGGTTCTGGACGCGCTCAACCTCAGTGTTGATGTTCGTGACCTCATCCATTGCGGAGGAATAGGCTGCCTCGTCGTTTGCCTGATAGGCAGCAGACGCACGGTCGAGGGCGGCGGTCCTGGTTGCCGCGAGATCAATAAGTTTCTGCTTAAGATTCATTGTTCACACTCCTTAATATCTGTTCTTTTCAATTTCAAGGCGGGCTCTTGCCTGCCATGGCATGGATTGGATCGGGGCGGGTGCGGGGTGGCCGGCTGCCGGGGTCGCTCCTTTTGCAACGAGGTCGGCATACCGGGCGCGCAGCTCTGCTGCGCTGGGCTGAGTTGCTCCGTTAATAAGCCCGCGGATGCTGCTTCCGACGGCGTTAACGATGTTGCCGGGGATTATGCCGGTTGTGTCGTCCTGGTACAGGATTTCGTCTGCAAGCCCCATTTCGACGGCGTCCTGCGCCGGTATCCAGGTCTCTGCGCGCATCAGCTGCGCGAGCTTGTCGCGCGTCGCTTTCCCGCGGCATTTGCTCTCATAGCCGTTGAGGATGGACTCCGTGATACTGTCCAGCAACTTAATGCTGTCGCGGTGGTCCTCGCGGTTGCCTTCGGTCACGATGGCGGGCAGGTGCAGCATGATCTGCGCCACAGGGGAAACCTGCACCGTGTCGCACCCGGAAATTATCGTGCTTGCCGCGCTCGCCGCGAGCGACTGTACGACGGCCACGGTGCGGCACTCCGCACCGCGCAGCAGGCTGAAGATTTCAAAGCCCGCAAACACGCTGCCGCCGCCGCTGTTGACCTCAACGACGAGTTCATCGTCGACGTTGTCCCTTATGGCCTCGCGCACGAC
>OLOX01002015.1_pt1 | contig 17624 bp, 15 predicted proteins | sample 1672091 | NCBI WGS metagenome assembly OLOX01 (sample SAMEA3136644, study PRJEB25190) | human gut metagenome | reverse complement strand
ACAATCAGCGCCAGGATTTCCCGCAGGGCGATGCCATCCGCGCCATCAACGCCTTCGGCTCCGCACTTGAGAAGATGAGCCGCGGCACCGACCAGCGCATCGAACTGGAGCTGGCTGTCTTTTCGCTGACGCAGCCGGAGATCACTGCCGCCGCCCCTGTTGTGGTACAGCAGGTCGCGGCCCCCGCAGCACCGCAGGCCTTTGCATCCGCACCGCCTGTGCAGCCGGCTGCTGCCATCGTGCCCCCGGTTGCGCAGTCAAGCGCTGTACCTGCTGCTTCGGCTGAGCCGGATGATCTGCCGCCGCCCATTGATGACGACCCACCGTTCCTGCAGCCCGAGTTAAGACCCGCGCCCCAACAGACCGTGCCGGCCGCACAGCCTGCCGTCCCTAAGCCCGCACCGCGCAAAGCGGAGGCGGCGCGGTCTGTCGGCCCGCTGGAGCCGTTCGGCTTCTGGCCTGCTGTGCTGTCCGACCTTGAAGAGAATGATGCCATGCTGATTTCTTTTCTGCGGGGCACAAAAGCCTACTGTGACGGAAAGCGTGTGCTGTTTGAATGCAGCGATGCCTTCCGGGATTATATCCGCAGCAACCGCGAGGTCAGCAAAAAGCTGAAAGAATCCATCTACCGTGTTTCTCACATCCGCTGCAACATCGGCCCCTATGAGGAGCTCAAAGACAACGCTTCCGATACGCCTGCTGTTTCCATCGACCAAACGCTGAAAAACATGCAGGCCCTCGGTGTTGATATTAAAATTGAAGACAAATAAGATTTGGAGGATATATCCATGAAAGCAAGACTGCCCAAAGGCTACGGCCGCCCCGATCCCAACGCCATGATGCGCCAGGTCCAGAAAATGCAGGACGAGATCCGCGCCAAGCAGGAGGAGCTGGAGGCCAAAGAGTACACCGGTACCGCCAGCGGCGAGATGGTCACCGTTACCATGACCGGCAAGCATGAGATCACCGCTGTCAAGATCAAGCCCGAGGCCGTTGACCCCGAGGACGTAGAGATGCTGCAGGACATGATCGCCGCAGCCGTCAACGAGGCGCTGCGCGGCGTGGCCGACCTGTCCAGCCAGCGCATCAACGCCGCAACGGGCGGTATGAACATCCCTGGCTTGATGTAGGAAGCGCACCGTGCAATCGGCACCTGCCATCCAAAAGCTGCTCGACGAGCTGGAGCGTCTTCCCGGCGTGGGCCCGAAATCGGCGCAGCGCATGGCGTATTGGATCTTGAACACCGACCGCGCCACGGCGCTGCGCTTGGCCGAGGCCATCGTGGAAGTGAAGGACACGGTGCATTTCTGCAGCCGTTGCTTCAACTACGCCGAAGAGGACGAGTGCGAGATTTGCCGCTCCACCAGCCGCAATCGACAGCTTCTGTGCGTGGTCAGCGAACCGCGCGACATCCCGCCCATCGAGCGCACGGCCGTATACCAGGGCCTGTACCACGTGCTTGGCGGCGCGCTGTCGCCTATGGACGGCATCGGCCCGGACAACCTGCATATCGCGCAGCTTATGCAGCGCTTAGCAACTGAGGACGTCCAGGAAGTGGTGCTTGCCACCAACCCCAACGTGGAAGGCGAAACCACGGCGGCTTACTTGGCGCGCCTTATCAAGCCGCTCGGCATTAAGGTAACGCGCCTGGCCAGCGGCCTGCCCGTAGGCGGTGACTTGGAGTTCGCCGACGAAGTAACGCTCGGCCGCGCCCTAGAAGCACGCCGCGTGTTGTAATGGCGCAAGACAGAGGACTGAAAAGACGCCTGCGAATCCTGAATCGCTTTCCTTTTCTTGGATACCAAGGAATGAAGGGTGATTCATTTGGACTCGCGGGTGTCTTGCGTATTTGGGGCATCCTTGCGCGTCGGTGCGCTAAACTATTCTTCCGTGTTGTCTGCAGCTAAATCCATTTTGTCACGGGCGCTTTTCGCCGACCGGTACTGCAGGTAAAAGGCGCCATACGTTACAAAGAAAAGCAGCACGCCGAACGCTGCGCCCATCACAAGGTTTTGAACAAGAAACACCTGTTCAAAAGGCACAAACTGTATTTCGGCAACAGTGCGCATAACAAAGATGGCGACAGCGCTTACCAATCCTGACAGCCCTGAGATGAGCGCAAAATATTGCGCAGGGAACTTTTCGGTTTGACCAAACCGGTTTGTGTCAACGTACCCTTTACGGGCCTGCATAATCGCGCACGCGACCATAACAACGACAAACCAAATGTACATTGCGGCTTCTACAGGGTTGGCAAACATGTCATAAGAGGCTCCATCATCTTTGTGAATCCAGGCAACCTGCTGCGCCATTAGCTGGTAGATGAGAAGCACAAGCGTTCCGGTTGACAGCAGCATGAAACCGGTTTTGTATACCTTTGCTTCTTTAGCTTCCAAACGCTCGTCTTTTGGGCCAACATATTCATGCCATTTTCGAACCAAAGTAAGGTTGTTCCATTGCATAAGATGCTCCTATCGTGAGAAGGGATGCTCTTCGTCATCCCAAAACAGGTCGTTCAACGTAACGTGCAGCGTTTTGCAGATTGCCACGCATAAGTCCAGGGTAGGGTTGTATCTCCCTGATTCAATAAGGCCGATGGTCTGCCTTGTAACGCCAACCGCTTTCGCCAGTTCGGCTTGCGAAAGCCCAACGGCAGCGCGCGCAGCTTTCATCCGAAGGTTCTTCTGCCCAGGCACTTCAACTCCTTATAGTGAAGACCAACTATATGTTGCAACATGACAAATATATATTGCATATAAGAGCGCTGTCAAGCAAAATGCAAGATATAGTTTGCATATACTGTCGGAGCAGTTTTTTAATCGAAGCTCCAATCGAGTGCTCAGACCTTTTTCCAATATGTCGGGAAAATGACGAACAGGGGGGGGGGGGCGGGCTAAATGCGGCCAGGAAAAGAAAGCGCCTGCGAGGCGTATGGGTTCGCAGGCGCTTTGCATATGCGGCACGGCATTCGGGGTGGTCTTACGTACCGGAGCAAAAGAAAGGGATTCCGCCCCCTCCAAAAAACGGAATCCCTTCTTTTAACGAAGCCGTAGCTTCCGAAAAAAGCGAGTTTCATTTTAGCATCGTCTTCACGAAATATCAACATTTTCTTTCGGCTAATGGTTTACCCAATGTTTGACGGATGATGGTTGATTCCTTGTCTATCGGAACAGCTTGCGCTTATCGGGATACAGTTCGAAACGCTGCTGCCAATCGAGCAGGGTTACGCGCGTCAGCTGGGCAAGGCTGGCATAGAACGAGCCCGTGCCAGCACCTTCTTCGAACTGATCAAGGAAACGATACGCCCAAGGCAGCAGGTGATGCTCAAGCAACTTGCGCACTGCGGCTTCGCTGCAGTTGTCCGAAACCGTGCAGAACGCCGCCATCATAAGCATCAACCCGAACTGGTCTTCCGGTTCCTTTTCCGCAAGCGTCATGTTTACGCCGCTTGCGCGCATCCATTCGCGAAGCTCAAGCGTCTCAATGCCGAAAATCACGTTTTCAGGATCGAGGTACACCGACCCCCATGCCGGCGCAGGCAGCTTGGAAGGGCCGATAAACAGGCGATTGTATTCAAGATGGATTTCGTGCAGGCCATCGTCTTCGGCGGCTTTCGCCATGGTTTCAAGGCAGGTTTGCGCTTCGGGTTGACCAAAAGGCCATGCTTGCGCAGCTTCCTGGCCTGAGACGAAACGCAACGCCGTAGCGCCTTTTTCGGATGCGGGGTCATGATAGAACAGCGACCCTAAAATGCCCGCCCATTGCGAGATTTCGCGAAAAGTGGTTTCCATGAACGTCTCCTTTACGTTGAGGAAGGCGCCCAGCAGGGCGCCTTCCTTCTCGCTGGCTTGCGAAAATGCAGCTACTAGCTTAGTGCTATGCCAGGCCGACCGTCAGGTAAATCCCGTAGAAGTCAATGCGAACCAGCACGGCGGCAACGATAGCGCACGCAACGGCTACGGCTGTCAAAACGGTGGGGCTAACCTTGACGCGCCCGCAGGCGGCGGTGCACCCGGCGGCAATGGCGGCGAAAACAGAGCCGATTGCGGCGAACGTGGTGTAGTCGCCCATAAGCGCGGACAGCGTTGCGCCAGCTGAACTGGTTACGGAACCTGCGACAGAGCCTTGCGCAAACACTACGGCAATAACGCCGATGCCGCCAACAACAGCGCAGGCCGCCAGCACGTTCGTGGCTTTCTTGCCGAAAGCGTTACCTGCGGCAAGCATAAGCGCAGCAAGGGCGCTGCCTGCCAGCAGGGCAAGGCATAGCTGGCCGGCCCAGCCAAATGCGCCGTCCCATGTAGGGATGGTGCGGATGGCGTATGCTAGGCCGGTCATAACGGCAGTAGCCAAGCCAAGCACCAAAAGCGCGATGCCGAAGCCTTTGTGGGCACCGGCGCCAGGGTGCTTAACCAGCGCGAAAACCACGTACACGGCTGCTACGGCAATGGACAGGCCGGCGCAGGCGATCTCGTTTGACAGCGGCGAAGATCCCAGGCCAGCGAACATGCCGAGCATATGAGCAGGGGAGCCTAGGTGGAACACGGATGCTGCCAGGCCCACCAAAACCACAACGGCGGGAATCAAGGCAAGCGTATCCAGCTTCTTTGCGTTCGCTTCGCCTTCGGCCAGCCCGCGCAGAAGGCCGGTTAAGCCCAGCGCAACAAGGCCTGCGGGTACAAGAATGGAGAAAACAAGCAGAGGCATCTCGGCCGATGCTGCGGTAAGCATTATTCGACCTCCTTCGGGTTCATAACGTTGCCTTCGTAAGTGCCGCCGTTGCGGGAAATGGAGCAGCCCTTCATGATGGTGGACGGCTCGGTGTAACTAGGATCGGGCAGCGGTGCTATCCACTCGCTTTCTCCGTACTTCTTCTTCATTTCGTCGGCGGGGCCGAAATCGAGCGCGTACAGCGGGCAGGCGTCTACGCAAATAGGGTTTTCGCCCTTTGCCACACGGGAGCTGCAGCCGTCGCACTTGCGCATTTGCCCCAGCTCTTCATCGAAGGAGGGTACGTTGTACGGGCACGCTAGCTCGCAGTACTTGCAACCAACGCACTTGTCGTGGTCAACGGACACAAAGCCGCGCTCGTCACGATGCATGGCGCCGGTGGGGCACACTTCGGTGCATACGGCCTTTTTGCAGTGGTTGCAGTTGATGGACGTGTAGTACGTGAACACATCTTGCGTGAACGTGCCATCGGCATTTTTCTGCCAGCTGCCTCCGCCGTATTCGTACACCTTGCGGAACGCCACGTGCGGCGACAGGTCGTGATAATCCTTGCACGCCAGTTCGCACGTCTTGCAACCGGTGCAGCGGGAGGCGTCGAAATAGAATGCGTAATCAGTCATCGTCTAAACCTCCCTTAAGAAATCTTGCGAACGCCGGCGACGTTGGAGTGTTGCGGGTTGCCCTTTGCAAGCGGGCTGGGATGCCATGAGCACAGCGTGTTGATGCAGCCGCCCTTGTCGATGCGGTCGCCGTTCATGTCGGCGTTGCGCCAACCGCCCTGGCTGATCATGATGGTGCCGGGGATAACGCGCCCGGTCACCTTAGCCTGGATGTGCACTTCGCCATGATCGTTGAACACCGAAACGGTCTCGCCGTTTTCAATGTTGAGCTTTTCGGCGTCCATGGTGTTGATCCACACTTCCTGAGGTGCTGCCTGCTTGATAACCTCGATGTTGCCGAAGCTGGAGTGCGTGCGCGCCTTGTAATGGAAACCGCACAGCGTGAAGGGGTACTCGTCGGTGCAGTCCAGGTAGCTGTCGGCGCCGGGCACGTACGTGGGCACGGGCGTCAGCACGTCGCGCTCGTCGTCGAATTCCCACGTGTCAATGACCTTCTGCAGCGCTTCGGAGTAGATCTCGATTTTGCCGGAAGGTGTTTTCAGCTTGTTCGCCTCGGGGTCTTTGATGAACGACTCAAGCGCCGGCGTGTAGCCCTTGGGGTTGCGGTAGTGGAACACGCCCTTCTCGTAGCCCTCTTCGTAGCTGGGCAGGCGCGGGTCTTTTGCGCGTGCACCTTCGTAGATCTGCTTCGTCCAGCCCTCTTGGTCCTTGCCGTCCAGGAACTTGTCCTTGATGCCGAATTTGTCGGCAATGTCGGCGCACACGTCGAAGCTGCTGCGGCGCTCGAACTTCTCGCCGGTGGTGGCGGGGTTGGCGTAAATGCAAGTGGCAACGTCGCCGGAGTAGCCGTCGTTGATGATGCCCTTCTGCTCTGCGCGCATGATGTCGGGCAGCAGGATATCGGCGTATTTGGCGGAGTCGGTCATGAGCGTTTCGTATACCAGGATAAACTCGCACTTGCTTTCGTCCTGCAGCAGGTCATGCGTGCGGTTGGAGTCGCTGTGCTGGTTTGTGATGCAGTTGCCGGCGTATTCCACGAAGAACTTGATGCCGGTTGACAGCTGATCGGTGCCTTTGACGCCGTCGTGCTTGGCAGTCATCTTCTCGCCATGGTCGATGGCGTCGGTCCAAGAGAACACGGAAATCTGCGATTTGCACGGGTTGGTAGCGGTAATCCACGGGATGCTGAAGGAATAAGCGCCCGTCGTGCAGCCCGTCGTGCAGCCCTTTTTGCCTACAACGCCCAAAAGCAGGTTGAGCATGCAGATGGAAAGGTAGGCCATCTCGCCGTTGCTGTGGCGCTGCACGCCCAGGTATTGCGTGATGAACGGGGCTTTCGCCTCCGCCATTTCGTGTGCAAGCTTTTTGATGCGCTCGGCGGGGATAAGCGTGATAGGCGCGGCCCATTCGGGGGTTTTCTCCACCTTGTCGTAGCCGGTGCCCATGATGTAGTCCTTGTATGACTTGTTCTGACCCTTGGCGGACTCGGGCATGGTGTCCTCGTCGTAGCCGATGCAATACGTGTCCAGGAAGGTCTTGTCCACAAGGTTCTCGGAGATAAGGACGTGTGCGATTGCCGCGGCAAGCGCTGCGTCGGTGCCGGGGCGGATGGGCAGCCACTCGTCGTTGCTGTTGCAGTTCGTGTCGCTGTAGCGCGGGTCGATGTGGATGTACTTCGCCTTCGTGTTCGTACGGTGCTGATAGCTAAAGCTGTGCTTGGACTCGCCGGTGCATCCCATTTCCATGTCGGATGCTGCGTCGCCGAACATTACCACCAGGTCGGAATCTTGGATGGCGGCGTAGGTTGAGGCGCTGTTGGCGCCCCACATGTACGGTGCCGCTGCGGTGGATTGGGCTGCGGAATACGTGCCGTAAGCGCCCAGGTAGCCACCGGTCAGCGCCAGCAGGCGGGGGAAGGGGCGGCCGGTAAGGCTGTATACGCCCGAACCCAGGTTGATGAACACGGCTTCGGGGCCGTAGTTGTTGTAGGTTTCCTTCAGCTTCGTGGCAATGGTGTCGATGGCCTCTTCCCAGCCGATGCGCTCGAACTTGCCCTCGCCGCGTTTGCCAACGCGTTTCATGGGGTATTTCAAGCGGTCGGGGTCGTTGATCCAGCGACGCACCGAGCGGCCGCGCAGGCACGCGCGGAACTTGCCGTTGGGGTCGTCGTCGAACGCCTCTTGCTCGCTTTGCGCCCATTGGATCTCGTCGTCTTTAACGTGGAACCACAGCGGGCAGCGGCTTGCGCAGTTGCAAGAGCAATGGCTTTGGACGATCTTCTCGTCGCTTGTTTCCTGGTTCTGCTCGTCGGCGTAAGCCGGCTCGGTCTTCTCGAACATGCCGTCGAGAACGACACCGCTTGCAGCAAGGGCGGCCGTTGCAACCGAAGCGCCCTTTACAAAGGACCTGCGGGTGACCGAACCCTCGTGTTCGATGGTGTCCATGCATTCCCTCCTCTACACTCTCGTCTTGACATGGTGCCGCCCGGTGGCTGAAAACAACCGTTCGCGGCGCGTGCACCAGACGAAGTGCATGGTATGGAAAAGATATTTTGCGGTATCACATGATTTGTGTGATTTTCCGTTTTGCCTGCATGCGACTATGTTTCCCATCACATGGATTTGAGGATGTTTGAAATTGCGGCTTTCTTGAAGCAGACTTTCGGCGCTTGGCCAGAAGGCGCACGATTGCCGCTTTGAGGTAGCAAGGGGGAAGAATGCGACGAGTTGATCAGCGCGACACGGCTGTGCTGCCGCCGGCGTACCAAGGGTATGCGCGCAGGTTTGCGGAGGTGTCTGCGCAGCTTCGCCGCACCATGGAGCAGTTTGGCTTGCCGCTTGCGCAGGATGACGCGCATGAGCTTGCTGCGGCGAGGAAACGACTTGTGCAGGCGGGTGCACATTTGCGCAATGACGGCAAGAGCATCGTGTACGGCGCGCTGTCCCCGGCGTGCGAGCGGTGCCGCACCGGCGAGCGAAGCGTGTCGCAGTTTATCTCGCTTGCGTGCCCGCGTAACTGCTGGTTTTGCTTCAACGCGAATCAGTTTGACTATAATGAGTATCGGTCGAACCGAAAGGATTGGCGCGTCGAAATGGATGCCTATGCTCAAAGCATGGGCAAACTCGATTACGTTGCCCTAACCGGTGGCGAGCCTTTGCTTTATCCCGACGAGGCGTGCGCGTTCTTCGCTTACGCAAAGCGGCTTAATCCGCAGGCGCATTGCCGCTTGTACACAAGCGGATGGGGCGCAGGCCGCGGTTTGTTTGAGCGGCTTGCCGAAAGCGGGCTGGACGAGATTCGCTTCAGCGTGAAAATTGATGCGGAAACATCAACAAATCGGGAGGCGCCGCAGGCCGAATCGCTTGAGCGCCAAGTCAGCCGCATAAGCCTTGCTGTTGGCGTTGTCCCGTCGGTTATGGTTGAGATGCCGGTTGTTCCTGGTGAGCAAGATACGCTGCGCACGGTCATGCGGCGCCTTGATGACATGGGGGCGTTCGGCATTAACTTGCTGGAGTTCTGCTTTCCGCTGCACAATGCGGCAAGTTATGCCACGCGCGGTTTTGCGCTGCGGTCTGACCCGTATCGAATCCCCTACGATTATCGATATGCCGGCGCGCTGCCGGTTTTCGGTAGCGAGCAGGCAGCCTATGAGCTTATGGAATGGGGGATACGGCAGGGGCTGCGTTTGGGGATGCATTATTGCTCTTTGGAGAATAAGAACACGGCGCAGATTTTCAGCCAAAACCACGCCGGCTCGCTTGATATGGCGCCTTATCGCTTCTCCCAGCGCGACTTCTTTTACAAAGTATTGCGCGTCTTCGGTGCGGATGCGGCGCACGTGGCCGAAGAGCTCGAGCGCATAGGCGCTCAAGCTGACGGCAATCCGTTCGACGATGCCTCGCAGGCGGTAGTTGCGTTCGACCCGAAATGGCTTGCGCGCCTTGATGCGGACTTAGTTGACGGCTTGGTCAAGCGCGGAGTGCTTTTGTGCGCTTCGGCGGTTGTCGAGTCCGTGGAAGGCGGCAAGGAGCGTTTTCGCGAAGTTGGGCTTGCCGTGGTTGAAGCTGCCGATGTCGTGCGCGCGCGTGAAGGTGGGGAGATGGCATGGGTGTAGGTTTTTCCCAGGGCCTTGCGCAGGTTACGCTGGCGCTGTTCACCACGCTGGCGCCAGCGGGCATGGTTGCGTTTTGCGTCATGGCATGCGTGCTGCTTTTCGGGAAGCTATCTGAAAAGCAGTGGGAGCGCATGTCCCATTTCCTTGTGGTGCCGCTTGCCGTTGCGGTTGTTGGGTTTATCGGCTCGGCTACGCATTTGGGTAAGCCGAGCAATGCCCTGTATGTGTTGGCGGGCATTGGGCGCTCCCCGCTTTCGAACGAGGTTATAGCTTCCGTGACGTTTTTCGCCCTAAGCGGGATGTCGTGGTACGTGGGCTTTAGCCGGCAACGTTGGGCGCAGCGTCTTGTGCGCCCGGGCATGCTGCTAGCATGCGCTGCGGGTGCGTGGTAGGTGTGGGAAATCGCGAATGCCTACACCATTCGCACCATCAGCACGTGGAGCACGCCTAGCGTGCAGGCTAATTTAGTGCTAGCAGCGCTTATGGGCGGGGCCTTGCTGGCAATTTGCTCGCTTTCGTTGTCGGGGTATAGGACGCCGCGCCGCTTGTTCGGGGCTCTTTTGGCAATTGCAGGCGTAAGCGCCGCGGCTGCGGCGGTGTCGCAATCGCTTCAGTTCGCGGAGCTTGGCGCCATGCGCAACGTCATGACGCTCGCACGGGATTTGGCGCCCTGGTATCCTGCGGGTATCGCCGTCTCGGCGATTCTTGCGGGTTGCGCTATTGCGGTGGATGCGCGCGGGCTGCGCATGCGCGGCTCTATTGACCCTGTGCGGGCGTGTGCGGCGTGTGCTTTGATGTTTGCAGGGGTGTTCACGGTTCGCTTTGCGTTTTACTGCTTGCATATGACGGTGGGGTTCTAAAGAGCGGGGAAAGGAGTGCCATTATGCCGAAGCCGAACATCGCCGTGCTGGGATATGCGTTGTTCGTTACCATTAACGCAACGTCGTTGTGGGGCGGCGTGTTCCCGTTTTTCCCGATGGAATTCCACACGCCGGAAGTCACCATCCTGTTCTTCCTCTCGCAGGCCCTGGCGTATTGCGCCACGTTCTTTCTTACTGTGTTGGTGGCGTATCGCAGGCCTGAGTTCGTGCACAAAACGTTGGTGCTTATCGCCATGGCGCTGGCCATTGCCGGCGCGATAAGCCTTATTGCCGCTATGTATTTGAAGTGGCTTACTATCCCGCTTGTGGTTTGCGGCGGCGTGTGCCTTGGCATGGGATGCGGGGGCTTTGCCATGGCCTGGCAGCGATATTTCAGCGCTATGGCCTCGACGTCCGGCATCTTCTACCTGCTTGCAGGTACCATGCTGGGCGCGCCTGTTTTCTTCGCGCTGTATTTGGTCCCTAGTGCGGTAACGGTGTATTTAAGCCCCGTTATCCTTATTCCCGTATGCGGTCTGTGCGCCATTTTGGCAACGCGCACCATCGATTTTAGCCTTCCGCAGTTTGCGGACGTGCCCGCGTGCAACCCGAAGGTGTATGCGCTGGCGGTGCGCGATTACTGGAAAAGCGCGGTGGGCATCGGCGCAATCGGGTTTGCGTCGGGCGCGGTTCGAGCCGTTGCGCTTGCCGACCCCGCGGCGGGTGATGCAACCAATATCTTCTCCATGATCGGTTCGCTGGCTGCTGCGGGCATCTTGCTGATGGTTTGGCGCCGTCGGTCGTTTCAGTTCGACTTGCTTTCTGCGCTTAAAGTCCTGTTTCCCGCAAGCTTGACGTGCTTGGTTTTGCTCCCGCTGCTGGCGGGGAAATTGTCGTTTATCGCCGGTTCGCTGTATCTGGCGTTTAGCGTTGTAAGCCTTATCATGCTGTTGCAGTGCGCGCAGGCATCGCGCGACCGCGGCATTAACCCGGCGTTCATCTTCGGTTTCTGCGGGGGAATCGTGTATTTGATGCAGGATGCGGGCTTCGTGTTCGGGTTCTGGGCGGATTCTTTCCTAGATGGCGCATTTGTGCAGCTTGCCGTTGTTGCCTTGATGGGCGGATACGTTTTGGCCATGGCGTTTGCGCTGCAGTACATGGGCGGCACGGTTGTGCTTTCGCGCCGCGGCGTTCCAGATAGCGTTGAGTTTGTGTCCCATGAGGCCGAGGAGCCGCATGAGGTGCCTTCGATTTCGGAGAGGCATGCCCCTGAAAGCTCCTTGCGGCAGGTTGATGAAAAGCCGGAGGCGGATGCTACATTGCCCGATGCGCGCGTTTCCGCGCCGCGCGGCCCGGGGCGTCGTTCGAAGGCTCAGGAACGCGATCGGTCGGAGCGCTTGCGGGATAGGGTTTCCAAGGATTGTCTGCTTTTGCAGGAGCAGTTCAAGCTGTCTAATCGGGAAACAGAGGTGGCGGAGCTTATCATGCGCGGCAACAGCGTCTCAAGCATTGCCGAAACCCTTGTAATCTCCGAGAACACGGTTCGCACGCACACGAAGCATATCTATACGAAGCTGGGTATTCACAAACGCCAAGAAATGCTTGATCTTGTGCAGGAAGTGGTTGAGTATGCCCGCGGGCAACAGCGTGAAGCATAACGGCTTCGCGCAATGTCCCGGTGCTTGGAAAGACCTCGTTTCCGTATTGAGCCCTCGTGCTATACTTCCGCACGCGAAAGGATAGTGCACATGAATGAATTTCCCAGCCCTGCTGTTTCCATTGTCGGGCGTCATAACTCGGGTAAAACCACGCTTATCGAAAAGCTCATTGCCGAGCTGGTGCGCCGCGGTTTCGACGTCGGCAGCGTGAAACACCACAGCCACGTTGGCTTCGACATCGACATTCCCGGTAAAGATTCTTGGCGCCACCGCCACGCCGGCGCTAGCGAAACCGTCATCGCGGCCCCGGGGCAGATGGCGCGCATCAAAACCACCGAGGGCGAGCTTGAATGCGCCGATATCGTGGCCAGCATGCCCGGGCACGACGTGGTCATCGTCGAGGGGTACCGCAAAAGCGGCCTGCCCACCATCGAGATCATGCGCGCGGGCAATGCTGCCGACGCCCGTACGGCCGAGTTGTTCGCCGAAGGCGCGCGCAAGGGCTGGGCGCTGGGCACCGATTTCACGCAGTTCGGGCGCAACACCATCCCGCACACTGCAGGGGTAGACCCCGCCGATCATCCGGTAGCTCCGAAGCTCAGCGCCGAAGAGGAGGCCGAGTTCGCGCGTCAGCATCCCGATCACGCCGACATCTCCAATAAAATGCCCACAGCTTCCACGGTTGCCGTGGTCACCGATATCCCGGCCGCCAGCGAAGCGGCAGGAATTTACGGTATACCCGCGTTCGACATCAACGACGTGGCAAGTCTGGCCGACTACATTGAGCGCACATTCGCGCGCCCGCATGTGTCGCTGGTCATCCAGGCCGGTGGCGAAAGCCGTCGCATGGGCCGCAGCAAGGCTACGGTGCCGTTTTGCGGCCGCCCGCTTATTTGCCGCCTTATCGAGCGCCTCTCACCGGTGGCCGACGAGCTTATCATCACCACGAACGAGCCGGAAAACCTGGTGTTTTTACACACGCAGTACCCGAACCTGCACATTCAGCTGGTGTGCGATGCCGTGGAGGAACGCGGCGCGCTGCCGGGGCTGTACACGGCGCTGCGCGCGGCGCGCAACCCCTATGTGGCCGTGGTGGCCTGCGACATGGTGTTCGCCAGCCCGGCTTTGGTGGTGGCCGAGGCGCTTGAGATGACGAAGTCGCGCGCGGACGTGGTGGTGCCCGTGAACAAGCACGGATTCGAGCCGTTCCACGCGGTGTACCGCCGCATGGGGTGCCTGCCGGCAGTGCGCGCGGCGCTCGACCGGGGCGACAAGCGCGCGCAGATTTTCTTCGACCAGGTCAACGTGTGCGAGTTCCCGCAGGAAAAGGTGCTGGCCGCCGAGCCCATGGGTGGCTGCTTTATCAACGCGAACACGCCGGCCGAGCTTGCGGCGCTTGAGCGCATCGTGCAGGATCGGACCGAAGGCTAAAAGGCGGCCCGGCGCCGCATCGGGGCGCTAGGCCGCGCAGGCATCAGGAAACGAAAGCTTCGGGGGGAGCATATGCCGAACATCGCCGATATCATCGAAGTGGCCGAAGAGCTTGAAGACAAGCCCGTGCTAGCGATGCCGCGCCGTTGCGTGGTGGTGCGCAACCGCAACGCGTCGTGCCGCAAGTGCATGGACGCTTGCCTGGCAGACGCCATATCCATCCACAATAACGTCATGGCCGTGGACTACAAGCGCTGCGTGGGTTGCGGCGCGTGCACCACGGTGTGTCCCACCGAGGCGCTCGTGTCCATCAGCCCCATGGACGAGCAGCTTGCCCAGGCCGCCGCAAGCTCGCTTGAGCAGCTTGGTGGCACGCGCGCCGTTATCGCGTGCGCGCGCATCGCGTCGAAGGGGCTGGCCGACCCGCACAAATACGCTGAGGTGCCGTGCATGGCGCGTGTGGACGAGTCAGTGCTTGTGGAGCTTGCGGCGGCGGGCGCTGACGACGTGGTGCTGGTGGACGGCGTGTGCAAAACGTGCAAGTACCGCGCAACCAGCGCCGGCGTGGACGAAACGGTGGCCTCGGCGAACAGCCTGCTTGAGATGCAGGGTGCGCCGGCCGTGGTGCGCCGCGCGTCGGAGTTCCCCGAAGGCATGGCCCTTGCCAACCCCAACAGCCTGCTGGGCGAATCGCGCCGCGGGTTCTTCACGTCGGGGGCGTCGTGGACGGCCAACGCCGCCGGTAAAACGGCTGACATGGTCATTCGCAAGAACCTTGGCATGGGCAAGAAGCAGCAAACGTTGCGCGAGCAGCTTGGCGCGGGGGATTCCGGCACGCTGCCGCAGTTCGAGGAACGCCGCCGCACGCAGGTGCTCGACGCGCTCGATCGCCTGGGGCAGCCCGTGCAGCTCGACATTAAGACGCGCCTGTTCGGCAACGTCAGCATCGACATCTCGAAGTGCAACACGTGCGGCATGTGCGCGGTGTTCTGTCCCACCGGGGCGCTGAAGAAAAGCGACATCAAGCCCAGTCCGAACGCCGACGGCACGCCCGACGGCGGCAGCTTCCTTGAGTTTTCGTGCGCCGAATGCGTGCAGTGCGGCCTGTGCGTCGACGCGTGCATGAAGAAGTGCATCACGGTAAGCCCCGTGGTATCCACGGCCGAACTGTTCGATTTCGAGCCGCGTTTCATATATTTGCCGAAACCACAAGCGCGACCAGGCATTTTGTCGGGAATTCGCCGCTAGGGAAGCGTGGAAGAAAAATTTCTCAAAAAAGTTCTCCCGTTTTCGAATCCATTGTGGTAACATATCCGTCGCTGCGAAAGCGGCATCGGGATGTGGCTCAGCTTGGTAGAGCGCTGCGTTCGGGACGCAGAGGCCGCAGGTTCAAATCCTGTCATCCCGACCATTTACATGGTCAGGCTCGGTGTTCGCACCGAGCCTTTTTCATGTCAGGCGGTCGATGGGCCTGGGAAAAGGGCGGCGTCCGGCTTCAGATGTGCTTTTCATCGAAGGCGCATCATTTAACACGCCCGTGTGTTAAAGTGTCCGGCGTTGATTTATCTGGCCTGTTCATAGGGCCTGGGCGAGTACTTGGAGGACACATGAAATTTCTGGGTATGGGTGTACCGGAGCTTCTGATCATCCTCGTGGTGATCCTGCTTATCTTCGGCCCGAAGAACCTGCCAAAACTCGGCAGCGCTCTGGGCAAGACCGTCAAGAACCTGCGTGAGGGCATGGCCGACAACAAGAAGGACGACGAAGAAGTCGAAGAGCTTGAGGAAGACGACGAGGAAGCTGAGAAGCCGGCTCCGAAGAAGACCACTGCTGCTCGCAAGAAGAGCGAATAGCTCGCAGCTTTACAGGTTGTAATGCGGTATGCGCATAAGGGCTGCGGCTCGGCGCATACCGCTTTTTCGTATAGATAGGTGGAAAACATGGCTGACAACTACATTCTGACGCTCGAAGGCAAGCAGCAGCTTGAAGAAGAGCTGCATTACCTGGAAACTGAGAAGCGCGCCGAGGTGGGCGAGCGCATCAAGGTTGCCCGCGAATTCGGCGACATTTCCGAGAACTCCGAGTATGACGACGCGAAAAACGAGCAGGGCATGATGGAGGCTCGCATCGCCGAGATCACCCGCATCCTGGGCGAGGCCACCGTCGTGGCAACCCCGAAGCGCTCGAACTCCGTGCACATCGGCTCTACCGTCACGGTTGACATGGGCGGTCGCGAGCGCGTGTTCACCATCGTGGGCGCTGCCGAGGCTGATAGCCATGCCGGCAAGATCTCCAACGAGTCCCCGGTCGGCGCGGCCCTGCTTGCGCACAAGAAGGGCGACGAGATCGAGACCACCGGCCCGACCGGTCGCGTCATCAAGATGAAGATCCTGAACATTGAGCACTAATTGAGTTTCGCCGGTCTGCCGGCCGGCGAATTTACTCGACGCTGCGGGCACCTGTGGCACGCCGTCTTCGCATTCAGCTGCGCGGGCATGGCCCGAAGGCCGGCCCAGCTGAGCTGGGCGCGCCCGCTCGGGCGCATAGTTTGTTTGTGAACAAGCCACTGGCTTGCTCACTCACGCGAATACGACGCACCACAGGCACCCTCGCTGACTCTTCCTTATCCCTGGCGGTAGATTCGTTCCCGATAATCTCCTGATGGGTTGGGTGGGTCTTACATGTCCCTGGTTTGTTTAGAAGGGCTTTCTGTATGAGCAATTCTCCTGAAGTTATTGAAGACGACCCTATTGAGGTGCGCAAGGCCAAGCGCCAGGCGCTGCTTGATGCGGGCGAGAACCCGTACGGCCATGCGTTTGACTACAGCCATCACCTGGCTGAGCTTGAGCAGCTGTACGCCCATCTTGAAGATGGCGCCTCCACCGAGGACGCCGTCAAAGTTGCCGGCCGCATCATGTCCAAGCGCGTGCAGGGCAAGATCGCGTTTTTGGGCCTGCGCGACGCCACGGGCGACATGCAGCTGTTCTGCCGCATCAACGAGCTGGGCGAAGACGCGTTCGCGCGCTTGAAAGACCTTGATGTGGGCGACTGGATCGGCGTAGAGGGCACCATGATGCGCACGAAGCGCGGTCAGCTGTCCGTTGCCGTTACCGCTTTCGAGCTTTTGAGCAAGTCCATCCGTCCTTTGCCCGAGAAGTTCCACGGCCTGGCCGACAAGGAAACGCGCTATCGTCAGCGCTATGTCGACCTGGTTATGAACCCCGAAGTCAAGCAGGTGTTTGAGAAGCGTTTCAAGATTGTGGCCGCCATCCGCCGCTACATGGAGGACCAGGGCTTCTACGAGGTGGAAACGCCGTTTCTGCACCCCATCTTGGGCGGCGCGAACGCCAAGCCGTTCGTCACGCACTTCAACGCGCTTGATCGCGACTACTTTCTGCGCATCGCTACCGAGCTGCCGCTGAAGCGCCTGCTGGTCGGCGGGTTCGAGAAGGTGTTCGAGATCGGCCGTCAGTTCCGCAACGAGGGTATGGACCCGTACCACAACCCCGAGTTCACCACCATGGAGGCCTACCAGGCGTTTTCCGACCTCAACGGCATGATGGACCTCACGCAGGGCTTCATCCAGGCTGCCGCGCAGTCCGCGTGCGGCACGCTGCAGGTCAGCTACCAGGGCGTTGACATCGACCTGTCCGGCGATTGGCCGCGCGAGACCATGTGCGGTCTGGCCAGCCGCTACGCTGGCGAAGAGGTGTCGTTCGACCGCACGCGCGAAGAGCTGGTTGCCATTCTGGAGAAAAACGGCGGCCACGCTGAGGACGCCTGGGGCAAGGGCAAACTCATCTCCGAGATCTTCGAGGCCGTGGCCGAGGAGAAGCTGGTGCAGCCCACGTTCGTGATCGAGCATCCGCTTGAGATCAGCCCGCTGGCCAAGAAGATGCCGAACAATCCCGAGCTCACCGAGCGCTTCGAGCTGTTCATCTGCGGCCACGAGTACGCCAACGCGTTCAACGAGCTGAACGACCCGGTGGATCAGGCCGAGCGCTTCCGCGCCCAGGTGGCGGCCAAGGACATGGGCGACGACGAGGCCATGGGCTTCGACGCCGACTACATCCGCGCGCTGGAGTACGGCATGCCGCCGGCAGGTGGCGTGGGCATCGGCATCGACCGTTTGACCATGCTGCTTACCGACAGCCCCACCATCCGCGACGTGCTGCTGTTCCCGCACATGCGCGACGAGGCGCCGGCGGGC
>OLOX01002012.1_pt1 | contig 17626 bp, 12 predicted proteins | sample 1672091 | NCBI WGS metagenome assembly OLOX01 (sample SAMEA3136644, study PRJEB25190) | human gut metagenome | reverse complement strand
CGAGCCGAGGACGGGCGCGTCGATACGGCACATCCGTCCGGGAAGCTCGGTAAAGGTCAGGCTGAGCGTCTGCCCGCCGATGCCGTACGGCAGCTCGGTGTCCGCCCACAGGCGGCCCTTCATCTGCGCGTTCTTCGGGAAGGCGTTGTCCTCGTAGCGGTAGAGCAGGGTTTCGCCCGCCCGGATCTCGATGCCGTATTCCACGCCGCGCGCGCTCAGCACCTTTCCGCCGTCGCTGTCGGTCAGCGTGTCGTTATACAGGGTGATCGTCTGCCCCGGCCCGGTCTCCAGCGCGGCGGGGAGCGTGACTTCGCGCCGCACGCCGTCCGTCAGCTGGTACCAGCCGGTGCTGAGGGTAGAGAGCGCCCCGTCCGGCGCGCGCTGATGCAGTCCGGCGGCAAGGAATGCCGCCATCGCCGCGATCAGCAGCAGGACGAGCGTCTCCGCGGCGCAGCGCAGGGTCCTGTGTTTCATGACTCTCCCTCCGTCCGGTCGTTTTCGTGATGGCGCTGCTTGGTCTCGTACATCCGGCTGTCCGCCGCGATGCGTACCTGCGAAGCGCTGCCGTCCTCCGGATAGCAGGCGCAGCCGCAGCTGACGCCGACCGAAAGCTCCGTTCCGTCGAGGACGACAGGGGCGGAGAGCGTGGTCTGGATGCGCTCGGCCATGCGGGCGCGCTGTCCTTCGTCCATGTCGGCGCTGACGATGAGCGCGAACTCATCGCCGCCGATGCGGAAGGCGTAGTCCCGGCTTCGGATGCAGCGCAGCAGCCGCGCCGCGATCTCCTTCAGCAGCCGGTCGCCCATCAGGTGGCCGTAGGTATCATTTATCGGCTTGAACCGGTCGAGATCGAGGTAATACAGCACGAACGGCAGCTTTTTCTCCTCGCAGATGTTCAGGACTCTGCTGAAATAGCGCTCGTTGAACAGGCCGGTCATGCTGTCCGTGTTCGCCATGTTCTCGAGCTCGATCTTCTGCCCGATGTCCTGCACGACCTGCATGACCTCATAGACCGTGCCGTCCGCGTGCCACTCGACCGGGATGACGGTCAGCACCATGTAGGCGTTCTCCGTGCGGCTGCAATACTCGATCTTGAGATTGTCGTCCGGCCGGCGCAGCACGCTGCGCAGGTATTCGGGCGTGATCAGGCGCGAGAGCTTGGCGTTTTCCGTTTCGGTCAGCGCGACATAGCGCCTGGAGATGGTCTCGACCATGTCCGAATACCGCCCGGAGGCCGGATAGAGCGGCTCGCTGTTCCGCAGCTCGCGGTAGCGGTAGCGGTCGGTGTCCAGATTGATGATGGAATAGCGGTCGACGATGCGGCTCATGCTTTGCAGCAGGCGGTCGCTCTGCATCTTTTCGCGCTCGAGGCTCAGCCGCTCCGCCTCCTCGCGCCGCAGGCGCAGCTGGCTCTCCATGCCCAGCGCCAGCACCACGATGATGACGGCGAAGATGCAGAGCGCGCCGAGCGCGATCGAGGTAGACTGCTGCACGCTGTGCATCGCGCCGTCCACCTCGTCGGCGCGGATGATGCCGACGAGCGTCCAGTCCGGAAAAGCGGTCGGGATCGCGACCAGATAATTTCGCTCGCCCTTGCAGATGAACTGCGCGCTCCCGCTCCTGCCGAGCTGGACGCAGTCCCTGATGTCGTCCATGCTGCCGTATTTCCATTCGGCGCGCGCGTCGAGGTCAAACAGATTGGTCAGACCCTTGCACAGCTCGGTCTGCGGCTCGAGCGCGAGCACGATGTCGCCGTTCGCGCGCACGATATAGCAGTCGCTCTGACCGCCGTACATGCTGCCGTCGACCAGATCGTCGACCACATCCGTGTCATAGCTGACCGCGAGACCGGTATAGGTCACGCCGTCCAGCGTTATGTCCCGGCTCAGCGGCATGGCGAACACGATCTTGGACACGCCGTAGCTCGCCGTGTAGGTGGAGACGATCGGCCCGTCCTCGCTGTACAGCTCCTGAATCACGCCGCTGATGCTGTCGGCGCTTCCCTTGCGGCCGTCCGCCGTGAGGTACTGCGTGCTTTCGTTGACCAGATAGAAGTCGCTGTATCGCCACGACGCCTTGCTGCTCTGCATATCCGGCCAGATGCTGTCAGCGTCCGCGTCGCTGTCTGCGTTCTCCAACAGACCGTCCCACTGACTCAGTACGGTCCAGTTTCGCTGCACGAACAGCGCGAAGGTCTTGGAGATCTGCGAAAAGCTCTCGAGCAGATGATCCGAGCTCTCCTGATAGATTTTCATGCCGATGTAGCTGCTGTAAACGCCGATACCCGCCGCGAACACCATAGCAAGAAGCACGGTAAGCAGAGTGATGCTCGGTCGTTTTTTCATGCACATCCCTCCCTGATGATATTCTTCCATTCCCTTTCTGTACCATAATTATACTATTTTCCGAGCCAAAAGGAAAGGAAAGATTGCACCATATCGGTATTTATTTTCCCTCGCGCCGCCGGGAATAACGTTATAACGTCGCAGCGTTTTGAAGTTATGACGTTTTAACGTTAAAACGTTTCGAAGTTACAGCGTTTTAACTTTTCTCTGCGGCAGGGATAAAAAATATCCTCTCCCGTTTTTCGCAGGAGAGGATATTTCGGTATATACAGAAAGCCGATGCGGTATCCCCGGAATAATTCATACAGAAAGGAAGAATATCATTGAATTAGGCTATAGATATTAGGGGGGTGTACTGCTTTCCGCGCCGGGTATGGCAAGTGGGTCCGGCGCGGGGAAAGGAGGGGATGGGTAATAGGTGGGATATAATATTTCATGCTTCGGGAGGGGAATGCCGCGGGCTTTTTGTAACAGATTAGTCCTCCGCGAGCTTTTTGTAGCGCTCGTAGCGGGCCTTGACGTCCTCGACCTCCTTCGCGTACAGGGCGTCGGCCTTGTCCGGGAAGTTGTTCTTGAGGGAGGCGAAGCGGTTCTCGCCCATCAGGAAGTCCATGACCTTGTCGGTGTCCGGCTCCTTGGAGTCGAGCTGGAACGGGTTTTTGCCCTCCGCGATGCGGCGCGGGTCGTAGCGGTACAGATGCCAGTAGCCGCACTCGACTGCCTTCTTCATCTCGTCCTGCGAGGTACCCATGCCGGCCTTGATATGCTGCTCAAGGCACGGGCAGTAGCAGATGACGATGGACGGGCCGTCGTAGGACTCGGCCTCGCGCAGCGCCTTGAGGGTCTGCGCCTGGTCTGCGCCCATCGCGACCTGTGCAACGTAAACGTACCCGTACTGCATCAGGATCGCGCCGAGATCCTTCTTTGCGACCTTTTTACCGGATGCCGCGAACTTTGCGGTAGCGGAAGTCGGGGTTGCCTTGGAGGACTGGCCGCCGGTGTTGGAGTAGACCTCGGTGTCGAGCACGAGCAGGTTGACGTCCTGATTCTGCGCCATGACGTGGTCGATGCCGCCGAAGCCGATGTCGTAGGCCCAGCCGTCGCCGCCGACCGCCCAGACCGACTTCTTCGCGAGGAATTCGCGGTTGTCGAGGATGTACTTGACCTCGTCGGTCTGCTCAGCCTTCTCGAGCGCTGCGATGAGCGCGTCGGAAACTTCGCGGGACTTCTCGCGGTCGTTCCAGTCTGCGAGGTACGCCGCTGCTTCCTCAGCCGCAACGCCTGCGTTCTTCAGCGCCTCGATGCGGATGAGCAGTTCCTTGCGGATAGCGTCCTGTGCATGGTAGAAGCCGAACGCGAACTCTGCGTTGTCCTCGAACAGCGAGTGCTCCCACGCCGGGCCGTGACCCTTGCAGTCGCGGCAGTACGGCAGGATCGGTGCGCCGCCGCTGATCGCGGACGAGCAGCCTGCTGCGTTGCCGACGTACATGCGGTCGCCGAACAGCTGGCTGAGCAGCTTGATATAGGTCGTCTCGGCGCAGCCTGCGCAGGCGGCGGAGAACTGGAAGTAGGGCTTTGCGAACTGAACATTCTTGACGCTCTTGTCGCTGATGACGTCCTTCTTGAGGTAGCTTTCGTTCATTGCAACGTCGTCGAACAGCGGCTGCTCGGACTTCATCTCCTCGAACGGCGCCCACGTCAGCGCGTCCTTTGCCGGGCACGCGGTCAGGCACACGCCGCAGCCGAGGCAGTCATACGGCGAAAGCTGCATGCGGAAATTGTACTTCGGCGCGTCCTTGCCGAGGCCCTTTGCCGGAGCGGTAACGAAGGAATCCGGAACACCGGCCTTCTCCTCGTCGGTCAGCAGGACCGGACGGATTGCCGCGTGCGGGCAACACATCGAGCAGCGGTTGCACTGGATGCAGGCGTCGGGGTTCCACTTCGGAACCTTGGTCGCAACGCCGCGCTTGGAGTAGACCGAAGTGCCGTTCTCCCACGTGCCGTCGAGCACGCCGTACTTCTGGAATACGGAAACCGGCAGCTTGTCGCCCTGCTGCTTGTCGAGCGGCATGACGATGTCGCGGACGAACGGGGTCATGTTCTTCGGCTCTGCAACCGGCTCGTCGGTCGCGTCCGCCCATGCAGCCGGGATCTCGACCTTGACGGACGCCTGAACGCCGAGGTCGACCGCCTGGTTGTTCATGTCGACGATCTTCTGACCGGCCTTCTTGAAGTAGGAGTTGTAGTTGTTCTTCTTCATATCCTCGATCGCGAGATCCATCGGGATGACCTTGGTCAGCGCGAAGAACGCGCCCTGAAGGATGTTGTTGGTGCGCTTGCCGAGGCCGATGGCCGCCGCGAGCTTTGCCGCGTCGATGATGTAGAAGTTTGCGTGCTTGCGCGCGAGGTCGCGCTTCATCTTCGCCGGGAGGTGCTCCTCGAGCTCCTCGACCGACCACGGGCAGTTGAGCAGGAAGGTGCCGCCGTCCTTGAGGTCTGCGGTGACATCGTACTTTTTAACGTAGGTCGGGGCGTGAACCGCGACAAAATCCGCGGAATTGACCAGATAAGTGCTGAGGATCGGCTCGTCGCCAAAGCGCAGATGGCTCTGCGTCAGACCGCCGGACTTCATCGTATCGTAGGAGAAATACGCCTGCGCGTACTTGCCGCCGACAAAGCCGATGGTCGAGATGGCGTTCTTGTTCGCGCCGACCGTGCCGTCGCCGCCGAGACCCCACAGCTTGCAGCTGATCTGACCCGGATGCGGAAGCTCGATCTCGGTGTAGTCGAGCGAGGTGTGGGTAACGTCGTCGTTGATGCCGATGGTGAAGTTGTTCTTCGGCTGCTCCTTCGCGAGGTTGTCGTAGACCGCGATGAACTGGCCCGGGGTGGTGTCCTTGGAGGACAGACCGTAGCGGCCGCCGACGACCGTGATGTCGTTCCGGCCTGCCTGATTGAGGGCGGTCACGACGTCGAGGTATACCGGCTCGCCGACCGAACCGGTCTCCTTGCTGCGGTCGAGAACAGCGATCTTCTTGACGCTCGCCGGGATGGCAGCGGCGAAGTGCTTGACCGAGAACGGGCGGTACAGGTGGATCTGCACCATGCCGACCTTGCGGCCCTGCGCGTTCAGATAGTCAACGGTCTCCTTGACCGCCTCGGAAGCCGAGCACATGACGACGATGACTTCCTCTGCGTCCGGCGCGCCGTAGTAGTTGAACAGCTTGTAGTCGCGGCCGGTCAGCTTGTTGATCTCGTCCATGTAGTGCTGGATGGTGTCGGGCACGATAGCGGACTTGACGTTCGCACCCTCCTTGCACTGGAAGTAGATGTCCGGGTTTACATTGTTGCCGCGGTTGGTCGGGTGCTCCGGGTTGAGCGACTGACGGCGGAACTCCTGGAGCGCCTTCTGGTCAACGAGGCCGCGCAGATCCTCATAATCGAGGGTCTCGATGCGCTGCATCTCGTGCGAGGTGCGGAAGCCGTCGAAGCAGTGCATGAACGCATAGCGCGCCTTGATGGCGGACAGATGCGCGACGGCGGCCAGGTCCATCGCCTCCTGAGGCGAGGAGGACATCAGCATGCCGTAGCCGGTGGTGCGGCAGGTCATGAAGTCGGTGTGGTCACCGAAGATCGAGTGGTGGTTGCTCGTGACGACGCGGGACGCGATGTGCATGACGCTCGGCAGGAACTGGCCGCCCATAGCGTACATCGCCGGGATCATCAGCATCAGGCCCTGCGAGGAGGTGAAGGTCGTGGTGAGCGCGCCCGCCTGCAGCGAGCCGTGGCAGGTGCCGGCCGCGCCGGCCTCGGACTGCATCTGAATGACGTCGACCGTCGTGCCGAACAGGTTTTTCTTGCCCTTTGCGGACCATTCGTCGACCTTTTCCGCCATCGGCGAGGACGGCGTGATCGGGTAGATCGCCGCTACCTCGGTGAACGCATAGGCGCTGTACGCCGCCGCCGTGTTGCCGTCCATAACAGCATAGTTCTTTTTCTTATCCATAACGATCCTTTCTTTTGCGCCTGCATCAGCGGAGCCGAACCCCGCCTGCGGAACGCAATCCCTGGTTTTTATGTAACAGGCATTGAATGCAGCCGAACCTGCATCCATGCCGCATCAGAAGAATATAACGGTATAAACCCGCTGTTTCTTCGATTTATACATCAAATTCAGCAACATCGGCCTTTGCAGCCTGCATGAAGATATAAGTGTCGCAGCCGTAACCGATGAACTTTACACCCATGTCGCGCCACTTCTTGCCGCCCTCGACCGTATCGGCAAAGCAGCCGATCTTTACGCCCTTTGCAGCTGCCTTTGCGATGATCTGCTTGATCGCGGCGATGACCTCCGGATGGTCGATTTCACCGACATGACCAAGCGAGCTGGACAGATCATAGGGGCCGACAAAAACTACGTCGATGCCGGGTACGTCCAGAATTTCATCGAGGTTGTCGATCGCCTTCTGACCCTCGGCCTGAAGGATGACTACGGTGTCCTGTGCACGGGAGAAATACTCGCTGCCGGGAACCGCGCCGAAGCCTGCCGAACGGACAAAACGGCAGGTGCCTCGCGTTCCGACGGGCGAAAACTTCGCGGCGGAAACAGCGGCACGCGCCTGCTCTGCGGTGTCGATCTGCGGAATCATGACCGCGCCTGCGCCGACATCCAGAGCCTGATCGATCCAGATATCGCTGCCGCGAGGTACGCGGACGACCGGGCAAACGCCGGTGACGTTTGCTGCACGGATCAGATTGGGGAGTTCCTGGAAGGTGGTGGTGCCGTGCTCCATATCGAGCAGCACGAAATCATATCCGGCATGACCTGCGGCTTCCACCATCGCAGGGTCCGTGCAGATCATGAACGGGCCAAGCGCGCCCCGGTCAGAATCCATTGCCGCCTTGAAACGATCCACGCTTTCCATCGTCGGCATAACGGACTTTTTGTTCATATGACCATCCCTTTCCACTATGCGGAAACGCATTCCGAATAGTTGGTAAAAATATTTACAAGGGCTCACCCTTGCCGTATAATTATATTATTAGACCACTATCGAAGGTTTGTCAAGAGGGCATTTGAAAAAATTTTTGAAGGAGTTTGTTATGGCTAGGGAGCATACCTCGAGCATTCTGCGCGCTTTGCAGATTCTGGAATGCTTTATGGATCAGGAAAAGGAATGGACGCTCAAGGAGCTGGTAAACCAGCTCGGACTGCCCACCACGACGGTTTTTCGTCATGTTTCCACGCTGATGGAACGGCGGTACCTGACGCAGGATCCGGTGCGGAAGACCTACCACGTAGGGCCGAATCTGCTTGCGCTGGCAGGAGCGATCATCGGCGGCTCCGATTTGTGCAAGATCGCCCGGCCGGAGCTTGAGCGCCTGTCCGACCGCGTCAAGGAGACGATCAATCTGAGCATTCTCGTCGATAACGAGATCTTCTATCTGGACAAGGTGGAAACGCAGCGCTCTATTACCTGCAGCACGAGAGTCGGTGGCCGTGTGGCCGCACACGCGACCAGCTGCGGCAAGATCCTGCTTGCGGACAGGGACGCAGATTTTCTCGCACAGTACTGTGAATGGATGAAAAGCGTTCCGCCGCTCACGCCCAAGACCATCACACAGCCCGACCGGCTGCTGAAGGAGCTGGAATCGGCGCGCATCAACGGCTACGCCATGGACGACGGCGAGGTAGAGCAGGGACTGATCTGTGTGGCGGCGCCCGTGCGTGATGCCAGCGGCCGTGTCATTGCGGCCGTGAGCATTGCCGGACCGGATTATCGAATGGAGCAGGATATGGAAATGATGATCCATGAAATCAGGCAGGCCGCAGAACGAATTTCCTATACGCACGGCTTTTTCCGGTAGGATTATCAAAAACCATCATAAAAACAGCCCGGCAGCGAGCATATCAGACGCTCGCTGCCGGGTTTTTCAATGCCGTATTCATTCTTTTTGATAATATCATCATTCTCATTGATTGTAATCACGCCGAATTGCAGCACATTCCACAGAACTCGGTCGAGGAATTTTCATAAATCAGCATTTATCAACAAAAACGATGCATCTATCAATTATTTTGATTTCAATTTTGCGTCTGAAATTGATATACTGACAGTACAAAATCACTCTTATGACGCAAGCTCAATCCGAAATCGGAAACAGTCCCGGCTGTTCCGGAAGGACGACGGTGTGCAGAAGCTCGATAAACCGTTCGATCATCTCCCTTTTGCAGGTATCCGGCTGATAGACCGCGACGATCTTTCTGGTATCCGGAATGCCCTTCATCGTGCAGTAGACGATCTTCGGCGCGAGCTGCTCGATCTGCATCCCGAGAAAGACCGGGCTGGTGAACAGATAGCCCATGTTCTGCGAAACGAGCATGGCCGCCGTCTGCATGGAGCTGACAGTCGTGACCGACTGCGGACAGATGTCGAAATGCTCGAGCGCCTGCCGGGTGATGCCGCCGATGTCATTGGCGGCCGAGGGCAGGATCAGAGGCAGGTTCTGAAGCTGCTTCGGCGTGATCTCATAGGGATTTTTCGATGAATTGCCGCTGTACGCCCAGGGCGGAACCAGATTGAACGAGCGCGGAACGATCAGCAGAAGCTGTTCGAGCGCAAGCTCAACGCTCGTCTCCTGAGAGCCCGGCGTCATGCCGCCGACAACAAGGTCAGCGTCATTCGAGCGCAGGCTCTGCATCAGCAGCTCATCTCCCTGCTCGATCAGGTTGATGCTGACGCTGGGGTAGATCTCATGAAAAAGCGGCAGCAGCGACGGCATCCAGGCCGCGCCGTGCATCAGACCGATGCCGACGTTCAGCGTTTCCTCCGGATGCGCCATCTGCTGGAGCCGGGCGGTCAGTCTGGCCTCGATCTGCCGGATCTTCTTCAGCTCTTCAATACACAGCGCGCCTGCCGGAGTCGGCAGGATCGGCGTCTTCGAGCGATCAAACAGCTTTATGCCCAGCTCCTGTTCCACGCGGTTGAGATACATCGTCAGCGTGGACTGCGCGACGAACAGCCGCTTTGCGGCGCGGGTCAGATTCTGTTCCCTGGCGATCGCAAAAATATAATCCATCTTGTCAATCATCATCGACTTTTTTCTCCTTTTCCCAGCAGATGTTTCAATCATGATGATATGGGAAAAACGGAAAAAAGGCAAGCATAATTTTTTCAACAGAAAGCGAGGCGGCGTCATGAGCATCGGCGAATATCTGAAATCCATATTCAGTCTGGAAGGAAAGACCATCCTGATCTCCGGCGCGACCGGCGGCATCGGGAGCGCGATCAGCCGCGGACTCGCGGCGGCGGGCGCTGAGACGGCGCTCTGTGCGAGAAACCAGCAGAAATGCCGGGAGCTGGCAGACGAGATCTCCGCGCATGGCGGCGCGGCGACGGCGCACGCTCTGGATATATCCGATCTGGACAGCATTCACCGCTGCGTAGACGAGGTCATGCAGCGTTACGGCAGGATCGACGTTCTGTTCAACGTGGCGGGCATCAACCGCCGGGAGGGACTGCTCGACGTCGAGCCGGAAACCTATGACCGTATCATGGATACCAATCTCAAGGGCGTGTTCTTCCTCAGCCAGGCAGTCGCGCGCGAGATGTACCGGCGCAGAGCCGGCAATATCATCAATATCGGCTCTCACAACGACACCGGAATGCTGGGCGGCTGCTCGGTCTACGGCGCATCGAAGAGCGGCGTGGTCGCGCTGACCCGTTCCATGGCAGTCGAGTTTGCACAGTACGGCATTCGCTGCAACGCGATCAGCCCCGGTCATATCCTGACCGATCTGACACAGGTGACTTGGCAGCATCCCACGCGGAGCGAATATCTGCGCGAGCGGATCGCCATGGGCCGTCCGGGAGAGCCGGACGAGTTGACAGGAATGGCCATTCTTCTGGCCTCGGATGCCTCCTCGTACATGACGGGGCAGGCGTATCATGTTGACGGCGGCTGCCTGTGCGGCGGCAGGCCGTGGGACTATGATACACAGTATTGAAATTAGGACAGCTCCCCGCAAGGGTAACGGCGCTGTCTTGATAAATAATAAAGGAGGGGGAATTTTCCTGAGCCGGGAAGGGAACCGGCTCCACGCGGCAGGAATGTTCAATTCTTTGCCATCTGATTAAGAAAGGGAGTTAAAAACTATGTCTGCAACTGGATTTCTGGTTCTGCTGATCGTTTCCATCGCGATACTGATGGTACTGATCATGAAAGTCAAACTGCATCCGACCTTTGCGCTGTTCCTCTCTGCGCTGTTCATGGGTCTTGTTCTGGGACGCTTCGAAGCGGAGGGCTTCGGATTTACGGATATTCTGACGACGATCACCGGCGGCTTCGGCGGCACACTCGGCAGTATGGGTATCCCGATCATGCTCGGCGCGATCCTCGCAATGGGCGTTCAGGACACCGGCGCCGCAAAGGCCATCGCGAACTCCTTCATCAAGCTGTTCCGCGGCAAAAACCTTGAGCTTGCTCCGGCGCTGACCGCCTACATCGTATCCATCCCGGTATTCGGCGATATCACCACCATTCTGACCTCCAACATCGCAAACGTCCTGTCCAAGCGCAAGCATATCTCGATGGGCAAGATGGCGGCGTTCACCCAGACCGGTCTGAACCTGACCCATGCGATGGTTCCGCCTACGCCCGGTATCCTGGCTGTATCCATCCTGCTCGGCGCTGACCTCGGTCTGGTCATCGGCTGGGGCATCCTGATCTCTCTGATCGCGTTCGTACTGACCTGGCTGGTCCTGCGCAAGTGGACCGACAAGGAATTTGTCGAGCCGGTTCCGGAGGTAGTCGCTGAGATCGAGGAGACCTCCTCCAACGACGTCAAGGACATCCTGATCACCGGCAACGACATCCCGGCGACCTTCGCATCCTTCCTGACCATCCTCATTCCGGTCGTTCTGATCGCAGGCAGCTCCTTCATCAAGATGGTCGTTGCCGAGGATTCCGCTCTGTACGCTTGGGCCAACATTTTCGGCGACAAGATCGTCGCGCTCGGCCTCGGCGTTATCTACACCATGCTGCTCGCAGTATTCCACAAGGCTTCCGTCCGCAAGAGCAACGCAGACGCTACCGGCAAGAACCCGCAGAGCTTCCGTGAAGTCGTTCTGAACAGCTGGATCGCACGCGGCCTGGAGATCGCTCTCCCCGCACTGCTGATCACCGGCATGGGCGGCGCGTTCGCAGCTGTTATCAAGGCAGCTCCGGCCATCAACGATCTGGCTGGTCTCATCGAGCAGTCCGGCGTTCCGGGTCTGCTGATCCCGTTCCTCATCGGCGCTATCATGTTCACCGCAGTCGGCTCCATGACCACCGGCGGCATGACCGCAGCAGGCGTTGTCGGCCCGATGATGGTCACCCTGGGTCTGAGCCCGATCTCCACCGTTCTGGCAATCGGCGCAGGCACCATGATCTTCAACCACGTCAACAACTCCGGCTTCTGGGTTATCAGCCGTTTCTTCAACCTCGACCTCAAGCAGGGCCTGAAGTACATCACCCTGCCCGACTTCGTAGCCGGCATCTTCTGCTTCATCATGATCTGCGGCGCGGCTGCTGTAGGTCTGTTCTAAAGACAAAGCCGAAAAACATTTTCAGTTAAATAAGGTCTGCTGCCTGCTGATCCAGCAGGCAGCAGATTCTGTATTCCACCTCACTTTATTCCGAATCCGGAGGAAAGGATAAGATTATGATTCAAAAAAGCCATGACGACCGCATGCTCTGGGCGCAGTTCGACGCCCTCGAAATGGGCACCGGCTGGGAGGATACCGACATCCTCAAGCCGCAGATTATGATTGAGAGCGTATACGGCGATTCCCACCCGGGCAGCTATCATCTGAACCAGATGGTAGAGCAGGCGGTCTACGGCGTATATCAGTGCGGCGGCAAGCCGGCCAAGTACTACGCTACCGACATCTGCGACGGCTGCGCGCAGGGTCACGACGGCATGAACGTCGTTCTGGCGTCCCGCGAAGCCATCGCCAACATGGTAGAGGTTCACGCCTCCGCCGTGCCCTGGGACGGCATGATCCTCTCGTCGAGCTGCGACAAGTCCATCCCGGCGCACCTCAAGGCCGCAGCCCGCATGGACATTCCGGCCATCTTCATGCCGGGCGGCTCCATGCGCCCCGGTCCGAATATGACGACCTCTCTGGTCGCGGGCGACATTTCCCTGCGCCAGAAGCGCAAGGATGCCATCACTCCGCAGGAGGTCCGCGACTACAAGCTGACCGGCTGTCCGTCCGTCGGCGCGTGCACCTTCCTCGGAACGGCTTCCACCATGCAGTGCATGGCTGAGGCGCTCGGTCTGACTCTCCCCGGCGCGGCGCTCGTTCCGGCTACCATGCGCGACCTGCTCCAGTATTCGCGCTATGCCGGCCGCAAGATCATGGAGCTGGTCGAAAAGCAGATCACGCCGTCCAAGATCCTGACCCCCGCAGCATTCAAAAATGCTATCATCGTGCATTCTGCCATCGGCGGCTCGACCAACGGCACCATCCATCTCCCGTCTATCGCAAGAGAGCTCGGCTATGATCTGCCGATCGAGCTGTTCGACGAGATCAACCATCAGGTCCCGCATCTTGGCAACATCAATCCGTCCGGCACCCATCTGACCGAAGCGTTCTGGTTCGCCGGCGGCGTACCGATGGTACAGTGGCTGCTGCGCGACATGCTCGATCTGGACGTCATGACCGTCACCGGCAAGACGCTGGGCGAGAACCTCGAGGATCTGCACAAGGACAACTGGTTCGAGCGCAACCTCGGCTATCTGCACAACTACGGTCTCGAGCGCGATCAGGTCATCTTCCCGGTGGACAAGGCGCCGGAAAAGGGCTCGGTCGCTATCCTGAAGGGCAATATCGCTCCCGAGGGCAGCGTGCTCAAATACTCCGCCTGCGCAAACAATCAGCGCGAGGTCGTCAACGCCAAGGCTCGTGTATTCAATCACGAGGAGGACGCACACGATGCTGTCGTCAACAACGAGATCAACCCGGGCGAAGTCATCATCATCCGCTACGAAGGCCCGCGCGGCTGCGGCATGCCGGAAATGCTGATGACCACCGAGGCCATTGTCTGCGACGAGCGCATCAACGGCTCGGTCGCTCTGATCACGGACGGCCGCTTCTCCGGCGCGACCCGCGGCGCGGCGATCGGCCATGTCAGCCCGGAGGCTGCTGCCGGCGGCCCCATCGCCTTCATCGAGGACGGCGACCTGATCTCCTACAGCGTCAAGGACCGCACCATCAACCTGACCGGCATCCACGGCGTGCCCTGCACGCTCGAGGAGGCGGACAAGGTGCTCGCAGAGCGCGCCAAGGCAGGCATCCTGCCGCGCGAACCCCGCAAAGGCTTCTACAAGCTGTACACCGACCACGCGCTTTCCGCAATGAAGGGCGCAGGTCTGGAATAAAAAAACACTCAGGACCGCCGGAATGCTTTCTGCTTCCGGCAGTCTTGCTTTACGGCGCCGCCGCACCACACAGGGCGCCGGTCCGGAACAGACAAGGAGATTTTGATATGGAAAATCGATTATCCGACAAGAAAGCGCAGGGGATTCCCTCCTACGGCACCTTCACCCAGCTCAAAAGCGCTGCTGCCATAGAAAACATCGCCTGTGCGCCATTTGATTTTGTTGTTATCGACACGGAACATCAGGCGATCGGAACCGATCTTATGGCCTCCGCCGTCGCGTCCGCGCAGGGCGCCGGTCTGGCGCCTCTGGTCCGCATCTGCGAGATATCCAGACGCGAAGTCCTGCATGCGCTGGACGCAGGCGCCGCCGGACTGATCGTCCCCGCCGTCAAAACCGCGGAGGAGGTCCGTCAGCTGGTCGCCTACGCCAAGTTCGCCCCCCTCGGCAACCGAGGCTATCAGCCTACCCGGGACTGCCGGTGGGGTTCTTCGTCCTCCTTTTCCCCGGTATCCTATATGGAGGAGGCCAACCGGAAAACGTTATTGATCCCGCAGTGTGAGACCAGGGAATGTCTGGAGCATATCGAGGAGATCGCCTCGATCGACGGCGTAGACGGCATTTTTATCGGTCCTCTTGATCTGTCCATCGCCTTAGGCTGTCCGCTTCAGCTGGATTCCCCTGTCATGGCTCATGCCATCGAACGCATCCTGAAGGCCTGCCGGGACAACGGCAAAATGAGCATGATCTTCGCCGGCGATGCAGCGGCTGCCCGGAAACTCATCGAGCAGGGAGTCGACTCTGTGGCTGTCGGCGCGGATATTTTCCTGCTGATCCACGCCTATCAGGAGCTGTACCGCCAGCTGACCGACTGACGGAAGAGCGCGCGTCGACATCATGAAATGATATGCCCCCTATATAGCGAACAGTGAAATAAAAACACTGCAAGCTGTATAGGGGGCATTTTCTGCGTAAAAAATCTTATTTCATTGTATACTTGACGGGGCGGTTTATTTTCATAAAGTGGTCATACGCCAATGCCGAGCGGAGAGAATGCCAGATAGACCAGCAGCACGCACACGATAACGATAACGCTGACGAGTTTGCTGTACTTCCAGGGGGTCAGATCTACCGCGCCGACGTCCTTCTGTACCCAAACCTCAGCACTCTTGTTCTTGTTGCGGCGGTGCATCAGGTACATGATGAGCATTTCAAGCAGCCACAGGATGGAAACTGCGTACAGGTAGTGGATCGTGCCCTCGTTTCCGCTGTCAGTCTGCGCCCTCGAGCAGCTCGAGCAGGCGCTTTCGCTTGGCGCGCGGCTCGCCCTCGATGCACAGCTTGGCGTAGATCTGGTTGACATACTGCCGGACGCTGCCCTCGGAGAGATACAGCTTTTCCGCGATCTCGCGGTTGCTCAGGCGCTGCGTCATCAGTCCGACGATCGCGCATTCGCGCTCGGTCAGCGCGGCGAGCACCGCGGGCCGCTCCGCCGCCGCACGCCGCTGTCCGGCCAGTCCGCCCAGACGGACGATGTGCCCGGTCAGGCCGCCCTCAAGCCGTTCGGTCAGCAGCGGCTCAAGATAGCGGAAGTTCTCCGCGAACGGGAGCGCAAAGCCGTCCGGCTCTGCGTCCGCGAGCGCCCTCTCGAGCAGCGCGCGCGCCTCGCCGTGCTTGCCGAGCATTTCGTAGGCCGCCGCGGTCTGGATGCGGATGTGCAGCGCGACCAGCGCATAGTGCATCGCCTCGCACTGCGTCAGCAGACCCTCGCTGCGGCCGATCACATGGGCGTATTCGCCCTGCGCGAGATAGACCTGGTTCTCGATCATCTCGATCATGGGTTTTCCCGGCGCGAGCGTGCGGACGGTGAACAGCCGGTGGCGGCGGTAGGCCTCGGGGATGCTGTCCGTGCTGCCGAGCAGGGCATGATGATAGGCTGCGGCCGCGTTCCAGAGGTTGAGCCACGAGACATTGTGATGCGCGAGCAGCCGTTCGCGCCGCTTTTCGAGCTTCGCGCGCTGACCGATGTCCGTGAACAGGCTGAGCCGCCGCGCCAGAAAGTCGCAGCAGAGCGCCATGTTCTCCTGTCCGTTGCCCTCGATCTGCGCATAGGCGCGTTCGAGCGCGATGTGCGCGTCGGTGAAGCGTCCCTGCATGAACGCCGCCTCCGCGTGCATGATGGTCTCCGCGCCCTGTCCGTGGCTGCCCGTGATCTTGTAATAGTGCGGCATGCACTCGTCCATCTCGGCAAGCTCGCTCTCCAGCTCGCCCGGCGCGCGGTAGAACATCATGAGCACCGAGGGCGAGCCGAACGTCCAGCCGCCGCTCGACTGGATGCTGACGGCGGGACGGGACATCTGAGCGCTCGCGCTGCGGTGCAGGCGGCTCATGGCGCTGATGTCGTTGTAGCAGAGAAAGCTCATGATGAGGTCGCATTCGCCGAGCAGATTGCCCCGTTCCTCGGCGGAGCGCTGCTTGTCCTCGTCGATCGCGGTCAGCAGGAGCTGCCTCAGTGCGAGCATCCGCGGGATGTTCCGCCAGTTGAACATGCTGCGCATCAGCACGAGCAGCGCCGCCGGATGCGCCTTCAGCGTGTCCTCCGGGCATTCGTCCAGAAAATCCAGCACGTTTTTGGGGTCGAGCGAGCTGAGCAGGATGCCGGCGTCCTGCTGCACGACGCGCAGCAGGGCGTGATAATCGCCGCACTGATCATAGGCCTGCATGGCGTGCAGGTACTGCCGGTGCTGCTCGTACCACGCGCCGAAGCGGCGGCGGCAGTCGTTCCGGCGCTCCTGCGGCAGGGTGAGGAACACGCGGAGCGCGCACTCCTTCATCATATGATGAAAGCGGTAGGTCACGCCGTCCGGCAGGCGCCGGACGAAGGCGTTCTGTCCGGTCAGCGCGGCGAGAAGCTCTGCGGCGTCCCCGGTCTGCATGATATCCTGCGCCATTTCGACGGTAAACTCGTCGGCGAGCCCCATCACCGCGAGAAACTCGCGCTGCTTTTCGGGGAGCGGGTCGATCATGGCGGCGGTAAAGATAGAGGAGATGTCGGAGCTGCGGTCCGCGAGCACGCCGTGCTCGGAATACATCCGCAGGTTCAGATAGACGGCGGAGAACTAGCCCTCGCTGTAATACAGCAGGGACTCGATCTGCTCGTCGGAAAGCTCGGTGCCGCAGCGGCTGATGTAGACGGCGAGCTCGGTATGGTTGAGGCGGAGCTGCTCGACGCCGATCTGGTAGACCTTCGCGCCCAGCCGGACGATGGCGGCGGCGGACAGGAAAACGTCGCGGCTGGCGAGGATGAGGTGAACGTTGGCGGGGAGGCGCGCGGCGAGCGCACAGAGGAACCAGGCTGCGCGCCTGCTGGTCAGCAGGTGGAAATCGTCGAGGAGTCGTCGACTCCCGGCGGCGGCTCGCTGCCTACCGTCGCGTTCGCCTGCCAGCGCGTGGCACAGGTCCTCGATGAGCAGGCCGCCGCCCGCGGCGTCGGACGGGCAGTCGTAGTCGCGCAGCAGGTCGAAGCCGGCGCGGGCGAAGGCGTCCTGCACGCTCCGCCAGAAGATGGCGAGGTTGGCGGAATAGACGCTGATGCGGATGACGGAAATCTTCTCGGCGCGGGCGCGTTCGGCGAGGTACCACTCGACCGCGGTGGTCTTGCCGTAGCCCATCGGGGCGACGACGGTCGTCAGCGCGCAGCGCGAGATCGGGCGCAGGCTTTCCTGCAAACGCTCGGATATGTAGATCGTGTTCAGGTTCCATTTTGCTTTTGGCATGGCGTACACCTCCGTCAGCGGGGCTGTTTGTTTCATTATAACGGATTTTCGAGCAGGTGTAAACTGATGATTGCCGC
>OLOX01002008.1_pt1 | contig 17650 bp, 21 predicted proteins | sample 1672091 | NCBI WGS metagenome assembly OLOX01 (sample SAMEA3136644, study PRJEB25190) | human gut metagenome | reverse complement strand
ACAGCGCACGGCCATGGAGCACCATCCGGTGGCAGAAGTTGTTGGCCTCCTCCGGTGGAATGACCTTCCGCAGCTGCTGCTCCACCTTCAGTGGGTCCTTGCTGCCGTCCGTCAGTCCCAGCCGCCCGGTGATGCGGATGCAGTGGGTGTCGCAGACATAGCCGTCCTTTCCGTAGATATCGCCCAGGATCAGATTGGCGGTCTTGCGCCCCACACCGGGCAGGGAGAGCAGGTCCTCCATGTTGTCCGGGACCTTCCCGCCGAAACGCTCCACCAGCATTTTCGCGGAGCCAACGATGTCCCGGGCCTTGGCCCGCCAGAAGCCGCAGGACTGGATATATGTACCTACCTCGTCCGCATCGGCGGCGGCAAAGGCCTCCAGCGTGGGATAGCGGGCAAACAGCGCCGGCGTCACCAGATTGACACGCGCGTCGGTGCACTGCGCCGCCAGACGCACGGAGAACAGCAGCTCATAGTCCTTCTCATAGTCCAGCGAACACAGCGCGTCCGGGTACAGCGTCTTCAGCGCCGCGATAATGGCGCTGACCTGTTCCTTCGACTTCATGCGACATCACCTCATCCCAATTGTAACAGAGGTTGCAGAAAAAGGCAATCTGTGCTATACTGTTTCATAAGATTTTCCACAGAAGGGAGGCGGTGCCGCTATGCGTCCGCTGGCAGACGAGATACGGCCCCAGACGCTTGACGATGTGGCCGGACAGAAGCACCTGCTGGGCGAGGGGGCGCTGCTGCGCCGCCTGATCGAGAACGGCACCGATGCCAACCTCATTTTCTACGGTCCCTCCGGCACCGGCAAGACCACCGTGGCCAACATTATCGCCAGGCAGGCGAAAAAGGCGCTGTATACCCTTAACGCCACCACCGCATCCCTCCAGGATGTGAAGAATGTCATGGCGGATGTGGACACCATGATGGCTCCAAACGGTATCCTGCTGTACCTGGATGAGATACAGTATTTCAACAAGAAGCAGCAGCAGAGCCTACTGGAATTCCTGGAAAACGGCAAGATCACCCTGATCGCCTCTACCACAGAGAACCCGTATTTCTATATCTACAACGCACTCCTGTCCCGCAGCACGGTTTTTGAATTTAAGCCTCTGTCGGTGGAGGATACCATCCCCGCCGTGGAACGGGGCCTGCGTATCGAGCAGGAGAGGAGCCAGCTGCCCTTTACCTGGGAAGAGGATGTGCCCCGCACAGTGGCCGCCGGTTGCGGCGGCGATGTCCGAAAGGCCATCAACGCCGTGGAGCTGCTGTACCGTTCCGCCAAGCCGAAGGATGGCGGATTATATGTGACAAGGGATGATGCTTTACAGCTAAGCCAGTGCAGCGCCATGCGGTACGACAGGGAGGGGGATGACCACTATGACCTGCTCTCCGCCCTGCACAAATCCATCCGAGGCTCCGACCCGGACGCGGCGGTGTACTACCTGGGCCGTCTGCTGGTGGCGGGCGACTTGATCTCCCCCTGCCGTCGTCTGCTGTGCATCGCGGCGGAGGATATCGGCCTTGCGTACCCGCAGGCCATCACCGTCACAAAAAGCTGCGTGGACGCGGCACTGCAGCTGGGCCTGCCGGAGGCGCGGCTGCCCCTGGCCGAGGCGGCGGTGCTGCTGGCCACCGCGCCCAAATCCAACAGCGCCCACAACGCTATCATCGCCGCTATGGAGGATATTCAGCGCGGCGCGGTGGGTGACATCCCCCGGCACCTGAAAAACGTCCACGCTGACAGTGCCGGCGCGGACAAAGCCCCCGCCTATAAGTACCCCCACAATTACCCGGACCACTATGTGCAGCAGCGCTATCTGCCGGAGTCCTTGGGGGATACGCATTACTATGCGTACGGCGAAAACAAGACCGAGCAGGCCGCCAGGCGGTACTGGGACGACATTAAGAGGAAGAACGGAAATGGACCTGCGGTTACATGATGTTTTAGAGCTGAAAAAGGAGCACCCCTGCGGCAGTAAACGCTGGCAGGTACTCCGCGTGGGCATGGATATCAAGCTCCGGTGCCTCGGCTGCGGCCACGAGGTCATGCAGCCCCGGCGTAAGATCGAAAAAATGATACGGCGCATCGTGCCGAAGGAGGAATTGCAATGAGACCGAAATGGACAAGATACTTCGCCATGGGCATCGCCCTGCTGCTGGCCATCGTTATGGCCGTAACGCTGGTCCTGCCGTACCTGGGACTGTGAGGCTGCCATGAAGCACTGTATTCTGGCAAAATTCACTCCGGAGGCCAAGGCGCAGCGCGCCGCGCTGCTGCCGCGTATCCGGGAGATATTCTCCGCCGCGGCGGATATTCCCGGCGTTCACGGCGCGGAGGTCATCCCCAACTGCGTGGACCGGGACAACCGTTACGACGTGCTCATTCGTCTGGATATGGACCGCGAGGCTCTTTCCCTGTACGATGTGTCCGCCATGCACCACCGGTGGAAGGATGAGTTCACGCCCCTGCTGGAGAAGAAGGCCATCTTTGATCATGAATCATAACCACCAGTTTACTGGTGGTTATGATTTTCTATTAGCGGGAGAGCCGCCATACAGACAGCTGGTATGCTGCATGGTTTCTGTGCTGTCCTCCGCGCTGGCCCATACCATTTTTTACAGCCCGTGGGTCATCTATTTCCTCTGTATTGCTTTGGACAAAAGCTTTGAAGAATTATTCTATTTTTGGAAGGCCGCTATGGATAATGTATTGCTTTTGATTTTTGGTATATTTTTGTCGGTGCTCGGCATCTTGAATATCAAAGGGAATATCAGCATCATACATTCCTATAACCGCAGAAAAGTGAAAGAAGAGGACATCCCCAAATACGGTAAGGCGGTGGGGACGGGAACGGTCATTATGGGGGCGTCCCTGATCTTGGCGTATTTCGCCACATTCTGGAATGAGGCGGCAATAGATTATATCATCTTTCCGGCGATAACTATTGGCCTGGCCTTTATCCTATATGGGCAGATCAAATACAATCACGGTATTTTTTGACCCGTAAAAAACGCACTCTCGTGAGGTTGATCCTCATGAGGTATAGAAAAGGTGCCAATAAGGTGTCAACAATAGCCATAAAAGAGCAACAAAAGCTATATCAAAATGTATACCAAAATGACGCGGAATGTCAATGAAAAGCGGTGACGGATGGATTATAAAGCGGTAACGAACCGGTTACAAATGCTGCGGTGCCCGCCTGGTTGCGACGTTTTTTTTCGTCCCGCCGCTCTATAATAGTGGCAGCGAGGTGAGGCAATGACTGTGGTGTATCTGGACCGCGTTTTCCTGCTCAACAGCGTGGTAGACTATCTGCTTTTCCTATGTGCCGCAAGGCTTTGCGGCTTTCCGCTGCATCGAAGGCGGCTGATTTTTTGCGCGGTGCTGGGCGGCGTTTACGCGGCTGCGGTCTTTATTTCCGAGCTTGCATTTTTGGCTCACCCGGCGATCCGATTGGCCTTTGGAGGCTTGCTGGCGCTTGCCGCGTTTCGCCGTTTCCGCCCGGTCCTCACATTTTTTTTGCTTTCGGCCGCCCTCGCCGGCACCCTGCTGGCGCTCGGCCTGGCCTTTGGCTCGGTGGCGGGACTGGCACAGCGGTTGTATTACGCCGATGTTAGCTGGCAAGCACTTATACTGGTCAGTATATTGTTTTACGTGCTTCTCCGGCTTTTTGCCGGTCAGGCAGCACGTCATGGAGGGGGAGAATTGTTGCAGATCAAAGTATCTGTCGGCGGAAGGATACAAACCGTTACCGCCCTGCACGACACGGGTAATACACTGAGGGATCCGGTTACCGGGTGTCCGGCGCTGGTAATGGAGCGCCGTTCCGCAGACGCATTATGGACACCGGCGGTGGCCGATGTTTTGGCAGAGCAGCTGTCTCCGGAAGAGAAAATGGCAAAGCTGCACCGAATAGGTTGTCCGGTACGGTTTACACTGCTGCCTTTTCGCGCGGTGGGGACGGCTGCAGGCCTGCTGTTGGCAGCCTGTAGCGATTACATAGAAGTGAATGGCAAACGCTATCCACGGACACCCGTCGCGCTGTCGGAGCAAGCTGTCAGTGATGGCGGCGGGTATCACGCCCTGTGGGGGGCAATGGAAGGGAGAATAGGGCATGGCAAAGCTTCTGATTTGGCTGAAACGCCTGTGGCACAGCGTATACAGGCCGGATAAGGTCATGTACATCGGCGGGAGCGATACGCTGCCGCCGCCCTTACCGAGAGATGAGGAGTCTGTTCTGCTGGAAAAGCTGAATACCGGCGATTTTCAGGTGCGGCAGACGCTGATCGAACACAACCTGCGGTTGGTGGTTTACATAGCCAGACGTTTTGAAAATACCGGTATCCATATAGAGGACCTGATCTCCATTGGCACTATCGGATTGATCAAGGCGGTCAATACGTTCCGGACAGATAAGAATATCAAGCTGGCTACCTACGCCTCGCGGTGTATTGAGAATGAAATTCTCATGTACTTGCGGAAGAACGGCGCACAACGGACAGAGGTCAGTTTCGATGAGCCGCTGAATACCGACTGGGACGGAAAAGAACTGTTGCTCAGCGACGTACTGGGGACTGACAGCGATGTGGTCATGCGGCCCATTGAAGCGGATGTGGACCGGCAGCTGCTGCAAACGGCGGTATCGCACCTCAGTCCGAGAGAGAGGGATATCATCACCATGCGGTTTGGCCTGGGCGGTATCAAGGAGCTCACCCAAAAGGAGGTGGCGGATCGATTGGGGATTTCGCAGAGCTACATATCACGGCTGGAGAAGCGTATCATCCTGCGACTGCGGCGAGAATTGCAGAAAATGAACTAAAGGCTGTGAAGGAGTACACCTTCACAGCCTTTGCGCGGTCAAATATTATTGTAAGGATAGGGCGGCCGGACGGTTGACCACCATCATATTGTAGTAACGCAGCAAATGATAATCATCCTTATCCAGTTTGATGGTGCCCAGCAGGCGGTCGTTTTCCTCCAGCGGCTCTTTAGAGATCAGCGCCTTCAATGCAATGGGTGCAAAGAACGGGGAGGAGCCGATACCGGATACCAGTCCCACGGCGGGCATACGGTTCTGCATGGGATTGAGCATACAGATATACATCTTTTCCGCCTCGTTGATCTGATTGGTCAACACCATGTGGGTGATGGTGTCGTAAGCCTTCATCTCTCCGGTGAACAGATGCTGGCAACGGTCCGGGTCGGAGAAGGACGCCACGCCCATATACAACGTGACCTCGACACTCTCGTGGTCCACTGACTGAGAAAACCGAAGAAGTGAGCGTACCATCTGGCGAATACGGCCATCATAGTAGTACATATAGGCCAATGTCTGATTGAAGTAGCTATTCTTGGGTAGCGCCGGCTCCGCATGAAACATGGGGGGCTGATAATCGATGAAGCATTTTAGATCAATATCCAGTGCCTGCGCAATCTCGTACAGTGTTTCGATGTCGATGGTAATGGCACCGTTTTCGTACTTGGATAGCGTCGCTTTGCTCTTATTGATCATGGCGGAGAATTGCTCGATGGTATAGCCGCGGCTCTTGCGGTATTTTTTGATGCGTTGTCCCACAAAATAAGAAAAAGAGCTCAAAAGCGACACCTCCTTATAATGGAGTAATGATACCAAACGTTTGGTAGGAAGTCAATAGTTTTTTTCTGTGAAGGAAACCTTTTTCACTGGCCTTTTCTTTTTAATAAACCATTCGGTGAAAATAGTAGTAAACAAAAGAAAGCCCCCGGCAACCATATGGATGCCGGGGGCCAAAATGATGTAAGAATGTATGAACGACTTACTTAGCGGCTTCCATGCCGGCCAGCAGAGCCTTCTTGTTGCCCTCCAGGAAGCGGGCCTTCTTCTCACCCAGCTCGATGCGGATAGCTTCCATCATGCTTTCCACGGAGGTGACGGGAGCCTTGGCCAAGGTCGCGCCCAGGATGGCCACGTTGGCACCCTTGGGGTTGCCGATGGATTCGGCAATGCCGTTGGCATCGCAGTACACCACGGTGATATCATCGCGAACCGCTTTGCGGTCGATGATGGAGCTGTTGATGACCAGAACGCCGCCGGGCTTCACGTGTGCTTCAAACTTGTCCAGAGAAGGACGGTTCATGGCCACGATCACGTCGGCCTTGTCCACCAGAGGGGAGGCAACGGGGTCATCGGAGACGATGACGGAGCAGTTGGCGGTACCGCCGCGCATCTCGGGGCCATAAGAGGGCAGCCAGGAAACGTGCTTACCGTCCAGCATGCAAGCCATGGCGACGAACTTACCGATCAGCAGCATACCCTGACCGCCGAAACCGGCGAAAATAAAGGTTTTTTCCATGTTACTTCGCCTCCTTGTCTTTGTAAACGCCCAGAGGATAGTAGGGGATCATGTTCTGCTCCAGCCAGTTCATAGCTTCCACCGGAGACAGGCCCCAGTTGGTGGGGCAGGTGGACAGCACTTCGATCATGGTGAAGCCCTTACCCTCCATCTGCAGACGGAAGGCCTTGGCAATGGCCTTCTTGGCCTTGGCGATGTTGGCGGTATTGTTGACCGCCACGCGCTCAATGTAGTAAGAACTGGGAACAGCGGCCAGCATCTCGCACATCTTGATAGGCAGACCACTCCACTCCTCGCTGCGGCCAGCAGGGCAGGTAGTTGCCTTTTGGCCGATCAGGGTGGTGGGGGCCATCTGACCGCCGGTCATGCCATAGATCGCGTTGTTGACAAAGATGGTGGTGATCTTCTCGCCGCGGTGGGCGGCGTGAACGATCTCCGCGGTACCGATAGATGCCAGGTCACCGTCGCCCTGATAGGTGAATACCAGAGTATCCTTGCCGACGGAGCGCTTGATACCGGTGGCAACAGCGGGTGCGCGGCCGTGGGCAGCCTCGTACATATCGCAGTTGAAATAGTCGTAGGCAAACACGGAGCAGCCGACAGGGGCCACACCGATCACCTTGCCGTCTAATTTCATCTCGTCGATGACCTCGGCTACCAGACGGTGGATGATGCCGTGGTTGCAGCCGGGGCAATAGTGGAACTGCTTGTCAGTCAGCAGCTTAGTCTTTTCGAACAGTACAGCCATCTTATTTACCCTCCTTCATGCTCAGGATCTTGGTGACGATCTCGTCGGTAGAGGGCATCTGGCTGCCGCAATGACCGAAGAAGTCAACGTGCTTGGCGCCATTGATGGCCAGCTTTACGTCCTCCAGCATCTGGCCTTCGTTCAGTTCAACGTCCAGAACGGCCTTCACGCCGGGCTGGCAGCAGGCCTCACGCACAGCGTCATAGGGGAAGGGCCACACAGTGATGGGGCGGACCAAGCCGACGTTAATGCCTTTTTCCTTCAGCTCGGCGATAGCGCTCTTGGCGATACGCGCCACGGTGCCGAAGGCAGTAATGATGTACTCAGCGCCCTCGCAGTTGTAGCTTTCCCACATCTGCTCGTTGGCAACGACTTCCTTGTACATGGCCTGCAGCTCGTCATTGTGGACAGCCAGGCTCTCGGTATCGATGTAGATAGAATTGATAATGCCGCGCTTAGCGGGATCATCGCCGGGCTTCCAGCCGGTGCAGGCCCAGGGCTTCTTCTCCGGGTCTACCTTGTAATCCACCATCTCGGGCAGCTCCACGGGCTCCATCATCTGCGCGATGATGCCGTCCGCCAGGAACAGCACGGGGATACGGTACTTTTCGGCCTTGTCATAGGCGATCATCATCAGGTCGATGGCCTCCTGTACAGAAGCGGGGGCGAAGGTCAGCAGGTGATAGTCGCCGTTGCCGCCGCCCTTGACACCCTGGAAATAGTCGCCCTGGGATGCCTGGATATTACCCAGACCGGGGCCGCCGCGCATCACGTTGATGATGACAGCGGGAACCATGGCGCCTGCGCAGTAGGAGATACCTTCCTGCTTCAGGGACACGCCGGGGCTGGAGGAGGAGGTGATGACGCGGGCGCCGGTACCGGCAGCGCCATACACCATGTTGATAGCCGCCACTTCGCTCTCGGCCTGCAGGAAGCAGCCGCCGATCTCGGGCATACGGGCGGACATATATTCGGGGATCTCCGTTTGCGGAGTGATGGGGTAACCGAAGAAAAAGCGAGCGCCGGCACGAATAGCGGCTTCTGCAATCGCTTCGCTGCCCTTCATAAGAGTCAAAGCCATATTCTTTCTGCCTCCTTAGTCTTTTTCGATTCGGATCACCACATCAGGACAGGTGCGGGCGCAGGACGTGCAGCCGATGCACGCCTCCATGTTCGTCACTTCTGCCGGATGGTAGCCCTTTGCATTGATGCGGGTCTTGGACAACTCGATGATGTGCTTGGGACAAGCTCTTGCACACAGACCGCAGCCCTTGCAAAGATTTTCGTCGATGGTAACTCTTACCACTCTCTTTACACCTCTTTTCTTAATTCCTTTTCCGATGCTGTGTTTGCTGTTTTGCTGTGTTATTACAATCCCTTCGCGTAGAGGGAAGTAACCGGGTTTAATACATATCCTTGTGAGGGTTTTTGGTGTTCAGCCCGTACTCGATATAGGAGTCCCAGTCGCGGTGCATATACACGTCGATGGGAATGGGCTGTCCCACATATTTTGGATCGGGGTTTCGGGCCAGAAAGGCGTCCAGAAACTCCTTTTTTCCAGTGGTGTAGGAAACCGGGATGCCCGTGAGGTCACTGACCTCACGGAGCATCTGGTAGCCATCCCACAGGTCTTGCTCGGTGGTAGCAGTGGCGAGGTTCGTGTTGTTGATCATACCGGTGATCTGCAGCCGCGCGTGGGTCTGCATACCCTCCTGTAAACGGAGAAGCTTCTCCACCGTGCCGGCCAAAGGCCGCCGGATATTCACCACGTTCAGCACCTCCAGTGCACCGGGCGCCAGGTCCACAAAGTCTTGGTGATACCGGCCCAGTGCTGTGGCGCCCACGTCGTCGCCGCCTACATCGAATATGACGGTGTCCCAATCCAGCACAAAGGCGGACGACACCTCGGCAGGGAGAGAGAGCGTTTCGATACCGGAGCAGGCAAAGTTGGGGGAGACCAAACGGATCTCCTTCTGCTCCACCAGCTTGCCGCGCTCTGTCAGACGGAAGTAGGTGTTGACCATATCCAGATCCAGCAGCTCCGTTCTGTCGCCGCGGGCGGCCGCCTGCATAGCAAAATTCAGAGCCAACTCGCTCTTGCCGCTGCCATAGTTGCCGATGAGGACTTTTACATGCTTCATGGGTTGGGTCGTCTCCTTAATCTGTCAGTTAGCGAAGATTCTCGCGGATGGTCTGGCACAGCGCTGTGATACCCTTGACGATCTTATCCTCGGGCATGCAGCTGTAGTTCAGACGCAGGGTGTTGTCGTGGCCGCCGTTGGGGAAGAAGGAGCCGCCGGGAACGAAGGCCACCTTCTTGGCGAGGCACTTCATCTGCAGATCCTTGGCGTCCATGTACTCGGGCAGGACGACCCATGCGAACAGACCGCCGTCGGGACGGGTGAAGGTGCAGGGCTCGGGCAGCTCCTTGGCCAGCGTCTCCAGCATCACGGCGCGGCGCTTGCGGTAGCACTCACGGATGGTGTTGACGTGGGCGTCCAGATCGAACATGTCGATCCACTTGGACGTCTCCATCTGGCCGATGGTGGACGCCTGCAGAGAGGCGGCCTGCTCCATGAAGTTGTACTTGGCCAGGATCTCATCCTCGGCGCAGACCCAGCCCAGACGGTAGCCGGGGGCCAGGATCTTGGAGAACGTGCCCAGGTAGACCACCAGGCCCTTGGTATCCAGGCTCTTCAGCGCGGGCATATACTCGCCCTCGAAGCGCAGCTCACCGTAGGGGTTATCCTCGATGACAGGGATCTCGTACTTGTTGATGATGTCCATGAACTTATGACGGCGATCCAGATCCCAGGTGCGGCCCGTGGGGTTCTGGAAATCGGGGATGACATAGATCATCTTCACGCGCTCGGTAGTGGCCAGGATCTTCTCCAGCTCTTCCATGATCATGCCGCCGTCGTCGGTGGGAACTTCGATAAAGGTGGGCTCACAGGCCTTGAAGGCGTTGACAGCACCCAGGTAAGAGGGGCTTTCCAGCAGCACCACGTCGCCGGGGTTCAGGAACACGCGGGCGGAAAAGTCCAAACCCTGCTGAGAGCCGGAGGTGACCAGGATGTGATCCTTATCGGTCTTGATGTTGTTCTTGGCCAGCATACGCTCGGCGATCTGCTCACGCAGACGGGGATAGCCCTCGGTGGAAGAATACTGAAGGGCAACACGGCCATTTTCCTTCAGGACAGCCATGGAGGCCTCCATCATCTGCTCCACGGGGAACAGCTCCGGGGCGGGCATACCGCCGGCGAAGGAGATGATGTCAGGCTGTGCGGTCAGCTTCAGCAGCTCACGGATCTCAGAGCCCTTCAGCAGGTCCATTCTCTTTGCAAACTGTACCATAAATCGTTTTCCTCCTCATTGTTCTTTGACATCTGCTAGCGATGCCTGCAAACGCACACATTAATTAAAGCACACTTCCGCAATAAAGTAAATAAAGGTGTGCCGGTTCAGGCGCGGAGTTTTTCATTTTTGGCAATCCGAACAAAAAAAGCGCCGTTTGTACCGTCATTTCCACAATGAAAGCAGGCCCAAGAGTTGGTAAAGCCTGTGAAAGAAACCACAATCTATTGGGGTCGGCGGCGGTGAACAGGAAAATACCTTTACAGGAAAGAAAGCGTGTGGTACACTGAACGGAGATACCGACATCCGACAGACTCGCGAAAGGAGCGTCACAATGAAGAAGAAAGAGTTTTTGGCAGGCGCGGCTTTGCTGAGTATCAGCTCGGCGGTGTGCCTGAAGATCATGAAAAAAGTGGGAGAAAAGCTGAAAAAAGAGAAAAAGCGGAAATAGTGCAGACAGCCCCCTTCGGATGTGCCGAAGGGGGCTCAGGCTGTCGAAAAACCCTCTCTATGGGGTCAGAGGTTCATTTACGCAGGGGGAGCTCGAGGGGGCAAAGCCCGCCTCGAATAAGATCAAATGTCGCGCAAAGCCTTGCCTTGCAAGGCGTGCGTGGAGCGAAGCGACTATTTTCGTGCCGCAAGGCGGCACAAAAATAACGACATTATTTCAGGCTGTCGAAAAAAGCCGGAGGCTTTTTCGACAGCCTGAAAAGGACGGCGCAAGCCGTCCTTTTGCTGTATGTAAAAGGGAAATTGCTTTACTTTTGGCGGTGCTGGCCGCATACTTGTGGGCAGGAGGTGATGTTATGAGCATTGGAAATCAAATTATGGTAATTCGTAGAGAGCAACAATTAACGCAGGAGCAATTCGGCAACCTGTTCCATGTGACGCGGCAGACAGTCTCAAACTGGGAGAACGGAAAGAGTTACCCTGACTTGCAGCTTCTCGTAGCCATCAGCAACCAATTTGGTGTCTCGCTCGATACGCTGCTGAAGGGGGACACAAAGATGGTGAAAGCCATCGATAGGGAAAGGGGACTGGGCGTGGTCAAGCGGGAAAAAGCCGTAAATCACTTCTTCGCAAGCGCAGGTACAGGATTGGTCGCATCCTGTGTAATATCTCCGGCATCCGCAACTCGAACGGTAATTCTTATCGTAGGTTTTTTGATGATACTCATCGGCTGGTGGAGGCAATCACGTTGGGAAGAGAAAATGCTTTCGTGCTTGGCGGAGAACCAAGACGAGAAAACCTGATTCCGATTTTGTTCAACCTTGACTTCGCCCGGCGCATTTGCTATGCTACCGTCAGTACCCATAGAAAGGGGGAGCTTTGAAAGGATATATATGATTGAACAAAATAAAAATTTTGTTCAATCGAGTGGAGGGCAAACGCGGTTTTTCATGGAATACGGCGTTTACCGGCAAGCTCGACTACGGAACGACTCCTCGTGATATGGCGCATTCCGCGCCAGTGTTCAGTGTTCGCGCCGCGGCACTCCGCACATACATATATGACTTTCAAGCGTTTACGCTATGGATTATCGTTTAGACTCGCCGAAGCTGCTGCTGGATTTCCTCAGCTACCACGAGACCATCAAAGCGCACTCCCAGCGGACGGTGGACGAATACTACCTGGATATGCGGAATTTCTTCCGCTACGTGAAACAGATCCGCGATCCGGCGCTGGCGGACAAGCCCCTGGACGCCATCGACATCCGGGACATCGACCGGGCCTTTTTGCGTGCCATCACGCTGACGGACATCTACGGCTACATGACGTATCTCAGCCGAGAACGTGTGCAGCACCAACATAGTGAAGATTCTAACAAAGGTCTGAACGCGGCCTCCCGTGCACGGAAGCTGGCCACGATCCGCTCCTTTTTCAACTATATCTGCAACAAACGTCACTTGCTGGAGGACAATCCCTGCAAGGACGTGGACACGCCCAAGCAGATGAAGGCCCTCCCCCGCTACCTGACGCTGAACGAAAGCCTTTCCCTGCTGGACGCGGTGGATGGGCCGAACCGGGAGCGGGATTACTGTATTCTGACGCTGTTCTTGAACTGCGGGCTGCGTATTTCCGAGCTGATTGGCCTGGACATCACCGATATTCAGGACGACGCGCTGCGGGTGCTGGGCAAAGGCAACAAGGTTCGCGTGGTATACCTGAACCAGGCGTGCAAGGACGCATTGTCGCGGTATTTGGCGGTGCGGCGGCCCATCACCGGCAAGGATCACAACGCGCTGTTCCTGTCTGGGCAGAACAAACGCATCAGCCGTTCTATGGTTCACGCCTTGGTAAAAAAGCACCTCTCCGCCGCCGGGCTGGACAGCGAAAAATATTCCAGCCACAAGCTGCGGCACACGGCGGCCACGCTGATGCTGCAAAACGGCGTGGACGTAAAGGCGGTGCAGGAGGTTTTGGGCCACGAGCACCTGAACACCACCGAGATTTACACCCACATCGATAACGAATCTCTGCGTGTAGCTGCAAAGGCAAACCCCTTGTCACACGTTGTCATGAAAGGGAAAATTGACGACAAGAACCCGGCAGAGTGACACACTCCCCCGGGTTCTTGCCCTCCCCTGCCCTATTCGTCAAAAAAGCCTAGAACGTGCAGCACCCGATACGCCTGATAGGGGTAGCTGCTCAGTGGCCGCCAGTCCGCGTCCACGCTGTGGGCCGCCAGCAGTATTTTATCCGGGTCACCGCTGGAACTGGGCTGCACCACCACCGGCGAATGCTGGAACGTCTCACCGTCATCAAAGCGCAGCTGGATCACATCGCCCAGCATGGCGCGGGACAGATCCTGCGTCTCCAGGGCGGTCGGGCCGAGAGACCGCTGCTCCCGGGTCAGGAAGTCCCGCAGATACTCCACCCCTGTCCAGGACGGCGATTTGTCGTTGCTGTTGATGTAGTACCAGCCGTAGGTCGGCGTATAGTTCATCACGCCCGTGCCCGCATAGATGCACTGAGAGGCAAAGTTGGCGCAGTCGCCGCCGATCTCCTCATAATCGTAAAACTGCGGATTGCGTCCGTAAGCCCACTGGTGGGCATAGATCACCGCCCGGAGGCGGTCATACGGTCTGAAAACCATCGTACATCCCTCCTCTCCAGTATATGACGTAGATTGCTCCCGGAGTGATAGAGCAGCCCATGCAGTAATAGTAATAGCAGAAAGCAGGGTATTTATAACAATGCCGCGGATTGTGCGTATTACGAGCAGGAAAAGTGAAAGAAACAAGCGCCCTTGAAAGTTTGCTTTCAGGGACGCTTATTTCTTAAAAGGCAACGGTATGTACCAAATGACATAACTATCGCCGTCACGGGGAAAACTATCTCCAAAGGAGTGATTTAATGATCCCCTGCACAGACACCTGCCGCTGGCAGCGCAGCGGCGAATGTACGCTGGATACCTGCGAAAACCCGCCCGGCTGCCCCACAAAAGGCCACCCGTGCCTCCACTATCAGCCCGCTATTTTCCCTGGGCCAGCAGCCGCAGTGCCCGGGAAATATTCTCCACCGGCAGCAGCTCCAATCCCGCGGGTACTCTCAGATCCTTTGCCCGATGGGCAGGGATCATACACTGTGTAAAGCCTAAACGCTTTACTTCTGAAAGCCGCTGCTCCATGTGGGCGATGCTGCGTATTTCCCCGGAAAGACCCACTTCGCCCACCGCCGCCATGCTGTTGGGCACGGGCTTGTCCAAATAACTGGACGCGATGGCCACCACCGCCGCCAGATCCGCCGCCGGCTCATCCAGCGTCAATCCGCCGATGATGTTCAGATAGGCATCGCACTGGCTCACCTTCAGGTTGCCTCGCTTCTCCAGCACCGCCAGCAGCATGGCCGCCCGATTGTAGTCAAAGCCGTTGCTGCTGCGCAGTGGCCGCGCACCGCTGCATGGCGCAAGCAGCGCCTGTACCTCCGCCAGCACGGGCCGCGCACCCTCCATCACGCAGGTGACGCACGTCCCGGAGGCATCAGCGGGCCGCCCGGACAGCAGCATCTCCGATGGGTTCTCCACCTCCCGCAGCCCTGTGTCCATCATCTCGAACACGCCGATCTCGTTGGTCGCGCCAAAGCGGTTCTTTGCCGCCCGCAGGATGCGGTATGTCATGTGCCGGTCGCCCTCAAAATACAGCACGCAGTCCACCATGTGCTCCAGCACCTTCGGCCCTGCGATGCTGCCCTCCTTGTTCACATGACCGATGACGAACACCGTCACGCCCTGTCCTTTTGCCACCTGCATCAACGCCATGGTGCAGTCCTTCACCTGCCCCACGCCGCCGGCAGGCGAATCCAGCTCCTCGTTATAGAGCGTTTGGATGGAGTCCACGATCAGAATGTCCGGCTGCTCCTCCTGCACACATTCCAGCACGTCTCCCAAGCGCGTTTCTGAAAGCACGAACAGGTTGGCACTGTCCACGTGCAGACGCTGGGCGCGGAGCTTCAGCTGGCGGGTAGACTCCTCGCCGGATACATACAGCACCTTGGCGAATTGCCCTAGCTGCTGGCATATCTGCAACAGCAGCGTGGATTTGCCAATGCCCGGCGCACCGCCTACCAGTACCAGCGATCCTTTTACCGCGCCGCCGCCCAAGACCCGATCCAGTTCCCCCATGCCGGTGGAGAATCGGAGCTCCTCGTCCGCCTGCATCTCTGTAATGTTAGATACCTTTACAGGTGACTTTGGGCGGGACATTTTCCCGTTCTTCACCGTCCGCTCCGGCGCTTGCTCCACCATGGAGTTCCACGCGCCGCACACCGTGCAGCGCCCGGACCACTTAGGGCTCTCGCTGCCGCATTCCGTGCAGAAAAATACCGTTTTCGCCTTCATAGACTCCCCTCGTTCGTACAGTATTGCAGATAACCGGCGGCAATAGCCGCCGCCGATCAGCTGCAGTGGCTCCAATACATAGCGGCCCCGCTGCCGCGATCCTTATTTGATATTCCGGCTGCTGCAAAAGCTCCGTCTCCTCCCGGTTAGACAGAAAACCGCATTCCACCAGCGCCGCCGGACAGCTCGCGTGCTTCATCAGATAGATGCTGTCGCTGATGCGCTTGCTCTCCTTGCCCGACACGTTCACGCCGCTGTTCAGCGCCTGCTGGATGCAGTCTGCCATAGCCTGCCCGCCGTCCACACCGTTGCAAAAGGCCTGTGCGCCCCGCACGGAGGGATACCCTGGCAAGCAGTTTTGGTGTATGCTGATAAGGCGCGCTCCGCTGTGGCTGTTCACCAGCGCCACGCGGTTCTTCGTGTCGCTGACCTTCTGCTGGCGCAGCGTCACATCCTCCGGGCCGCACAGGGCGTCTGTCCCCGTCCGGGTCAGCACCACCGGCTGACCGAAGAAGCAGAGTACCTCCGCAAGACGCTGGGTGATGGCCAAGTTGATGCCGCTTTCCGCCACGCCGCTATCCGACACAGCGCCGCCGTCCGCGCCGCCATGTCCCGCGTCCAGCACCACGACAGGCCGCGCCTGTGCTGCTGACAGCGCGGCAGCTGCCTGCCTTTGCGGCAGCCACAGCAGGCCGATGCCTACGGCCAGTACCGCCAGCGCCAATGCTGCCAAGCGCCGCTTTCGCAGGATCAGCAGTACCATACGCATCCCTCCCTTACCGGGAGCTTATGCGTCTTTTCATCATTGTAGCACACCGGCCCGCAAATGAAAACGCTTTTTTCGCACCACCCTTCCTCTTGACTCATACACTGTAGTGAGCCGCTAAGTCGGCTGTATATAACGCGAGAAAAAGGAGGAATTTCTCTTGTATACTGAGAGAACCAACGATGCGGCCATGCCCACCCGCGAGGAGGTCGCCGCCGTCTGCCGTGAGGGCACGGGCCAGCTTCCCGCCTGCGGCGCGCTGGCCTTCCCCTATGTGGCTATGCAGGGCAGCGCACCCATGCGCTATGATGATCAGGAGGCGCTGCGCCAGGGCACGCTCTTTCCCGGACTGGATCTGCCGTTCCACAAGGAGCTGCGCTCCCGCTTCCCTCAGGTTGACGGCCCTCTGCTGGAGTTGATGGCACTGGATTTTGCCATTGACGAGCTGGGACTGTACCTGACCACCCATTCCGACGACAAAGAGGCCCTGGAGTTGTACTGGTCATACATCCGCCTGGGCCAGGAGGGCCAGCAGCGCTACCGCGAAAAGTGTGGCCCGCTGCTGCAAACGGACATCACGCCGGGCGGCTATAAATGGCTGTGCGACCCGTGGCCGTGGGACGTAAAGGGGGAGTGAGCCATGTTTGTATATGAGAAGAAGCTGCAATACCCGGTGAAGATCAAAAATCCCAATCCCAAGTTGGCCGCCGCGATCATTTCGCAATACGGCGGCCCGCACGGGGAGCTGGGCGCGTCCCTGCGCTATCTCAGCCAGCGCTATTCCATGCCCTACGCCGAGCTGAAGGGCCTGCTGACCGACATCGGCACAGAGGAAGCGTAATGTGCCCCAATTTTGGCGCGGTATTTCTCCAAACCGTCCAGCACATAGACCCACTTGGCGGGCAGCAGATTGAGTGCCACCTCTACCCTGCCGTCCTGATACACGGTCATGTGGTGCAGCAGACGGCCATAAAAGCTGTCGTCCGCTGTCTGGCCGGTGACGATATCGGTAATGGCGGCGCGAATGTCCGGCTTGAGCGTTCTGGTGTCGGTATCCAGCTTCTGCCGCTGGCGGATGGCTTCCAGCTTTTCCTGTGTCCGGCTGATCTCCGCTTCACAGCGGGCTTTGGCCCGTTGAAAATCCGATTTGCTGAAGGTCTGGTCAAGGAAGCGGTCTAGGATCGCGTCACTGCGGCTTTGCAGCTTCTCCAATTCCAGCTCCAAGCGGCGCAGTTCCTGCTGACCGTCATCTCCGCCGTTGGATAAGACCCGCTCTACAATGCGCGTAAGTTCGGATATAATGGTCTTTTGATCCAGTGTCACCGCTTCCACGGAGCGTTGAAGAATGTCCATTGCTACATCCTCCCGAATCTGCCGCCCGACGCTGCATCCGATGGCGTTTCCTGCGCCGTCTGTGCGCCGCAGTCCCTCGTTGGTAGCGGTAAAGCAGCACCAGCGGCGATAGGAGCTGCCGTCTTTGCGGGTTTTTGTACGGCGGACAAAGCTCTTGCCGCACTCGCCGCAGCGTATCTTGCCGGACAGCGGATAGCGGTTGCCGTGGCCGCCGCTGCCCTGCGCTCGATTACGGCGGCGCAGCTCC
>OLOX01002007.1_pt1 | contig 17653 bp, 15 predicted proteins | sample 1672091 | NCBI WGS metagenome assembly OLOX01 (sample SAMEA3136644, study PRJEB25190) | human gut metagenome | reverse complement strand
TATACCTCATCAAAATCCGACCTTTTAGGAAACGCAACTCAAATTGCTTCGGGCACAGTCGGCTCAAGTGACGCACTTTCAATCAACCTTTCTCAAAAATATTCTAACTATAACAATTATAATACGGTCGAGCTTAATGCAGCTGCGGCTCCGTTAAATTCAGATTCTAAGAGGGTTGAGTGGTCAACAGATGACTCCTACGAGGCAACAATCAAGACAGACGGCACAAAGCTCACGGTAACACCGAAAGATAAAAGCAAAGGTGCATGGGCAAAACTGACAGTTACCGTAACCGATGATTATGACAGGGTAACCACACGCACAATTTATGTCACAATGAGTGATAATGTTGCAACAGGAATTACGCTTAATGCAACAAAACTTTCGCTTGCGGCATCCGACAGCTCATATCAACTCACCGCAACAGTCGGCGGCAATGCTGAGTTTAAAGATGTTCTTTGGTCATCAAGCGACGAAAGCGTTGCAACCGTTTCATCAACGGGTCTTGTTACTCCGGTTGACATCGGCAATGCCGTTATCACAGCAAAAACGTTCGACGGCGGCTACACCGCAACGGTTGACCTCACAGTTATCGCAAACTTTGAGCCGCTCGCTCAAAAGGTTGACGAATATACTAAACTCATTGTCGAATCTACAGATAATTATGTTTATACAAGAGAGTCGCTCACAACGCTTTCAACGGCGGTTGAGCAGGCTCGCAAAATGGTTAACGACGGCACCGCAACCCAGGCAGAGGTTGACGCAATGTATGAAACCGTTGTTGCGGCATACAATGCACTTGTTAAATATGTTGCTGCAACAGGCGTTCAAATCGGATTTGAGCAAACCTCCGGCGTTACGGAGGAAAATCCGGGCTACTTCAGATACACCGGCAACCTTCTCCGCTCAAAGACAATTCAGCTCACGGCGACACCTCTCCCGACACCGACAGCGGTATATAAGGAGATTTTGTGGAAATCGTCAAATGATAATGTCAGCGTTGATGAGTTCGGTCTTGTTACCTGCAATTCGTCCTCGGCTCAATATGCCGATATTACCTGCACCGTCATCGACGAGTTTGACAATACATATTCAACAACCGTCACCGTTTCGTTTGTAGTTTACGGCGTAACCGCTGTTACATTCGATACAGACAAGGTTTACGGCGCTCCGCAGGAAACAAGGCAAATCACACCTAATTTGAATCAAAAAACAACGTATGTTAAAACATCAATCATAAATAAGTGCACATATTCATCCGATAATGAGGACATTGCAACGGTTGACGAAAACGGCGTTGTCACATTCAAAACACAGGGCACCGCAATCATTACCGTCACTGCAAAGGACGGCGGCTACAGCGGCACGATTAAAGCAATCACAACTTGGGATACATCGGCGCTTAAAGCGGCAATTACCGAAGGCGAAAAATATACCTATACCGACTATGCTTACGAGCAGGGTATGGCACTCAAAAATTCGCTTGAGGAAGCAAAGGCAGTCTATGCAAATCCTGATGCAACTCAGGAGGAAATCAACATCGCCTGCGCCGCTCTCACAACAGCAATCGCAAACCTTGAGGGTCACGAATTTGTAGCCGCAAAACCGACATTCACCGTTTCGGGTGCCGAGCTTGAAAGCAATGCGTCATATGTCATCGATGAAAACAGTAAGGTAACCGTTGAAACAACAATCAACAGCGACGCAATGTATAAATCGGCTGTATGGACAGTTGAAAACGCAAACGGCGCAACGGCAGAGCAAAGCGGCAACAACCTTGTTATCACCAAGACGGAGAAAACAGGCTCGCTTGATGCAACGCTCACAATCACCGATGTTTATGACCGCACAACAACATACACCTACACAATCAAGGTTATCAATGCGATTGTAAATATCACCGATTTCACCTTCACCGTAGACGGCGTTGAAAACTCGGCAAATTCATACACCTCGTCAGGACACGGAATCGGCTACATCTCATTCAAGGGTATTCAGCTCGGTTATGTCATTGCTCCCGAAGATGCAACCGACCCTGTTTCGGTTACATGGAGTTCAAGCAACACAAGATATATCACCGTTGACGAAAACGGATTTGTTGAGCTTACTACGGCAGGCAAGCTGATGAAAACAAACACCGCAACAATTTCATGCTCGGTTAAAAATACCGACGGCACAATCGTTACAAAATCAATTTCAATCACAATTTCACGATAAGGAGGGTATATATAATAATGTTTAAAAATAATATTAAAAAATATATATCCTCATTGGCTGCCGTGGCAACCGTTATCGGCGCATTTTCCGTAGGATTTGTTTCCTACGGTGCCGACTCGGTGGCTATAAATGCGGCAAATTTCCCCGATGCGAATTTGCGCGCCGTTGTTTCCGCATGGTATGATACAAGCAGCGACGGCGTTTTACAGCAAAGCGAAATTCAGGGCATTAAAACAATTTCAATCCCCGGTATGCTTGAGGACACCTGCGGCGAAGATGCCGAAATTTCCGATTTAACCGGTATTGAAAATTTCACCGATTGCGTTCACCTTCGTTGCGGCGGCATCGGTTTGGACACACTTGATGTTTCAAAAATGCCGCAACTTGTCGAGCTTACCTGCGGCGGCAACAATCTTTCTTCGATTGATGTCAGCCAAAACGCAAATCTCGAATGGCTCAATTGCCCGAGTAATGTGCTGAGCACACTTGATATTTCGGCAAACAAAAAGCTCACAAGGCTCGATTGCTATATCAATAAGCTCACCTCGATTGATTTGTCGGCAAACACTGCACTTACTGCACTGTATTGTCAGCAAAACGATTTGACAAGCCTCAATATTTCGACGCTAACAGCGCTGAAAACGCTCAACTGCTCGGTCAACCACCTCAAAACACTTGATTTGAGTGCGAATACGGCACTTGAAAAGGCTTCAAATTCGCTTATCGGCAATCAAACGGTTGATGCACCTGCAAGATATGAAGATCCTGCTATTTTTGTTCAGCTTGCTATCGAAAATCCGTCAAATATCACTTCAACCTCGCTTGACAGGGTTGATATTGTTGACGGTGTTGAGGTTTCCGTTCCCGGATATGACGGCGTTGATTTTACGCCGCAAAATGCAGACGAGATTATCAACGGCATTGAATATTATTATAATACCGGGCTAAGTTTTGCAGAAGATATGAAAGTTACGGTCAACCCAATCCGCAATTTCTATCAAGTCAAATTCTTTAAAGACGAAACAAAAACCGACGTTGTCGGCACTGTTATTGTCAATAAAGGCGAAACGGCAACCGCTCCCGAAATCACCGACACACCGCAGTGCAAAGCGTTTGTGGAGTGGAGCACGGATTTAACAAATATCACAACCGATATGGAAACTTATGCGGTTTGGAAGGACGATCACTCTTTGGCTGTCACAAGTTTTAATGACAATATCGTTCATATCGAATGCACAAAGTGCGGCAAGCAGCAGATTGACGCCTCGTTTACAGCGATTTTGAATGCTCAAAAGGGCGACGAAAATTATGTTGCACTTGCCGATGTCAACAATGACGGTATCATCAACGGCAAGGATTATGCACGATTGCTAAACACTTTCAGAAACTAAACAATATATAACAAAATCGGGAGGCTGAAACCAATCAGCCTCCCGATTATTCTGTTCTTTATTTGATTTTAGTTGAATACCGCCGCGCCGATTACAAGGCTTAATACGGTGATTATCAATCCTGCGATAAATACGCCGAGCGAAATTACTAAAAAGCTTTTCTTTTTGTCAAGCTCAAGCAGAGATGCAAGCAGTGCGCCCGTCCAACCGCCTGTGCCCGGCAAGGGGATAGCAACAAATATCAGCAGCCCCCATATTCCGTATTTGTCAATCTTATCTCGCTTTTGCATCGTTTTGTTTTCAAGCCAAAATATCGCCTTGTTTATTCCCGGAACTTTTTTCAGCACCTTGAAAATCCAATTTATCAAAAGCAATATAAACGGTATCGGCAATATGTTGCCTAAAAAGCTGATTATAAATCCGACAAACGGATTCATTTCCAATAGCACAATCGCCGTAAACATACCCAGTCTGCACTCCAAAATCGGGCAAACCGATATGATGAAAACTACAAGCCAATCCGGTATTCCGTGCGCAGTCAAAAATTCCTGCAACTGTCTGCAAAAGTCTTGTACCATAAAATCAAAACCCCTTTCTCTCGGTGATTTATGTTAGTTATGTATAACATTATATCATCACAAGCCGAAACATTCAATAAAAAATTGTCGCATTTTATTTCATGATATATTGCAGTTCGTTTGCGTGCGATTTTGCGTATTTTGCAATCGTTTCGTTGCATTGACTGTCAAAGGTCGAAGCTAATTTATTATCAAGTGCTGCATACGGATATTTGTTTTTTTCCGTTTCCTCGTTTGCCTCTTTGTATCTTGAGTAGTCGATATTGTTTTTCTCTATAAAATCATCTATCGTATCTGCCGCGTCATTCAAGCCTATTTCGCGCATACTGCTTGTCAAGTCGCTTGCAAAAGTGTCGCCGTCATCGCAAAAATATGCGCAAATTCCGTCGCTCATATAATATGCTTTAAAATCCTCAACTATGTATATTGCTTTTTCGGCTTTTGACGCGTCTTTAAACGTTTCGTCCGTTTTGCGCGCATCATATTCGATATATTCATAGTAGTGACTGTCTATGTATTCAATTGCTTCGGCAGTGCTCATTGCATTAAATCTTTCTGCGTCAATATATAATCCGCCGAGCGTGTTTAACAAAATCGAGCCTGACAGCATAACTACAGTCATTATAATCATTACTGCCGTCATAACAATAGACAATACCTTGGCGGTTTTGTTCTTTTGTTCTGTCGGGGCATATGTTTGCATATAGCCGCAAAAGCTGAGCAATTCGTTTTCGTCAAACGCGCTTTTGGGGATATAAAACATCGCATTTTTGTGCAAATTAAACGCGAGAACATCTTTTTTTACGGAAAATCCCGTAATGTCTTTCATATAAAAGCGTTGCGTTGTGTTGCCTTCGGTCAAAATGATTACACCGTCGGCATAAAATGTCACGGTTTCCGGTACCTTTTTGCCGCCGTTAATTTGCTTTGATTCTGATATTGAACCCAATGCGACTATGTACTCGCCAAAGACAATTAATGCCAATGCAAGTGCGTCAGCTGCAATTGCAATATTCAAAATTGTCGGCGTCGCCGATGAATTAATGCCGAATTCGGCGCTGGTTGATTTCAGACATATTAAATCAATTAATAAGCAGATGAAAGTCACTATACCGCACCATTTCGGCGATTTTTTCGATAATGCCGCTCTGACCGAATGGGCTTTTTCTCTGACATTTTCGGTGAATGTTTTTTGATACAAAATCGGCACCGGTTGAGGTATCGACGGCTGTGGCGGCGCTGCAACAGGTTTCGGTGCAGTTTCCTGTGCCACACTCGGCTTTCTTTCGCCTGCAAGCAGTTCGTCAACCGTTATGCCGAAAAATTGCGCAATTTGCGGCACTGTTGCTATATCCGGCAGACCGTCGCCGGTTTCCCATTTCGACACGGTGCGGTTGCTTATATTCAACTCCTTTGCAAGCTCTGTTTGCGACAAGCCTGCGCTTTTTCTCATTTCTGCTATAAATTTGCCTATTTTGGCGTTGTCCATATATTTAACCTCGCATTGTCGGTGTTTCGTTATTCAAATTATATCATATCGCTGTCAAAACTGCAAAGCACGCACAGCGGAAACATTCCACTCTGCGTGGATTTTTATTGAGTGCCGCCGATTTTGCCTTGATTTCCTCCTTGGTGGTTTCAGGCATTGCAGGTGTTGCCGCCGCACCCAAAATTGTCATAAGTGTTCCGGTGCTCCTTAAAATTTGTTGTGATTTCTTTGATTTTACCCTTTAAATCAGCCATATGCTTCTCCTTTTGTCTGCAATGTGCCGCAACAACTATACTATAACATTATTATTATGAAAAATCCACAATAATTGCAAAACATATCTGTAATTTTTATACAAATTGATATTTGAATCGACGATGTATAATGTTTTTTGAAGATTTGCGCGTTTTATGATATCATATTGTCAGTATTTTGTATCATCTGAAAATAATAAAAAAGGAGAAAAATTATGCTTAATTGTATTTTTGTCGGACTCGGCGGCTTTGTCGGCTCAATTCTCAGGTATTTGGTCGGTCTTATCCCAATAAAAAATCCTTCGGGCTTTCCTATAAATACTTTTTTGATTAATGTTTTCGGCTCGCTTGCAATCGGCGTCATCGCTTGTCTCGCGGCGAAAAATTCAAACCTCGATTCACGGCTGATTTTGTTTTTAAAGGTCGGCATCTGCGGCGGCTTCACCACATTTTCAACATTCTCGCTCGAAACCGCCGAGCTTGTCAAAAACGGCAGTATCGCCCTCGCCGTTCTCTACATCGTCCTCAGTGTATCCGTCGGCGCCCTCTTCGCCTTTCTTCCTCAGCTTGTGATTAAGTAAGTGTTACAAGCTAAATATTAACCGGTATAATAATTTTATATAAACGATTTAAAGAATTATATGTAAGGCAATGATTATGTCAACAACCATTAATTATTTGTAGGAATATATTAAATCAAAAGACAATCACCCCGAACTTGTCAAAGACTATTTCCTCAAATCCGAGTAGAATTGGATAAGATATAAAGTAGATGACAAAATGTTTGCAGCAATTTGCTTTGATAAGGCTTTGCACATTTGATTGAATTGTAAAAATTTTTCAGTTTTAAAAGTGAATGCGCGGCGCAAAATAAACTTGCAAGACGAAAATGATGTTATGCAAAGGCGTATGACGCAATTTGCAAAATATCATACCGCCTTTGCAGATTATGAAAAGAGAGGTGTATTCACAATGGCAAGCACAGTACCTGAGGCTAAGGAAGCACTTAACCGTTTCAAGATGGAAGCAGCTTCAGAGGTTGGTGTTTTTTTGCATTAAAATTTTTCAAAACGCCCTATTTAAGCCACTTTCGAGACTTGAAAAATATGTATAGTGGGCGGTCAAACACATTAAAAACATAAAATTAACGAAAAAAGGTCTACATACCCATGAGAAAAAGCGTTGAAGAAAGCAAAATCTTCAACGCTTTTATAATTGAAATAATTATACTTTGTGGTATAATCAAGAAGAAAATGGAGAATTGACAGTTATGATTAGGAAGTTGCAGAAAGCAGATATAAATAAGGTTTCTCATATATGGTTAAATACCAATCTTAAAGCACATTTTTTTATTCCTGAACAATACTGGATAAGTAATTATGAATTTGTAAAAGAAATGTTGCCTCAATCGGAAGTCTATGTGTATGAAAATAACAACAAAATTCAAGGCTTTATAGGTGTAAAAGATGATTATATTGAAGGTATTTTTGTCGCTGATGAAATGCAGTCTCACGGCATAGGTAAAAAATTGCTGGATTATATCAAGAATAAAAAAGCCAAATTACAATTAAATGTATATCAAAAAAATGTCAGGGCAATATTGTTTTACCAAAGAGAAAGATTCATTATTCAAAGTGAGCAGTTGGACGAATTGACCGGCGAAAAAGAATATGTAATGAAATGGGAATCAAATTTTGAAAGGCAATAATGTGTAATGCGTGTTATATCTTTCGTCAGGTATGCTTGAAAAAGCAAAAAAAGTAAATTGGAACAAGCAAAACAGAAATGAATATTTTGTATTCTTTTGCATCAACGGCTATACGGAAAAAATGCAAAACCTTGCAAAACAAAATTCAAATATCGTTTTGTACTGAAATAAATATAAATCTCGTAAAACGGCACTGATGTTTAATTGAGCATTGGTGCTGTTTTCTTTTCACCGTGAAAGAAAAAAGCCTTTACCTTTCGGCAAAGACTTTGTTTGTATGAGAGTCAATATTTTTTGGTGTTATTTGCTTTTCCTTTTTGCCTTGATAACGCCTTTTATCGTTTCAATGCCGTGAATTGTACCCACAAGCGGATGATAAAGCATAATGCGTGGTCCTGAATAACGCATCACTTCTTTAATTTTCACTCGCATGTCGGGTTTGTAGCAATGGCAGGGACATTGCGAGCAGAAGTTTTTATCGTTTCCCCAGCGGCAATGATCAAGCCTGAAAAGCGCATAATCAGTAAGTTCTTGGCAATCCTTGCAAAGAGTACCTTTTTTTGATTTATGCACACCGTGGCAATAAATTTTTACCATTTCGGGTAACATTTCTTTTTCTCGTGTGATTCTGTCTTTTTTCATGATAATCTGCCTCTGTAAACGGTGTAAGCTTCGTCAGCGATTTTTGCCGTTGACTTTCTGTGAGAAACCAAAACAATACTTTTGCCGTGCTTTGCTTCGTTTATAGATTTTAAGATGTTGCCCTCGTTTAAACTGTCCAAATTGCTTGTGGGTTCGTCAAGCATAATCATAGGAGAGTTGCAAAGGAACGCTCTTGCAAGACCTATACGCTGTTTTTCACCGTCAGAAAGCAAATCACCGAGTTCGCCTACATTTGTGTCGTATCCCTTAGGCAAAGTCATTATAAAATCGTGAATTGAGGCTTTTTTTGCGGCAATTTCAACTTCTTCTCTTGTTGCGTTGTAATCTGCAATTTTAATGTTATTTTCAATCGTATCGTTAAACAATTGAGTTTCTTGGCTTACAAGGCTTTGATTGTTACGAAGTGATGATGTTTTAATATTTTTAATGTTTTCACCCGACATATCAATTTCGCCGCTGTTTACATCCCAAAAACGCATCATAAGTTTAAGCGCAGTCGATTTGCCTGAACCGCTCGGTCCGTTTATAGCAATGATTTTGTTTTTTGGAATTTCCATATTGAAATTTTCAAGAATTTGCTCTTTGTCATATGCAAAGCCTACATTTTTACATTCCATACCGTCAAATTCAACTTCTTTGCCGCTGATGTTTTCTTCAACAACAGGGCTTTCATCAAGAATTGACAGCACTCTTTCACCGCTTGCAAGGGTGTGAGTCAAATTGCCTGCAAGGTTTGAAAGTGCGGCAACCGGACCGAATGAACTCATCATTGCAACGGTTGAAACAATAAGTCCGTCAAATCCGATTATGCCCTTTTGGTAAAGGCAAATTGCAACTAAAAGCATTGTGAATGAAAAGAAGATAATCGAAATATCCGTAATTGAAATATTATGCCCCTCAATTTTCTTTAACTTCTTTTGAAGTGAATTAAGTTTATCGGTTTTTTCGTTCATTTCATTAAGGCGGGTATCGGTTGAATTGTATCTGATTGATTCCAAAAGTCCCCTCATACTGTCAAGCACATAGCCGGAAAGTGCACCCGAATTTTCACGGTAGGTCATACCGATATTTTTGTTAAATTTTGAAGAAACAAGCGGAATAATAATGCCGACTGTAATGTAAGCCACAAGTGCAACAAGCATAAGCCAACTACTGTATCTTCCGATAAATATCAGCATAACAAGGCTTGTTAAAAACGCAATACAAATCGGAGAAATCGTGTGAGCATAAAAAACTTCTAAAAGCTCAATATCACTTGTTATGAGCGATATCAGGTTGCCTTTATCTTTACCTTCAAGCTTTGCCGGTGTTAGCCTACGAAGTGATTTGAATACTTTATCACGAATAAGTGCAAGTAATTTGAATGCAATATAGTGGTTGCACGCTTGCTCGCCGTAGTGAAGAAAGCCACGCAAAACCGCAAAAATAATAATGCAAATACATCCCGTTTTTATTGCAAGTCCACCGTTTATACCTGCGGCTGTAAGCAGTGTCATACTGCCAAGCACCGTAATTTGAATGGCGCAAAGAAAGCCTGTAACGCCGAGTATAACTGCAAGTACCATGAAGAAAGCAAGCGGCTTAACAAGTTTTATCAACCGCATCATAATTTTGAAACCTGATTGTTTTCTTTTCATTACGCTTCCTCCTTTGCATATTTTTCAAGTTCTGCTTGAGTGGAATACATCAGCTTGTATTTTTTATTAAGAGACATAAGTTCAGAATGAGTACCGCTTTCCTCAATTTTGCCTTTATCAAGCAGAAGAATTTTGTCACTGCCCACCACATTTTCAAGCCTGTGGGAGATAAGAATAACGGTTTTGATTTTAGCCATATTGTGAATAACGGCCATAATGTCGTTTTCGCTTTCGGCGTCTATGTTTGAAGTTACTTCGTCAAAAACATATATAGGTGTGTTGTGAAGCAAGGCTCTTGCAATGGCAAGCCTTTGCCTTTGTCCGCCCGAAAAATTGCTGCCTTGTTGATTAAGTTTAGTATCAAGTCCGTCTTGCTCACTTAAAAATGACCAAAGGTTTACCATTTTCAATGCTTCAATCATCTTTTCGTCACGGGCACTTTTGTCGGCTATGAGCATATTTTCCCTAACCGTTCCTGCAAAAATGTAGGAATTAAAGTTTACGGCAGTGATGTTGTTCATAAGTGTTTTTTCATCAATATCTTTTATTTCAACACCGCCGATTGTTATACCTCCGCTGTATCCCTTTGTTGTGCCGCAAAGCAGGGAAGCAAGCGTGCTTTTGCCGCAACCCGATTCGCCTACTATGCTTATAAGCTCGTGCTTTTTAAAGGTTGCCGAAATATCGTTAAGTACGGTTTTTTCGCCGTCATAAGAAAAGGAAAGGTCTTTAATTTCGATATCCCCGTCAAGATTTTCAGGAATCTCCGCTCCGTGTTCGTCCTCTTTTGTATCAAGCAACTTAAAGAGTTTGTCACTTGCCGCCATACCGTTCATAGCCACATGAAAGAATGAGCCGAGAAGCCTGAGCGGCAAAAAGAAATCAGCCGCAAGCATAATGATTAAAAATGCCTGAGGTAAAGTGATTGTGCCGTTTTTTACCTGAATGATTGCAATTACTACACCTACTGCACTTCCTGCATATGCAACAATATCCATAACGCTTACGGAATTGAGTTGCATTGTAAGAACTTTCATAGTAATTCTTCTGAATTCTTCGGCTTTTTCATTCATTTCAACATTCTTGCGTTCATCCGCCTGATAAACTTTGAGTGTTGTTAAGCCTTGGATATTTTCAAGGAAAGTATCGCCGAGGTTTGTGTATACTCCCCAATATTTGCTGAGAAGTCTTTTTGCGATTTTTTGAACTGCAACAATAGAAAGCGGAATAAGGGGTACACAAATAAGAAGCACCACCGACGCTTTCCAGCTTACGAACACAAGTACGGCAAAAAGCGTTATCGGTGCAAGCATAGCAAAGAAAAACTGCGGCAGATATTTGCCGAAATAAAGTTCAAGCTGGTCTACACCCTCAACAAAAACCTGAAGCACCTCTGATGTTGATACCTTTTCGCTGTAAGATGCTCCCATTCGTGTAAGCTTTTTATACATTTTTTGTCTAAGCACTTTTTTCACTTCGCTTGAAGCGAAAAACGCAGTCTGAGAACTTGCGTATCCGCAAAGATAGCGCACAAGCATAACCGCCGCAATTGCGCCCAAATAAGGCAAAAGTCCTTTAAAATCAAACGCTTTACCATCGAGAATTTGCGCAAGTAGATTTGAAAGAATGAAAATCATAACGATGTTTGCAACCGTTTTCAACCACTGCGCAAGAACTGTTAGGGCAATGTACTTCTTTGAAGAAGGCACTTGCTCTATAAGTCTTGTTTTAATCATTTCTTTTCTCCCTAAATTAAGTTATTTATCCAAAAATTCATTTGCGAGGCGGTAATCGCCTTGCCGTGATATTTTACCGTTTTCCATAATCAGCACTCTGTCTGCAAGAGCACCGGCACATCGTTTATCGTGTGTTACGGTAACAATTGCCGTGCCGAGTTTCTTGTTTATTTTATTTACGGTTTCAACCGTTTTGCAAAGGTTTTTGTAATCCTGACCCACCGTCGGCTCGTCAAGAAACAGTACGGTAGGCTCGCTTGCACAGACGGCAGCAATAGAGGCACGCCGTTTTTGCCCTTCGGAAAGTGATTGCGGATGCCTCTGCTCAAGTCCCGAAAGTCCAAAGGCGTTTATCATTTCCCTTGCCATTTCCTCGCTTTTTGCCTTAAAGGAAATCTCGCTTAAAAGCGTTGGCATAAAAAGCTGATAGGTTGGATTTTGGTAAACATATCCCACCTTTGAAAACCATTTGCTGTTTGCTTTTTTGCTTTTTGTTATTGTTTGGCTTAGCGCACCGTCACTCGGCTTATTCAGCATTGCAAGCATGCGCATAAGGGTGGTTTTTCCGCATCCGTTTTCACCAAGCAAAACTATTCGTTCGCCTGCCCGAATTTCTATATCAAGTCCCTCTATAATCTTTCTGTCTCCCGCGGCAAAAAAGAGTTTTTCGCCTTTTATAAGCACTTCGCCGGGCAAAGAGCCGTCGGCATGAGGAATTATTTTTATTCCGCTGTTCAAGTCGTTTATGTCCGTGCTTGTAAAAAGCTGTTTGTTTTCGATTCGCATAACTTTATCTATGTAGTTTTTCACAACATCAAGTCTGTGCTCAACTATTAAAACGGCATATCCGCTGTTTGCCAAATTACGAAGTGCTTTCAGCAAAATGTGTGCTGTATGAGTGTCCAAATTTGCAAGCGGTTCGTCAAGAATAATGATTTTTTGCTCCATCGCAAGGGTAGAAGCGGTTATCAGGCGTTGCTTTTGACCACCGGAAAGTGTTTTTGTTTTTGCGGTTTTTTCTATTTGCATAAGCGTTGTGAATCGTTCAATGCGTCTGTCGATTTCTTCGGACGCAATATTAAGATTTTCGCAGCCGAAAGCGATTTCTTCGTTTACTAAATCATAAATAATTTGTTCGTCCGCATTTTGAAGCACAGTGCCGATTAGCTTTGAACGCTCGCTGATTTTTAGCTTTGTAACATCCTTGCCGTCTATTTCCACACTTCCCGAAAATTCGCCCGAATTAACGAACGGAATAACACCGTTTATTATCGAAAGCAGGGTGCTTTTTCCCTCGCCGGAAACGCCCGACAAAAGCACGGTTTCGCCGTATTCCACGGTGAGATTTATATTTTCAAGCACATTTTCTTTAGCACCGTCATATTTAAAAGAAACTTCTTTCAGTCTTATCGCTATGCCCATATCATAACACCTCCGCCTGCGCAAAGCACGATAACACAGGCAAGAAATACGAAATCCCTTGCTTTTATTTTTATTACTTTATATACCGAGCTTGTACTGTCATCAAGTGTAAATGCCCTTGTTTCAAGCGAAAGGGAAAGAGTATCCGATATTCCGATGATTCGCATAACGAGCGGAATAATAAACGCACGGTAAATGCAACTCGGTCGGTACCAATTCATATTTGCACCTCTGACCTTCATCGCCTCCCAGATTTGCTTTATTTCACCCACTAAAACCGGAATAAATTTAAGTGTTACAAGCATGCCGAGCGTTATAACTCTCGGGCATTTCAGCTTTGCAAGACAGCGTGTTAGATCGCAGGGTGATGTGCTTACCATCGGCACGGCACACAATCCCAAGAGAATCATTCTTAAAAGTGTTTGCCAAAATGCGTCCAAACTTCTGTTTGTCAAAAATGACAGACCGCCTATAATAAGTCCGCAAATCGCCATTGCAACGGTCATTTTCCATGCACTTTTAAAAAGACCGAATGCCGAGTAAAGCACAAAAATTGCCGTGGCAAAAGCAAAAGCCAAAAGATTTTTGGAAAAAAGCATTCCGAATATCAGCACTATTACGGAAACTGAAAATGAAATCAGCGGATAAAAAGGCTTTTTAACCTCAAATGTTTCAAGCATTGTCATCTTCTCCGTACGGTTTTAATTTGCCTGCCTTTTGAAGTTCTGCGGCGATTTTCATTCCGATTGCCGCACCCAAAAATGCCAATGCAATTGTGCCGATTGATGTTAAAACAGAAATTTTCGGATTTGCTGTAAGCTGAGCGTAACTTTGCCCATTGAGCCAAAGGCTGAACAGAACAGAAATCGGAAGTGAAAACGGCATATATATTCCCGTTGTAATGAAAACGGAAACTTTCTTTTGATAGCCTTTGAAAATCAAAAGCATAATCAATTCCGCTATGATTGCGGAAACAAAATTGTTAAAAAACATAACCGTCGAAAAGAAAATCAGCGGTGCGCCCGAAAAAAGTCCGATAATTGTGAGAGCACCTGGCTTTCTTACTTTCATAAGTCCGATTGCAATGAAAATCGAATAAATCGGTGCGGCTGCCATGTTACGCAGTCCGAAAACGGTGGTGTGCATAACAAGCGGCATCGTTATTCCGCCGCACAATGTCATCGCTGCGGATAAGACAGCCAAAAACACAAAATCCTTAACTTGAAATTTCTTAAATATTTTTTTCATACTTCGCCCCAATCAGTCATGTTTATTTTTCTTGACAACAGCAGTCATTACAAGCACAAATGCAACCGCACCCACTGCGCCGCAGGCAATGGCGATCGGAACTTTTTTATTTTTAACCGTTTCTTCTTTAGGCTCGGTAACGGTTGGTGCTGTTGTAGTTGTTGTCGTTGTGGTGGTAGTGGCTTTTTTGGTGGTTGTTTCCTTTTTTACATCTCCGATTCTTTTTGCACTGTCGTAATCTATTTTAATTCTTGCGGAAGGTGATAAAGGCATAGCCGAAGCGGCAAATTTTACGCCGACAAATTCATTGTCGCTCTTAATCGGAAATTCAAAAGCCGCTTCATATTCAGTGCCGTCAATTTCGACATTATTCTTTTGCTCAACTTCTACTGTGTCGCCATCAACAGAACCATCCTTGTAATACCAAAATTGCATATCGCTTGTTGTTTCGGCAGGAGCTATTGTAAGCGTTTTTTCATCACCGTCAACTGTAAGAAGTGCGGTGTGAACAATATAGCTGTCGCCCATAGATGTTCTTTCTTTTTCTGCGTGCCACATTTCAATCGGCACTTCGTAAACGCCGTCCTTGCTTGGACCCATTGCAAACGCACAGAATGAAGTGCAGGTAAGTGCAAGTGCAAAAACTATTGCTGTCAATGAAATCGATAATTTTTTTAACATATTTGTCCTCCGTATCTTGTTAGTCATTCCTAACCTGATATTAAAATTTTTAGTTAGCGTAAGCTAACCGCAGTTATTTTATCAAAAGACAAATAAAAAGTCAACATTTAAAATTATAATATATGTAAAATTTGGTGCATTTACAACCTCCATTTGATAGACAGTTTGAACAATAAGTAAATTTTCGAAACGCCCTATTTAAGCCATTTTCGAGACTCGAAAATTTTGCATAGTGGTCGTTCAAACATATTAAAAACATAAAATTAACAAAAAAGATCTATATACCTATAAGAAAAAGCGTTGAAGAAAGACAAATCTTCAACGCTTTTGTGTTATTTACACTGATAATCAGTCAACGCCGAGAGCTTTGTAAACCGCATCCTCAGCACTTGAATAAAAAATCATATTAAAACAACCAATCAATTCCGCCGGAACCGTTGAAAGATCCGCAGCAGATGTAATAGGAAGAAGTACTTTTTTCGCTCCGCTATCCAAACAAACCTGCAAACTGTTAGCAAGTTCATCCGCCTTAATGAGTGTTCCTGCAATGCTAATTTCACCAAGAACTGCAAGACTGCTTGCAACAGGTTTACCTAATGCCACCGAAGATAAAGCAATCAGTGTTGGCAATGCCAATTTATCTGTCATACCAATGCCCTGCAAGTCTTGGTAATTGATGATATAATCCTTTGTTGTCGTACTAATAGAGCCACTGATACGGTTAGAATTTGCTTTTAAGAAATTAAATGCGGTATTGGTTGCTTCCTTGCATTTTCCATCAGAACCAAGACCTGAACGCTCAAATTTTCCATTTCCCGGCATCATCTGAGATTCCAAACGGAATACACCAAGCATACCCGTTTTACCCTGAGCCACGGTATAAACTTGTCCCGGATTGCACATTCCTTCCGGAATCAGCTTTCCACCGCCTTGCTCCGGTACAGACACATAGAATTCCTCAAATGTTTCATTATCAATGTATGAGAAATTAACATCATAGAACTCCATACCACCAAGTTTCTTTAACTGCTCTTTTACTCTGCGACGCATCTCAAGAGAAATCCTTAAGATTTCTTCCAGTTCTTCTTTTGTATATTCTCCGTCAGGATAAAGCAGTTTGATAAATCCACCGACCATCTTTCTAACTGCAATCGTATCACGCTGATTTAAGTTCTTTCCAAGACGGAAGTATTTATCCAAGGCATCGCCATACTGTTCTTTACGAAGTTCTCTGATAAACTCCGCAAGATAATCGCTAATAAAGCCGTAATCATCTGTAAAATGTTTAGGCCTGAACTTAGGAATTTCCCATCCCGGAATATAACAGTGCATACGATCAAGAAATGCTGTATCATTTCCCATTACTGATGGAAAAGGTGCAAACAAACTTGATGTTTTCAATAACATATCAACACTTTGATTTATATTTCCGACAAATACCATCGAGGCAGAAGCTGATTTTTCTTCTTTTCCACGAGCAAAAGAGCCGGATGCCATATAGTCTTTCATTATTTGGATACCGTCTTTATCTTTGAAATTGATACCTGCAACTTCATCAAAAGCTACACAATCCCAAAGACCAACAAGTCCGACTGTTTTTCTTCCCATATTGTAAAACAGATTGGCAACTGTAGTTTGGCCACCAGATACAAGAATGCTATTTGGTGAAATTTCTTTATATAAATGAGACTTACCTGTACTTCTCGGACCAAGCTCACACAAATTAAAATTATTTTCTACGAGCGGTAACATACGTGCAAGAAGCAACCACTTTTCTCTTTCGGTCAGTGTGTCCGGTTCCATACCAATAGAACGGAGCATTACGCTTATCCATTCATCTTTTGTAAATGCCTTTCTCCCTTGTTTCAATTCATTGATGTCAACGTGTGGCATCTGAATCGGTGTCAGTTTACGGATATGGATAGGAGAAGCATTTTTATCTTCCTCTATGTATTCATATTCAAGTTGAGCAATACACCAAATGCCACCACAGAGTAAACGGTCATACTTACTTGGATATTCTTCTGATATTGGAATAGCTTTAATTCCAAGATTAGAAAATTCTGCCTCGTAGGTATCTTTTCTAATATTAAGATTAACCGTAATCTTATCAATGACAGTATGACTTCCTCTTTGACGGAGCAGGGAAAGAATTTTCTGTGCTTCGTCTGGTCGTACATAATTATCTGCTAGTATTCTTTTTACATTTGCCACACCATCTTCAATAATTGACGGATCATCCGAGCTACAATACTGTCCAAGCAAAAATTCAAGAACATAAACAGGGACATTTGCTCCCTCTTTAATAGACTTTGTTAAATCTTTACGAACAATTTTTCCATCAAAATAAGTGCGAAGTTTTCTGTTTATGTCCTCATTTGAACTAAGTTCCAAATCATTATGCAATTCGTCCATTGTTACCTCCCAAATTATTCAAAGAAACCGAAGTCATCGGCAAATGCTACATCCATGATTATTTCGTGACGAAGAACTTCTATATCATTCTTATCGTCATATGCAACCAAGTAGTATTTCTGCGATTTATCGTATTTCTTATTCTTAAAGTTAAAGCGGAGTCTGAACATACGCTTCGTCGTATCTTTATCTTTCTTATCTGCAATAACAATAT
>OLOX01002003.1_pt1 | contig 17673 bp, 12 predicted proteins | sample 1672091 | NCBI WGS metagenome assembly OLOX01 (sample SAMEA3136644, study PRJEB25190) | human gut metagenome | reverse complement strand
TCCGCACCGTCTGGGGAAAGGGGTATCAGATTGACTAAAAAATCTGCCTGTTCCTCGCTGCGGACGAAGCAGCTGCTCGTGCTGCTGGTCGCGATCGCATGCGCGGCGGCGGCCTATTTCGTGGCGAACTGGATCGGCGACACGCTGATCGAGAAGGTCTATCTCGACCAGAAGGCCATGCAGAAGCGCGAGCGGGCCATCGTCAGCGAGCTGCAGACCTATGTGCAGGAAAACCGCATCTCCTCGCGTGATACCGACGCCGTGGCCCGCTGGTCGATGAGCAAGAGCGATACCTATGTGATGCTCTACCGGAACCAGCGGCTGGCCTTCGAGGCCGGCTGGTGGGGCGTGGACGATGCGGACGAGACGGATGCGCCGCCGCTCCTGTCCAATTCCGCGGGCGTCTACCCGATCTACTTCACCGACGGGCCGATGCAGGCCGTGGTCTACGACTTTTCCGAATCGCGGCTCTATACGCTGACGACGATCGTGAGCGTGCTCATCGGGTGCTTTGTGCTGATGTGCTTCATGCTCAGCTACAATGGCCGCATCACGCGCACGATCGTGACGATCGCGACGGAGGTCGAGCAGATCGGCCGCGGCGATCTGACCGCGCGGCTTGAAAAGCCCCGCGGTAATGATGAGCTGGCGGGCCTGACCGAGAGCGTCGAGCGGATGCGCGCCTCGCTCCTGCACAAGACCGAGGAGGAGCAGAAGGCCCTCAAGCAGAACTCCGACCTCATCACCGCCCTCTCGCACGACATCCGCAATCCGCTCACGGCCCTGCTCGGTTATCTCGACATCATCTCCGCGCAGCGCGATCTGCCGCCCGACACGGCGAGCTATCTCGCTGCCTGCCAGGAGCGCGCGGGGCGCATCAAGCAGCTGACGGATGAGCTGTTCCGATACAGCCTGCTGTTTTCGAACGACGAGCTGCCGATGCGGCTGGAGACGTATGACGCTTACGTCCTGCTGGAGCAGCTGCTCGGCGAGGCGCAGGCGGAGCTGGAGAGCGCGGGTTTTGCCACGCGGATGGTCATGCCCGACACGTTCTGCCGGGTGCGCGTGGATGTGCCGTATTTCAAGCGGGTGCTCGACAATCTCTTTGCCAACGTCCGCAAATATGCCGACCCGGCGCAGCCCGTGTCCATCGCGGCCCTGCCCGAGAACCGGACGCTGCACATCTGCATCTGCAACACCATCCGCGCCGATTCCGGCCAGGTGGAGAGCAACAAGATCGGCCTGCGCACGGCGGAAAAGATCCTGACGCAGATGGGCGGCAGCTTCCGCCGGCACGAGGCGGACGGGAAATTTACCGCCGAGGCCATCCTTCCGATCGTCCCGGAGGACGCGGACGAGTAGGAGCGGCGTAATCTTAAATTATTCTTAAAAATCAGGCGAAGGACTTCTCATCCGGAAAAAACCTGATATGATGGGGACAACGAAAAACATCGTGATCATTGTGCGCGGATCTTCCGCAGAAAGGAAACTGACTATGAAACATCGTATTTTTGCCCTGTTTCTGGTGCTCGTGCTGCTGGTCGGCGTGCTGGCCGGCTGCAGCAAGAAAAATAATGGTGACAGTGACACCAGCAATGGGAACTCCAGCATTATCACGCCGACAAAGAACGACCAGTCGCAGGTGACATCGAAATATGCCTATAAGCCGACGTATCTGACCGTACCCGCCGAGGTGGACAGCGTGACGGGCGTGGCGGCCAAGGGCAGCACGGTCTGGTTCACAGCCAGCATCCCCGACGGGGAGCAGACCGAGACCTACACCTACACCGACGAAAACGGCGAGGAACAGACCGAGACCTATACATACACCAATTACCGGACGGCGCTCTATTCGCTCGATCTGGACAGCCAGGTCTGCGCTGAGGTGCAGGGCCTGACGCTCCCGTCCGTCGAAGAGGGCTGGGAGGGCAGCAGCTACGTCAACGACTTCCAGGTCATGGACGACGGCAGCATCTGGATTTTCTGCATGGTCAATCAGTATAAGACCGAGCTGCCCGACGATTTTGATCCGAATACACAGGACGAATGGCAGTATCAGGTCAATGAGAACAAGACCGTCATGGTCCACCTTGACGCGACCGGGGCCGAGCTGGCCCGCTTCGACCTGATCCCGCCGCAGGACGAAACGACGGACGGCACAGCCTCGCCCGACACGGTGGTCGGCTCCGCCAGCGGCGGCGACATCGTGACGTACGACATGCCGGCGAGCTATTATTCCAACATCTCCTCCGTCGTGGTCGGCGAGGATGGGACGATCTACGGCTATGACTGGCAGAACGTCTACCTGTTCGACAGCGAGGGCAAATATCTCGCGACGATCGAGGCCGGAGACAACGGCGGCGAGCTGAAACGCCTCGACGCGAACACCGTTGGCTCGATCACCTACATCTACGACGCCGAGAACGAGACCGGCTCGAACTATTTCGTGCCGATCAACGTCGAGACAAAGTCGTATGACACCGAGCACAAGACCGCGCTGCCCAACAGCGCGTGGGACATCTACCCCGGCGTCGAGGAATATGACTTCCTCTACAACTACAACAGCAAGATCTTCGGCTACATTTCGTCGAGCGGCACCTCGGAAAAGCTGCTCGACTGGATGGACAGCGACATCAATCCGAACAACATGAGCAGCTTTGCCGTGATGAACGACGGCCGCATCATCGCCGTCCTGAACCACTGGGACGACGAGACGCAGACGAGCATCAACGAGCTCGTGCTGATGGAGCGCGTAGACGCCTCGAGCCTCCCGGAAAAGACCGTCCTGACGCTCGCCTGCTTCTATCTGGACTATAACATCCAGCAGAAGATCGTCGACTTCAACAAGACGAGCGATGCCTACCGCATCGTGGTCAAGGACTATTCCGAGTTCAACACGAACGACGATTACAGCGCGGGCCTCACCAAGCTGAACACCGAGATCATGTCCGGCGTCATCCCCGACATGTTCCTGACCGAGAATCTGCCCATCGAGCGCTACGCGGCCAAGGGCATCCTGACCGACCTCTACGAGCTGATCGACAGCGACTCCGAGCTGACGCGCGAGAGCTTTGTCCCCCAGATCATCCAGGCCTGCGAGACCGATGGCAAGCTCTACGAGCTGCCCGCGAGCTTCATGGTCCAGACTGCGTTCGGCCTTTCGAAGGTCGTGGACGGCTATGACGTGTGGAACGTCGCGGCCGTGCAGGACGCGATGACCAAGCTGCAGGAGGACGCCTACGTCTTTGACTATTACACCACGCAGGCCACTGTCATGGGCAACTGTGTCTCCAACAACCTCTCCGCGTTCGTCAACTGGCAGACCGGCGAGTGCTCGTTCGACAGCGAGAGCTTCGCGGCCCTGCTGAACTTTGCAAAGACCTTCCCGGCGGAATTCGACTGGGAGGCTTACGACAGTGAGCACAGCGGCGAGTATGCCGATGATGCGACGATGATGAAGAACGGCCAGAAGCTGCTTTCGTCGGCATATCTGTACGGCTTTGAGGATTACCTGTACAGCGTGAGCCAGTACGCGGGCGAGGACATTACCTTTGTCGGCTATCCGTCCGAGGATGGCACGAGCAACCATCTGTTCTCCACCAGCCAGACCTTCGCCATCTCCACCACGTGCAAGGCCAGGGACGTTGCGTGGAACTTCCTGAGCCAGCTGGTGCGCGAGGACTATCAGTCCGGCGACAACGTCTGGAACTTCCCGGTCAACCAGAAAGCCTTTGATGCAAAGATGAAGGAGGCCATGACCGAGGAATATCAGACTGACGAGAACGGCAACCAGATCCTCGACGAGAACGGCGACGAGATCGAGCTCAAGGACGACGAGGACGATTTCATCCCCGGTATGCGCGACGAGATGTCCTACAAGTCCGACGATGACGAGATCACCGGCAGTGGCTTCACGATCGAGGACGTGCCGGTCGATGAGGACGATGACCTCGGCACATTTTCCGCCAATGACGGTGACGACTACACGGATGACGCTGATAAGGAGGAGGAATAAAACATGAGCTACACCCCGTTTGATGCAATTCAGATCGGCATTGCCTCCCCTGAGATGATCCTTTCCTGGTCCTCCGGCGAAGTGAAAAAGCCGGAGACCATCAACTACCGCACGCTCAAGCCCGAGCGTGACGGCCTGTTCTGCGAGCGCATTTTCGGACCCACGAAGGACTGGGAATGCCACTGCGGAAAGTATAAGAAGATCCGCTACAAGGGCAAGATCTGCGACCGCTGCGGCGTGGAAGTCACGCGCGCCAAGGTCCGCCGCGAGCGCATGGGCCACATCGAGCTCGCCACGCCCGTTTCCCACATCTGGTATTTCAAGGGCATTCCGTCCCGCATGGGCCTGCTGCTCGACATCAGCCCCCGCATCCTGGAAAAGGTGCTGTATTTCGCCGCTTATATCGTCACCGATCCCGGCGAGACCCCGCTGATGCGCAACCAGATCCTCTCGGAGAAGGAATACCGCGATATGCGCGAGAAGTATGAGGACGATTTCGACGCCGGTATGGGCGCCGAGGCCGTCAAGAAGCTCCTCCAGCAGATCGACCTCGAATCCTTGTCCGAGCAGCTCCACGCCGAACTCAAGAGCGCGAGCGGCCAGAAGAAGGCCCGTATCGTCAAGCGCCTTGAGGTCGTGGATGCGTTCCGCATCTCCGGCAACAAGCCCGAGTGGATGATCATCGACGTGCTGCCCGTCATCCCGCCCGAAATTCGCCCGATGGTCCAGCTCGACGGCGGCCGCTTCGCGACCTCCGACTTAAACGACCTCTACCGCCGCGTCATCAACCGCAACAACCGCTTAAAGCGCCTCATTCAGCTCAACGCGCCCGACATCATCGTGCGCAACGAGAAGCGCATGCTGCAGGAAGCGGTCGACGCGCTGATCGACAACGGCCGCCGCGGCCGCGCCGTCACCGGTGCGAATAACCGCGCACTCAAGTCCCTTTCCGACATGCTCAAGGGTAAGCAGGGCCGCTTCCGTCAGAACCTGCTCGGCAAGCGTGTCGACTACTCCGGCCGTAGCGTTATCTGCGTCGGCCCTGAGCTGAAGATCTACCAGTGCGGTGTGCCGAAGGAAATGGCACTCGAGCTGTTCCGCCCCTTCATTATGAAGAAGCTCGTCGAGGACGGCGCCGCCAACAACATCAAGTCCGCCAAGAAGATGGTCGATAAGGGCCGCACCGAGGTCTGGGACGCGCTCGACGTCGTCATCAAGGATCACCCCGTCATGCTCAACCGCGCGCCGACGCTCCACCGTCTCGGTATTCAGGCGTTCGAGCCGGTGCTGGTCGAGGGCCGCGCCCTCAAGCTCCACCCGCTGAACTGCACGGCGTTCAACGCGGACTTCGACGGCGACCAGATGGCTATTCACGTGCCCCTGTCTGCCGAGGCGCAGGCCGAGGCCCGTATCCTGATGCTCTCTGCCAACAACCTGCTGCGTCCTCAGGACGGCGGCCCTGTCACGGTGCCGACGCAGGATATGGTTCTGGGCTCCTACTACCTCACGTTCGAGCGCTTTGAAAACGGCGTTTCCCAGATGGATAACGACGAGTTCTGGCCGCAGGATGTCGACTTTGCCCTTGCCGGCAAGCGCTACGACGAGCTGACCGACGAAGAGAAGGCCAGCGTGAATCTGCACGTTTACCGCGACGAGGACGAGGCCATGCTCGCCTACAACGACCACCTCATCGGTATCCATCAGCCCATCCTTGTCCGCACGGTCAAGCAGATGCCGGACGGCACCATGGGCAGCAAGGTCGTGCGCGTTACCATCGGCCGCATCATCTTCAACCGCAACATCCCGCAGGACCTTGGCTTTGTCAAGCGCGTGGATGAAAACGGCGAGCCGACCGAAAACTACTTCGACTACGAGATCACCGAGGTCTGCGGCAAGAAGCTGCTCGGCAAGATCGTCGACCGCACGATCAAGCTGCACAACTTCACCATCGCGGCCGAAGTGCTCGATAACATCAAGGCCACGGGCTACAAGTTCTCCACCCGTGCGGCCATCAGTATCTCCGTTGCGGATATGACCATTCCGCCGGCAAAGTACACCCTCATTGCCGAGACCGAGCAGCGCGTCGTCGACATTGAAGACCAGTTCAAGATGGGCTTCATGACCGAGGATGAGCGCTACCGCGCCGTCGTCAAGGAGTGGGAAAAGACCACCGCGGACGTCACCGACGCCCTGCAGAAGAACATGGACCGCTACAACCCCATCTTCATGATGGCGGACTCCGGCGCCCGTGGTTCGATGAAGCAGATCCGTCAGCTGACCGGTATGCGCGGCCTGATGGCCAACACCGCCGGTAAGACGATCGAGATCCCGGTCAAGGCAAACTTCCGCGAAGGTCTGTCCGTCCTTGAATACTTCACCTCCTCCCGAGGCGCCCGTAAGGGCCTTGCCGATACGGCTCTTCGTACGGCAGACTCCGGTTACCTGACCCGCCGAATGGTCGACGTCTGCCAGGATGTCATCATCCGCTCCGACGACTGCGGCGCGACCCGCGGCATCACGATCAGCGAGATCAGCGAGAACGGCCAGGTCATCGAAAAGTTCTCCGAGCGCGTCAACGGCCGCTATCCGGTCCACGACGTGATGAAGCCCGGCACGGACGAGGTCCTCATTTCCAAGGATCACATGATGACCCCCGAGGATGCCGACCTCATGGAGAAGTTCGACATCCACTCCGTCGAGATCCGCACGGTGCTTACGTGCAAGGCCCACAGCGGCGTTTGCGCGAAGTGCTACGGCATGAACCTTGCCACGAGCAAGCCCGTCGGCCCCGGCGAGGCGGTCGGTATCATCGCGGCCCAGTCCATCGGCGAGCCCGGTACGCAGCTGACGATGCGAACCTTCCACACCGGCGGCGTTGCGGGCGGCGATATCACCCAGGGTCTTCCGCGAGTCGAGGAACTGTTTGAGGCGCGCCGTCCCAAGAAGATGGCGACCCTCTCCGAGATCGGCGGTAAGGTCCGCTTCGAAGAGGCGACCAAGGGCAGCCTGCTCAACATCATCGTCACCGCGGACGACGGCGACAACCGCATCTACTCGGTGCCGCACACCGGCCTGCGCGTGAACGACGGCGACGTCATCGCCAAGGGCACGCAGCTGCAGGACGGCGCGCTGTCCCCGCACGATATCCTGCGTATCCGCGGCACGTCCGCCGTTCATGACTACCTCATTCAGGAAGTTTTGAAGGTTTACCGTCAGCAGGGCGTTGACATCAACGATAAGCATATCGAGGTCATCGTCCGCCAGATGATGCGCAAGGTGCGCGTCGAGGAGTCCGGCGATACGAACCTGCTCTCCGGCTCTATGGTGGATCTGCTTGAGTATGAGGATGCCAACGAGGAGATCCGCGCGCGCAATGCCGCGGGCGAGGTCAACGCCGAGACCGGCGAGCCGCTGCAGGAAGCCATTGCCACGCAGCTGCTCATGGGTATCACGAAGGCCTCTCTTGCGACCGACAGCTGGATGTCCGCCGCGTCCTTCCAGGAGACCACAAAGGTCCTGACTGAAGCCGCCATCAAGGGTAAGGTCGACCACCTTGTTGGTCTGAAGGAGAACGTCATCATCGGTAAGCTCATCCCCGCCGGTGCAGGCTTGAACGCCTACCGCGAGTTTGCTGAGGAGATCGTTCCCGAGCCTGAGAAGCCCGAGGAAGAGCCGCACGAGCCGCGCATCATCACGAATGCCGTCGAAGTGTGAGTTAAGACCTCACGTATTGAAAAAGAGACGCGGAATTTTCCGCGTCTCTTTTTTGCCATTTTGGCGGAAAAAGGGAAAGCTTAACAGCCTCTTTTCAAAAGTTTGACGCGTCGGCGCGGAACGCACAAAAAAATTCGGTAAAAGCCCGTCGTTTCAGCGATTATTTTGTGTAGGCAGCCATAAAAAACGCTTGACGGCTTGTGTGCCTCATGGTATAATTTCAACTTGCGTGGGTATGTCCCACGGAATTTGTCATACCGTCAGGAGGGACCTGCCGTGACGCCGGATCTGTCCACTTGCCGCAAGGTAGCGGGCATCAAGCAGACGATGCGTGCACTGCGGGAACACCGCGCGGAAAAGCTGTATATCGCCTGCGATGCAGACCCAGCCGTGCTTGCGCCGATCGAAGCGCTCGCACGCGAAGAGAACATCGCGATCGATGATCGCGCCACGATGGCGCAGCTTGGCCACAGCGCGGGCATCGCCGTTGGTGCGGCGGTGATCGCCGTTCTGAGAAATTAAGGTTTTTTCGGGATATTTTACCGATATCCTGTAAAAAATATATATCACATCATTTCAGGAAAGGAGAAACAAGAATGCCTACTTTTAACCAGTTGGTTCGCAAGGGCAGACAGCAGTCGACTTACAAGTCCAACTCCCCGGCTCTGCAGTATGGTCTTAACACGCTGAAGAACAAGGAGACCGACCTCGCCTCTCCCCAGAAGCGTGGCGTTTGCACCGCAGTTCGTACTGCGACCCCGAAGAAGCCGAACTCCGCTCTTCGTAAGATCGCCCGTGTCCGCCTCACCAATGGCTATGAGGTCACCGCTTACATCCCCGGCGTCGGTCATTCCCTGCAGGAGCACTCTGTGGTCATGATCCGCGGCGGCCGTGTTAAGGACCTCCCTGGTGTGCGTTACCACATCATCCGCGGCACTCTGGACGCTCAGGGCGTGCAGGGCCGTATGCAGTCCCGTTCCAAGTACGGCGCCAAGCGCCCGAAGCAGAAGTAAGGCTGCGACCTTGAAATGAGCTTTGCCGAAAAGGTTTGATATATATTTTTGTGTCATTCACCTCTTTGGCAGGCCGGAACACGATGGGGGAGAGCCCCATTCGCGAGTACCTATGATTTCTAAATTATAAGAAGGAGGGAAGCAAAGTGCCCAGAAGAGGTAATGTTCCCAAGAGAGAAGTTCTGCCCGATCCTATGTACAACAGCGTCCTGGTGACCAAGCTCGTCAACAGCGTGATGCTCGACGGCAAGAAGGGCGTCGCCCAGAAGGTCGTCTACAGCGCGTTCGACATGATCAAGGACAAGACCGGCAACGAGCCTCTCGATGTTTTCAACCAGGCCATGGAGAATATCATGCCCAGCCTGGAGACCAAGTCCCGCCGCGTCGGCGGTGCCACCTATCAGGTGCCGATGGAGGTCCGTCCCGCCCGTCGTCAGACCCTCGGTCTGCGTTGGCTGACGGCTTATGCCCGTGCCCGTGGTGAGCGCACCATGGCCGAGCGCCTGGCTGGCGAGATCATGGATGCTGCCAACAACAGCGGCAGCGCCGTGAAGAAACGCGAAGATACCCACAAGATGGCCGAATCCAACAAGGCATTCGCCCACTTCCGCTGGTAACGGAGGAACGAGAGAATTATGGCAAGAAAAGTCTCTCTGGAAAACACCAGAAATATCGGCATCATGGCCCATATCGACGCTGGCAAGACCACGACTACCGAGCGTATTCTGTACTACACCGGCGTCAACTACAAGATCGGCGAGACCCACGACGGTACCGCCACGATGGACTGGATGGCTCAGGAACAGGAGCGTGGTATCACCATCACCTCCGCTGCCACCACCTGCTACTGGAAGGGCAGCAAGAACCAGTTCCCGCAGACCCGCTTGAACATCATCGACACCCCGGGCCACGTCGACTTCACCGTTGAGGTCGAGCGCTCCCTGCGCGTTCTGGACGGCTCTGTGACCGTTCTCTGCGCCAAGGGCGGCGTTGAGCCCCAGTCTGAGACTGTGTGGCGTCAGGCCGATAACTACAAGGTCCCCCGCATGATCTACGTCAACAAGATGGATATCATGGGCGCGGACTTCTACAACGTTCTGCACATGATCCACGACCGTCTCAAGTGCAACGCTGTCCCCATCCAGCTGCCGATCGGCTCTGAAGATACCTTCAAGGGCATCATCGACCTGGTGGAGATGGACGCTGATATCTACTACGACGAGCTCGGCAAGGACATGCGCGTCGAGGAGATCCCCGAGGACATGCTCGAGCTCGCTCAGGAGTATCGCACCAAGCTCGTTGACGCTTGCGCCGACCTGAACGACGAGATCATGGAGCTGGCGCTCGAAGAGAAGCCCGTTCCTCAGGACCTCATCCGCAAGACCATCCGTCAGGCCACCATCGACAATAAGATGGTTCCTGTCACCTGCGGTACCTCTTACAAGAACAAGGGCGTTCAGAAGCTGCTGGACGCGATCGTCGACTACATGCCGTCCCCCGTGGATATCCCCGCGATCGACGGTGTGAACCCCGATACCGGTGAGGAAGATGTCCGTCACGCGGACGATAACGCTCCGTTCTCCGGTCTCGCGTTCAAGATCGCGACCGACCCGTTCGTCGGCCGTCTGTCCTTCGTTCGCGTGTACTCCGGTATTCTGAATACCGGTACCGCCGTTCTCAACTCCACCAAGCATCAGAGAGAGCGCATCGGCCGCATCCTGCAGATGCACGCCAACCACCGCGAGGATATCGAGTGCTGCTACGCCGGCGACATCTGCGCCGTCATCGGCCTCAAGAACACCACCACCGGTGATACGCTCTGCGATGAAAAGGCTCCGATCATCCTGGAGTCCATGGAATTCCCCGAGCCCGTGATCCGCGTCGCCATCGAGCCCAAGACCAAGGCCGGTCAGGAGAAGATGGGCATCGCGCTGATGAAGCTGGCTGAGGAAGACCCGACCTTCAAGACCTACACCGATGAAGAGACCGGTCAGACCATCATCGCCGGTATGGGTGAGCTCCATCTGGAGATCATTGTCGACCGCCTGCTCCGTGAGTACAAGGTCGAGGCGAATGTCGGCGCTCCTCAGGTCGCCTACAAGGAGACCATCACCAAGGCTGTCGATCAGGATACCAAGTACGCCCGTCAGAGCGGTGGTAAGGGTCAGTACGGTCACGTCAAGATCCATGTCGAGCCCAACGAGTCCGGCAAGGGTTACGAGTTTGTCAACGCCCTCGTCGGCGGCGCGATCCCCAAGGAATACGTTCCCGCGATCGATGCCGGTATTCAGGGCGCCATGCTCTCCGGTGTTCTCGCCGGTTACCCGGTCGTCGATGTCAAGGTCACGCTGTACGATGGTTCTTATCACGAGGTCGACTCCTCTGAAATGGCGTTCAAGATCGCCGGCTCCATGGCCTTCAAGGAGGCCTGCCAGAAGGCCGGCCCGACGCTGCTCGAGCCGATCATGAAGGTCTGCGTCATCGTCCCCGACGAGTACATGGGCGACGTGATCGGCGACCTCAACTCCCGCCGTGGTCAGATCCAGGGCTTCGAGGCCCGCAGCGGCGCGCAGCAGATCGACGCTTTCGTTCCTCTGGCTGAGATGTTCGGCTACGCGACTGACCTCCGCTCCTGCACGCAGGGCCGTGGCCAGTACACGATGGAGCCCGCGCATTATATCGAGATCCCGAAGAACATTCAGGAGAAGATCATCAACCAGCGCACGAACCGCGCCTGATAAAAAGGTATTGCAAAATACCGCGTTTTACGGTAAAATACCGGTGTATGTAAATGACACCGGCAAACAACGAAATTTTTTCATAGGAGGATCACTCTAATGGCTAAGCAGAAATTCGAGCGTACCAAGCCCCACGTAAACATTGGTACCATCGGTCATATCGACCATGGTAAGACCACCCTGACCGCCGCGATCACCAAGTTCCTCGCCATGCAGGGCGGTGCTGACTACACCGATTACAGCTCCATCGATAAGGCTCCGGAAGAGCGCGAGCGTGGTATCACCATCAACACCGCTCACGTTGAGTACCAGACCTTCGACCGCGTTGGCCACAACTACAAGACCGGCGAGGACAACGCCCAGATTCAGGGCCGTCACTATGCCCACGTCGACTGCCCGGGCCACGCCGACTATATCAAGAACATGATCACTGGCGCTGCTCAGATGGACGGTGCTATCCTGGTCATCGCCGCTTCCGACGGCCCCATGGCCCAGACTCGTGAGCACCTGCTGCTCGCCCGTCAGGTCAACGTGCCTTCCGTTCTCGTTTTCCTGAACAAGTGCGACCAGGTCGACGATGAAGAGCTGCTCGAGCTCGTCGAGATGGAAGTCCGCGAGATGCTCGACTTCTACAGCTTCCCCGGCGACGAGACCCCGATCATCCGCGGCAGCGCTCTGAACGCCCTGATCTCCGAGTCCAAGGACATCGACGCTCCCGAGTACAAGTGCATGCACGAGCTCATGGACGCTGTTGATACCTGGATCCCCACGCCCGACCGTAAGGCCGACCAGCCGTTCCTGATGCCCGTTGAGGACGTCTTCACGATCTCCGGTCGTGGTACCGTCGCTACCGGCCGTGTTGAGCGTGGCCAGCTGAAGCTCGGCGAGGAAGTCGAGATCATCGGTCTGACCGACGAGCGTCGCAAGACCGTCGTCACCGGTATCGAAATGTTCCACAAGCTGCTCGACTACGCCGAGGCTGGTGATAACATCGGTACCCTGCTCCGCGGTGTTGCCAAGAACGAGATCGAGCGCGGCCAGGTTCTGTCCAAGCCCGGTTCCATTCACCCCCTCACCAAGTTTGTTGGTCAGGTTTACGTCCTGAACAAGGACGAGGGCGGCCGTCACACCCCGTTCTTCAACAACTATCGTCCTCAGTTCTACTTCCGTACCACCGACGTCACCGGCGTCATCACCCTGCCCGAGGGCACCGAGATGTGCATGCCCGGCGATAACGTCGACATGAAGGTCGAGCTGATCACCCCGATCGCTATCGAGAAGGGTCTCCGCTTCGCTATCCGTGAAGGCGGCCGTACCGTTGGTTCCGGCGTCGTCATCGAGACCGAGGCCTAATTGATCCACTGAGGGTCATCCAAAGACTTCAAAAAGCAGCAGGCCGCAAAGGCCTGCTGCTTTTCTATTATCGAAAGTGCAAAGGAAGTGCGAAGCCAGCGGCTTCGCACTTCCTTTATTCATATTTGGCCCAGACCCAGCGGTCGAAGTCATCCGAGCGGAAGGCGGCGAGCTTTGATGCATAGTCCGCGCTGACCGCAGTAAAGCGACGAAGGCCGTCGCTCGTCTGCACCAGCGGGTCGATGCTGCGCTTTTTGGCGGCGATCTTGACGGCGTAAGTACCCTCTGGCTTTTGCGCGCCGGACCGCGTACCGGTTATGCGGCGATAATCCTGCCAGCGCGCGGTGAGGACCGGATCAGAGAGGAGCAGGGCGATGACATGAGGTTCGTCGAGGTAGAGATCATCCACCGTCAACACATTGCGCTGCCGTGCCTCACGCAGGAGATCGGCCAATGCCTGCATGCTGAAGCGGTCCTCATCGGAGACGAACCACTCCGACTGCCGCAGCGAGAGCTGGGTAAAGATGTCGGCAATCTCCGCGTGCGCAAAGCAGAGCTCATCTTCGCTGTCCTCGTTTTGACCGACAAAGATGTCGTCAAAAATGCGTTTCAGCTCTGCTTTTGGACAGTGGAAAACAAGATGCGCGTTGCCGAGCGTATATTCGAGTCGGTCGGCGGAGAGGCGGGGCGAATCGTTGTCGGCGATGGGATAGCGGTGGTAGTCGTCCACATCGTCGAGCGTCAGGCCGCTTTTATCGAGCAGCGCCATGAGTTCCGGCGACGAGGCGATCATCATGCGTGTGCGGCTTTCGGTCGATTCCTGCCGCATGTGGTCACCGTTCAGAAAGTCGACCACGTGGGCGAACGCGGGCGTCGCAATGTCATGCAGTAGTCCCGCGACAGATTGCTTCAAGTCATGCGTGAAGTGCCAGACGATGGCCGCTGTGCCGAGCGAATGCGTATAGCGCGAATACGGCGCAACGGCGTCGCGGTAGATGGGATAGGCCGTGTATTCGCAGCCGCAGTGCATGCCGACGCGCAAAAGCCGCTGCATCACGGGCGTTTCGGCCATGGCGAGGAGCTCCGGCGGCAAGGAAGCGGTGTAGATATCGGTATACATAATATCCTTTCCAAAAGAAAAGCGCCTTGCCGCGGCAAGGCGCTTTTTTGATTGAATCAGCCGATCTGGCGGGTCTCAACGGTCTCGTCGCACTCGACGCTGTCGATCTGCGCGCCGAGGTTGCGGAGCTTGCCGATGATATCCTCATAGCCGCGCTCGATATAGTGGACGTTCGAGACCTCGCTCGTGCCCTCAGCGGCCAGCGCGGCGATGACCATGGCGGCGCCCGCGCGGAGATCGTAGGCCTGCACGCTCGCAGCGGTCAGGTGGTCGACGCCTTCGATGACGGCGCTGCGGCCCTCGACGCGGATCTGCGCGCCCATGCGCGTCAGTTCGCCGACGTAGCGGTAACGGTTGTCCCACACGCCCTCGGTGACCATGCTCGTCCCCTCGGCAAGGCAGAGGGCAACGGTGATCTGTGGCTGCATATCGGTCGGGAAGCCGGGATAGGGCAGCGTCTTGACGTTGGCCTTCAGCAGCGGGCCGGTGCGGCGGATCAGGAGGGTGTCGTCCTCCTCCTCCACCGTGACGCCCATCTCCATCAGCTTGGCGCTGATGCAGTCCATGTGCTTGGGGATGACGTTCTTCAAAAGCAGCTCGCCGCCGGTGGCCGCCACGGCGGCCATATACGTGCCGGCTTCGATCTGATCGGGGATGATGCCGTAGCTGCCGCCGGTGAGGCGCTCCACGCCCCGGATCTTGATGGAGTCCGTGCCCGCGCCCTTGATGTCCGCGCCCATGGAGTTGAGGAAGTTAGCCAAGTCCACGATGTGGGGCTCTTTGGCGGCGTTTTCGATGGTGGTGACACCGTCGGCCAGGGCGGCGGCCATCATGATGTTCATGGTCGCGCCCACGGAGACAACGTCCAGATAGACCGGCGCGCCGGTGAGGCGGCCATTCTTGGCGGCGGTGTGGATGAAGCCGCCCTCCACGGACACCTCCGCGCCCATGGTGGTGAAGCCCTTGATGTGCTGGTCGATGGGGCGGACGCCGAAGTTGCAGCCGCCGGGCATGGCCACGGTGGCCTGACCGAAGCGGCCCAGCAGCGCGCCCAGCAGGTAATAGCTGGCGCGGATACGGCGGGCCAGGTCGTAGGACGGGCGGGTGCTGTGGATGGCATGGCAGTCGATCTCGATGGCGTGACGGTTCAGCACACGCACCTTCGCCCCCAGCTCCTCCAGGATGGAGAAGAACAGCGTGACATCGCTGATCTGGGGGATGTTCTCGATGCGGCAGACACCGTCTACCAGCAGTGCGGCGGGGATGATGGCTACGGCGGCGTTCTTCGCGCCGCTGACGGTCACTTCGCCGTAAAGACGGCGTCCGCCGCGGATCATGTATTTATTCAAGGCAGTTCCCTCTTTTCAAGTCATCGGTGCTGGTGCGCTCTGCGTATAGCTTGCCCCGCGAGGGCGCGGTTCATACGGCGCAATCCGAGCAGTAACAGTATACCATAATTTTTTGTAAAAGCAAGAAATTGCCGTAAAGTTTTTATAGTATAGGCGGTTTGTCTGAAAAAATTCGAGATGCAGCGCAAAAACACTGCATCTCGTCATCCCCGTCAGCCCAGCCAGCGGTAATGGCCGGTGACGGGCCGCTTATAGATGTCGGGCCGCTCCACCGCTTCGTCTATCGGGTTGCCGTGGTGGAGGATGAAGGGGATGCCCTTTCTGTCCCGCTTGTCGGAGCAGACGGCGATATGCTCACAGTCACCGAACACCACGATGTCCCCGGCCTGCCACTGGGACGGGTCGTCAAAGCTGTTGGTCAACACCTGGGCATGGCGGCGGAAGAAGGCGTCCAGGTTCACCACGCGGCGGAAGTCAATGTTGGGGTCTGGGTCGGCGTAGGGATACGCCTCGGAGCAAGCGGCGATGTCCGCGTCCACCAGTTCCTTCAGCTGATAGCCAGCAGCGCGGAAGCCCTGCCAAACCACGTCGGTACAGACACCCAGTCCGTCGTCGGGATAACCGCCGGCGTAGTATTTGCTGGCGTAGTGGGGCTTGGTGTCAAAATAGGCGCGGATGCCGGCCACCATGTCGGCGTAATCCTCCACCCCGTCGCCGTCACCGTCGTTGGGACTGGTGACAACAGGGATGCCCAGCTGCTGGGCGGTGTAATAGGGACGCGGGCCGAAGCGCCACCACAGCAATCCGGCGACCGCAGCCGCCAGCAGCAACACCAGCAGGCCTTTCCGGCGGGACGATTTGGCCCTGCGGCGGCGGGATCGGGCACGGCGGTACGGGCGGTCCGAACGCCCGCTATCCGACGAGGCAGGCAGATCATAGGTATAGTACTGTGTGTCCATCGCTCTTTCTCCGTTTACATAATGTATGTGTATTGTGTCGAAAAAATATGAACGTGCTATGAACACGCACTTAAGGTTTTTTGAAGCAGAATTTTTCGTAAGGATTGCACGTTTGTGTGCAACCGGCGGGGGGATGGGGACACAGGAGTGTGGAGAACCACATAAAATGGAGTGCCGGACCTGGCACGGAGAGGAGTACGAGAGATGAAAACGGAGAACACGATGACGATGGTGCTGGCGGCGGCGGTAGGGGTGCTGTGCAGCTACTGTGCCCAGCTGGTGGTGCCGCTGGCGGTGCTGGTGGCGGTGATGCTGGCGGACTATGTCACCGGCATGGCAAAGGCCTGGAGCACCGGGGCGCTGTGCTCACGCACCGGCGTAAGGGGCATTGTGAAGAAGGTGGGCTATCTGGTGGTGGTCGGCGCGGCGGGCGTGGCCGACTGGCTCATCCGCTACGGGCTGGCCCAGGCGGGGATCGAGGTAGAATTTGACTTCCTGCTGGCCGCCATGGTGATCATTTGGCTCATCATCAACGAGCTGATCTCCATTTTGGAGAACGTGGCGGCGCTGGGCGGGCCTGTGCCGGTGTTTCTCGCCAAGCTGCTGGCACGGCTGAAGAACACGGTGGAGAAGAAAGCGGAGGGGGACGAGCATGGAGATACTTGAGCAGACGTATACCTGGGCCGCGCCGCTGACGCGGCGCAGCGTCACGCGGCGCATCATCCTGCACCACGCGGCGGCGGTGACGTGTACCGCCCAGCAGATACACCAGTGGCACTTGGCCAACGGCTGGGCCGGCATCGGCTATCACTTTTTTGTGCGGAAGGACGGGCGCATCTATCGAGGCCGTCCGGAGGACACGGTAGGCGCACACGCGGGGAACAACAACTACGACAGCATCGGTATCTGCTTTGAGGGCAGCTTCGACCGGGAGCAGATGAACGAGGTGCAGCGCACCGCCGGTGCGGAGCTGGTGGCCTATCTGAAGCAGAAGTACGGCATCACCACCGTGCAGCGGCACAGAGACGTGAACGCCACCGGCTGCCCCGGCGGGAACTTCCCCTTTGAGGCCATCGCCAATGGCGGCGGCGCGGAGGCATCTGCTCCGGCGCAGATGGTGCGGACGGCCAACGACACGGCGGTGACGCTGCCGCTGCTGACCAAGGGCAGCAGCGGCAGCACGGTGTGGTCGGTGCAGGCGCTGCTCAACGGGCTGGGCCACAATGCCGGGACGGCGGACGGCCTGTACGGCGACAACACCGCCGGGGCGGTGAAGCGCTTTCAGCTGGCCAACAGCTTGGCGGCGGACGGCATCGTGGGACGGGACACCTGGCACAGGCTGCTGGGGGTCTGACGGCAAAATGTGACAACATTTGGTATAATTCGGCAGAAAAATTGCGAATAGTATTCAA
>OLOX01001999.1_pt1 | contig 17708 bp, 24 predicted proteins | sample 1672091 | NCBI WGS metagenome assembly OLOX01 (sample SAMEA3136644, study PRJEB25190) | human gut metagenome | reverse complement strand
CTCTTGTCACACTATCGTTTACAACTACTGTACATAGTTGAAACTCGAACGGATTCCTGCGAATCAAATCATCATCTACAGCCATTTGAAAAGCTGGCCTTACCACACCTCGGACTGAATGAATGGTGCTGTAACCCCGGCCATCCGTCTGAAGCTTAATCAGCCATGCCTTTGCATCTGACAGCTTTACTTTATCTATCCTTATAGATCCAAACTTTTCTTTCTTAATAATATTTATAACAAAGTTGTAATTTGCCATTGTATTATGACGTACTCCTGTCTTCTGGTTAACATACTTTTGCACCAATTCAAGCACCGTCATATTACCACCATCCGGAGAAATGCAATCATTAATATTCTTTAATATGGCCTTTTCCTTTTCTCTAAGTGGTTCACAAGGCCTCTTTCCTGCCGGGAGTAAGTCTGTTGCTTCTAACTTCCAGCTATACAGGAATTTCTGCTTTCCAAAGCAGTCTGTGTAGACAAATGCATATCTTCCATCCGCCCGCTGGCTTTCTCCGTTTCGTAAAATACGTCCTTTTTTATCACGTCTTTTCTGATTGTGATTTCTCTCACTCAAACGTCTCTGCTCCTTTCTACGAAGAAGCCCTAGCACGATAAATGTTATTATACCATACAAGGACGGCATTTGCCAATTTCAGCTTATGGCACATCTTTCGCTATATTTTATATTGAAGTTACCTGATTAAGAAAACTTTCAAATTTATTTCTATTTATCAACGCTTTATTTCCCACCTGAACTGTAAAGCAAAAATCAGACTTAACATTTTCAGAAATGAGCATTCTTATCTTTTTTTCACCAATTCCAAAATACTTAACGGCTTCATCTACCGTCAGCAGATACTTTTCCCAAACCGGGACGTTTATTTCTTTTGCCATATTATTTCCTTTCATTTATTTTACTCATCATCAAGATCAATAATCGAATCTATAAAATCCGGATCCGTATATATATCTGTATCCATACTTGCTGTCTTTGCTTCATGCTCTTCAGGAGAAGGCTTAAGATTTTTCTTTTCTTCATGCTGTGCATCTTGAATAATCGAATCTTCATGCTGCGTTTCAATCGCTGCAGCCTGATGAACTGCCCGTATGCCTGCTACGCCTGTCGGCTGCGTGATATAAAAATCACTGTCTCTGAACGAGCCAACATTGCGCTTCTTTAACAGTACGTCAAGAAGAACCTCTGTAACAAATGTACTCATTGACATGCCCATCCGCTGACTGTAATCACGTATAATCTCATCAAGTGCTGCATGATCTTCATTGATGCCAACTCTGAGCCGGATTGGTATGATATGTGATTTATAACTTAATTTATCCATTGCACCCATGCCTCCTACCTCTTAAGTCTCTTGAGATATAATGCCTCATACCCTTTTGCATTAGCATTTATATCCATTAGGCATGTTGCGTTATATCGTTCCGGGCTGCCGTAATTTTTAATAACTGCGGCTCCGCCTCCGACAAAAAGAAGTCTTGTACGAGACAGATTATATTTGTATTCACGGAGCATGTTATAAACCTGCTCAGTGCAGTAATCCGTCAGGCATTTATAGACTATTTTGAGATATTCATCCTCCGGATGCAGCGGTCCTTCAATGATGGCTTTTATTATCTCACGTTCTTCAATGCGCTCATAAAGTTCCGATTCAACCTTTTCCTGAATCATTTTTATAAGCCAAATAGTAGCATTGGTGGAAATCTTACATTCTGATTTTGTAAATTTCCTGTCCTCTACCGGAATAATATCTATGGTTTCTCCACCGATATCAACAATCAGACAGTTTGAATTGTCACCTGCCGCAAAAATATATGCTGCAGCTCCCTGCTTAAATATCTTCGCATCAAGTATGGTAATATCATATGCCGTTCCTTCAAATGTAAAATGCAGTTGTCTGTGCTGCATTAGCATTGACCTGAAGCTTTCCTGCTGTGCATCAAACCAACGCACCGGCAGTCCGGCACCGATATATACATTAACCTTCCTGCGATGCCTATAAGACAGTTCCTTCGCAAGCGCTACAAGCGTAAGCAGATAAAACTCCTCACTTGTGCTTTTATCATGCACAGCCACTGAAAGTACTTTCTTTCCGTCTATCGTATATACCTTTCCATTGTACTCAAGAATTCCTTCCTTATCGTCAGGCACTGTCTCAATCTCTGATATTGCCGTTGGAAATATACAATGTGCAGTCTTAATATTCTTGTATCCATGGTCAATCCCAATAACTTCGTAATCTGTCATACATCCTCCTATATATGCTTATTATCTGTCTACTGCATTGCCTATGCTTACAGAATCAATCGTGCTTATTGATATCTCATACGCTACACGGCTTTCAGACTCGCTTTCGCTGATTGCTTTTGTATACTGTCTGCTTTGGAATCTGCCCTTAATACTGATAGCAGTTCCAACCGGAAGCTGTGCAACATAGCCTGCATTTCTGCCCCAGGCGATACACGGAATATAATCAGACCGTCCATAATTTCTATTAACAGCAATAATCAAATCCGCTATCTCTCTTCCTGAAGGAGTCTGCCTGTATACTGCCGGCTTACATATATATCCTGATATGCTTATGCTGTCACAGCTGTAAACCTCGCCATCAATAGTGAATCTTTCTTCACATTCTTCTTCACTAATCATACTTCCGCCAGTTACAAAAACATATATATGAAGATGCATGCGGCCGTTGCTTTTGTCATTATATGTACGAATCTGACCGCTCACATCAACATAAGAACCTGCTTTTATATCAGGAAATGCTGTAGCAATAAATCGTTCTGAAATAATTAACGGAATTATATCTTCTACTCCTGAAAGCCTTGCCACACTCAAATATGTCTTATAAAATTTTTCTCCGTAATTTATATGGCTATATTCAAGATCCGATGTGATTCGGCCTCTGAGCATTTGTGCATTTGCGTATGATTCATTTTCGTTGTAATTCATAGTTTTCCTCCTCTGTGCCCAATGGGCACACTATTTTAATATATGGTGAGTTATCTCTTTTTCCGGCTGAATATTCTTCAGCATATCTGTAGACTAACGCCCTGCTTACGCCTGCGCATAAGGCAAGTTCGGCAGCTGTATCCGTTACTGCGAGAGGGAGCCCGCAGTTCTTCGTGTCAACAAAAACCCACAGATTCATATTTGTTTTTTCATCACCTCAGTTCTCTATTTCCAATAACGCGCCTCTGTCATATAGCCATCTGCACCCGGAATAATCAAGCAGCTCTATTACTCTTCTAAGACTTTCGTGGTTTTCCCTGATAGGGCATATGCCGCTTATTGCTTCACCATCTTCCTCATTAATAACAGCTACAATAATCAGCTCCGGCTGAGTATGTGAATATTTCATTATTACAAATCTGTTGACATTTGGAGAATTAGCTTTAATAAATTTATCTGGTTCATCAGATATATCAAAAACGGTCATTGGCATATATAATCCTCCTTATTTATTGCTGGATTTTCAATTATCCTCCTATACTGTTAAATATATAAGCTATCGCCCATATACAAATAATTGCTAAAACAACTCTTGCTAAAAATTCGGGCCACCAAATGTGAACATCTGCATCTGATGATATAATAGCGTAAATAGATACACCGGCTAAGACAGTTCCCAAAATTACTGTAATCAAAGCAGCCACTAACATTTATAATCCTCCTAACTTCTAAGTTTCATCGAAAAACTTTTCATAAAACTCATCCACACTGTCCAAAAATTCTTCCCGGCGGATTACAATCTCGTCATATGCTGCTTCAATTCTATTCTTTTCTGCCTCAATAAACTGATTATATTCGCTGCTGCTAATCAGTTTTTCGTCATCCAGCTTTCTGTTATCATCCTGGACATCTTCCTCAAACATATCCGTGAAGTACTCCTTTTCCGGCATTGGTGAATTAACATACTTTGAGCCATTACCTTCACGGCAGATTCCCCATCTGTTATTGATCACGTCAATAATTTGATTGCTGCACATTTTTATTAATTCATGTGTTTTCATACTCAAGCCTCCTGTTAAGACTGTGATATTGTATCCTTGTTACCATTCTGCAAATTCTTTCCTTGCCTCCTTACCCTTGGTAAGCTTGATTGCGTTCCAATGGTTTTGCTTCGGTATGATATGCTCATCCTCACTGCCTAAGCCGGCTATTGATTACATCATCTTTCTTGCTACGGCTATTTCTCCAAATCAATCCATAGCTCGACTTTATACATTCCACCGCCAATAATAGTCCAACGCTTAATTTCTCTGTCCTTTACTTCATTCCACCACGGCTCTTTTGCAATACAGGTTGGTTTGTAGTGATTTGGGTTATCATCTGACAGATTATCCTCGTCAACCTCTGTATAATAATCATAGCTTGCTTCTTCGCAGTATCCCCCGATACTCACACATTCGCTACCATCATATTTCAATAAAAATTCCTCTAATGTCATTTTCTTCACTTCTCCTCATGTTAAGACTGTGATACTGTATCCCTGTTACCATTCTGTAAATTCATTCCGATCAGGATTCCCTGAATCAGTGCCTTTTTCTCGGGTGGCAATGACATTAATGATAAAATAAAAAATCTGTCATCATCATTCAAATGACTGCTTTGTGCTTTCTTATCGTTCAACATTGCCATGATTTACACCTCCTGTGTTGTTTTGTTTGTTTGTAATCATATATTAGTATTATTTTGTATTCTTGTCAACTACATTTTTCTTTTGTGTGCACTTACTTATTGACAAGTTAGCACAATTATATTAAATTGATTAATATGGAGAAGAGGTGATTAAGTTGATAAATGATAGAATTAAATTGATTCGTGAAAGTGTAAGATTAAGCCAATCTGAGTTTGCAGAAAAACTGAATTTAAAAAGAAATTCAATTTCATTAATGGAAGGTGGTAAAAGGAATCCTTCAAATAGAACCATAAATGATATTTGTAAAGTTTTTAATGTATCCGAGGAATGGCTGCGTACCGGGGAAGGCTCTATGATAAGCAATGATGTCTCTTCAACCATGCAGCAGCTTAAGAAGGAATATGATTTAAACAGCTTCGATTACGAACTTATAGCTCAGTACCTGCAGCTTACCACTGATCAGCGAAAAACTGTATGCGATTACTTTCGCAACGTAATCCTGGCATCTGATAATGCCGACAGTATTGCAAGCTCAGTCCCGGATGAACCTCCTGCTGATATGGATGATATTGACAGCTTTACAGAACACAGAAAGGCGGCCGAATAATGAATTTAGCCGCCTTTGTTATAATTAAAGGTTTATAATTAAGGAGTACTGACACAAATGCATTTTGTTGAACTTAAAATATGTGAAAAAGTTGGAAAAATTCTTATAGAGGCAAAAAAATTAGCAGATACTGATGATTATGCTCTTCTTCTTGCATGGCTGAATTCAGACATCTTTGCAGAAATTATAAAAGGCAATGAAATTTATTGCTCTCAGGCAAGGTCTTATGTTGCAAGATGTTTCATTAATGAAGCTTCAATAGAAAATACCAGCGAACATATATCTATTAATGATGATGTATTGTTTTGGTTTGGCTACCTGATAACCTTTTGGTGCTTTGAACAGGATATTTTACCATACGGCATATCACAGAAATATGACATTAAAAGAATTCTTAATGGATATGATGCACTGCACTCCCTTAGTGTTAAAATGGCAATAAACATAATTGAGGAGAATTTTAAAATATGAGCAGGATAACTGTATATCATGGTTCTAGTGTTGAAGTAAAACAACCATCTTTAAATTACGGAAGATATGATGCCGATTTCGGTGTAGGCTTCTACGTCACCCAAGACCACGAAATGGCAGAAAAATGGGCTTCACTAAAAAAGAACAGTATAGTTAATGTTTACGAATTAGACCTTGATTGCCTGAATGGAATCGAATTTGGATTGGATAAAAGCTGGCTTGATTTTATTGTGCAAAACAGAAGTGGAAACCAAAGAATAGATCTTGACCTTTCTGATATTGATTACATTACAGGTGCCACCGCAGATGACAGACTTTTCTCAGTAATAGAGCAGTATGAAGATAATTTAATAGATGTTAATTCAGCCATAAAAGCTATGAATATAATGAAGATAGGAACACAAATTTGTCTTTGTTCAACGCATGCTATTTCTGCGATATCATTCATTTCATCACATACCATATCAAACGAACGAAAAGCAGAGCTTGCGGTAATAAGAAAGCAGGTTCGTAAGGAAACAAACCATATTGTAGAGAATATTTTACAAGAAAAAGTAAAACGCGAAAATGAAAAAAATGGTCCTATACCCATAGTCCATCGTGGACGCAGCAGATAGAATCCATTTACCGCATAAAAGTCCGGTTGAAATAATTACCCAACCGGACCTTGATTATGTTAGATGTTACGATGATTGAAATCCTACCAACTTTTATATATATTGTTAGCTGTATTTCCTACGATGCACTCTGGACAGTTTCAACGCTTGAATTAATTTTACTATCCCTTTTCTCCACTGCGCCCAACCCCCATGCTACAACAACTGCCGTTATTAATAAAACTATAACTGCATTTGTAATTATTATAGGTCTTAGTTTCCCGCTATTATCAACTATCTTATTAATATAATAGAACAATGAGTATATTATGTTGGTAAATACAAGTCCAATAATTAGTGATGCTATCAGAATCCGATAAATGCTTACCTGCGCAATATTATTAAATACCGACGTAGAAAATACCATTCCTCCCATAAAAGCAAGAATAACAGATGCAAAAATACCCAGTATTGAAATGTATTCTTTTTGCTGACTTTTTATTTTTTGATAAGCTTTATCAATTCCTGTTCTAACCTCATCTACGTCTGAACGTACTTCTTGTATTGTCTCATAACTTACAATTCTTCTGTCTTCTGCCTCAGAATACATTATCCTTGCAATGTCCAAACTCACATGGTCATACAATTTTCTTATGGAATCGCTTATATCTATAAGATTCCCGTCTGCATCATAATTAATTGCATTATAACCTTTACGAAGCACATCAAGGTTCTGCCCTAATACATCTATGCTTCCAATGTCTTTTGAAGACTGTTTAATCTCCAAAAGCACAGAAAAAATGTCCGAATAGAAATGTCTAAACATTTTATCTTCTCTTGGAGAATAATATAGTTTTTCAAGTCTAATATACATATCATATCGCGTTTTTTTATCCTGCAGCATTTCCTGTGAAATAGCAAGATCATATAAGATTTTACGAAACTCTTCTCTCTTGAACTCTTCAGACTTTACATCCATATTTATCACCCCGCAGATCTTATCAAATCAACAGGGATAACTTTTCTATTTCCAGCACCGCCATTATATACCATATTCCATGCACCATTTGGCTTGTGAGTCTCTGCGACCAATATCCACGGATCCAAGTCTCTCTTCTCGTTAACAATACCATCTATAATTCTCATGTCATTATAATCGATATATCCATAGTCGCGGGCAACATTCGATATCGGCATAGCACCATAACCGCAAAAATGATAATATACATTTGGAACAACTGGACCAAACCGCCACGCTTCTATCTCATCCCTAAATGCAACTTTGTTACTTTGCAGGAAGGTTTTTTGTATATAGAAAAGGATTTTCTGTAATTGCAGATTGCTAATCATGTGTCCGTCATTTATACACTTAGCCACAATATATTTTGACAAATCAATCGCTGCATACATATGCATTCCCCCTTTTTGTACCAATATCTTTCTTGTAATTCATTTTAGCAAATTAATGTTATTTTGTAAATATATACAAACATGAGTTCGTGTAATTATATTATATACAATAGTTAATTTCAAGTATCACTTTTCTCACTTAATAATATGTCATTATAAGTATAGTGTGCCCAGTGGGCACGCTATACTACGTCTATCTTTTTATACCATTATGTCTGAGTATACCATAATTTCTACTGTCATTTTCCCACACAGGGCTCTGTAGTCTGTCTCTGAATATATCCATGCATAGATAAGCCTGATGCTCATATATATCCTTAATTCTCTCTGTTACCTTGTTGCCATATACTGCATTAATATTCTTATATGCACTCTCAAGGTTAATATGCTTGTATATATTAAGTTGCGGACCATACTTATTTCTACAAATCTGAGCCTGTGTCTCAAATGACTTGCTGAATGGTTTTGCCTGTACTGTAGGTATTAATCCATATATATTCGATTCTAACGGATAATCAAGTCTTGTATCTGACAAAAAAGCTGCTCCGTTATCAAATATTGGGCAATAGTAATACTCTGAATCTTTCTCTATTACAGCAATGTTATGAAAATGTCTGTCTTCATTAAGCACCAGTTCATCAAGTTCGAGCAGATATGTAAGATACTCACCAAAATATGATAATCCGGTCATTTCTTTCACAGCATCAACATAGTACTCAATCATTTCTTCCGGTTCCTTGCCAGCAAGCAGCTCTTCGAGTTTTTTCCCTGTATTGGATTCAAACAGCCTCTCTGTTGTAATCAGATTATATCCGGATGAAAGAAAGTTATCTGAGACGCAGCCATTAAATATTTTTGAATTATAATTTATCTCATTTAATTCGTAACTGACATAGCTGCTGATATTGCTATATACAAGTATCTCTGAACAGATATATTCTGCAGCACCCTCATATCCAAAATAATCTGCTTTATACCATTTGTTATCTACATTAAACTTTAGCTGATTTCCTTTTGATGAATGCATGCACCCTGTAGAACCATCCATATTATTATACACATTCATACCTAGTCCTCCACAAACCGTATCCACATATCATCATCCGCCATACGGCCCTGTGTCTTCTTGCATATAAGCAGCGGATCATAGCTGTCAAGATCAAGCTCCCTTAACTGCCATTTGAGCTTATCACGTGTTCTCGGCATGCATCTGCTCTCAAGGAACTCTTCAAAATTAGCCCATGTAGGATTTTCAATTACTCCAAATGCCCTTGATATAAGCTTATCTGTATAATTGACAATCTTTACTGTCCTTGTCTTTAAATCAGCTTCTATTCTGGTTGAAAGCTTATCTCCATCCATGTATTCAAGTATCATCTCTATCCTCCTCTCACATGCTGCATTATATTTCAACTCATTTTTGTTATATATCATTATAGCTTATTTCAGGGCAGGCAGCAACCGACCCTTAAATATATCCCCTAGTATCTTATACCATTATAATTATTTGATTATTATGATATTACCTGTAGAGTTTGCATTATAAACGATTGTATTAATTTTCCTGTAGTATACCGCATATATCTCAACACTTAAATATTTAGCAACTTTTTTAATCATCATGCACCTGTCCTTCCCGGTACAGTTGCCACGCTCACCCGTTACATATAATACAATATTTAATAGTGCAATATTAAGAAAATAGCTGTATTATATTAAAATAGTTTCTAATATTTCTTCAATTGTTCAAATTTCTAAAGCAAAGTGCTGAATGCCTTGTTTTAAGCATTAAATATTGCATTTTTATTATGCATGCATATATTTAGTTCATTCACGCCCTAATATAATATGTTCACGTACAGTAATTATTACAATATTTTATAATAGGGCAAAAAAAGTGTGCCCACTGGGCACACTATAAATTCTTAATGCATAAACAGGAGCCATATCAGATTAAATATGGCTCCTATCTATAACATAGCTATTATTCAATTAGAAATTCACTTTTTTTGGTCATTAACCATCGCCACAATATTCATTGCAGGTAGTACAATAGGATTCATCCCTGGTTGTGTTGTTATAATCGAAATATAGCTTCTTATGTAAGGAAACATAATTGCTATTGTATTTTTCTCTAAAATATCCTTATTTTCCTGGTTAGTTAAAAAAATTGCCCTTCCTTTAACATTAACAAAAACCGCTTCGTTTTCGTCAGAAACTGTTGTTTCAAGTACTACCTCAAACTCCTCATTACTAATCTTATTAAGCTTACGCTCTACTTGTACGCCTAACTCAAGTCCATCAATAGCTTCATCTTTTTTTCTAAAGGTACTTTCAATGATTTCCATTTTTTTTAATACAAGAAAACTTTCATACTTAGATTTTACTACCATACTTTCTCCTAACATGCAACAGCGTAGTCCTCCTGCAAGTAAAAAACAGGATCCTTAATTTTTGTAGTGATTATATTACTTGAATAATCAAAATATGCTTGATGTGGTGAAAAAATGCGATTTATATCATCGCTAGTAATTTCATGAAGTCGATTACCGTCTTTAATCATAGGAGCGGTAACAGCATTGCTCAGCTCAACATCATACTTTTCACATAACGAAAGAAATAGTTCTTTATCAAACATCATACCACCTCTTCCTCTTCATTATATATCATTTGGGTTGATTTGATACACTCTTTTTTTGAAACACAAATTTGTCTTTCATTATACCTAATATTAATTATATCCATTATCTTTTTCTGCAATTCTTTTTCAGAATGACTTCTTTTTGTATTATACCCTGCAAAATCCTTTTGAAAAGTTCTAATAATAACTGATATTCCATTTTTTATTTTATAATAATCAAAAACCACTGCTCTAAACTTACTATCTTCAAATATTGGCATTTTCTCAGGACATGTTTTTTTCACTTCTTCAATCGTCTTTAATGTTGCTGTCATAAAAGCATCCAATTGCTTATTATCGTCAAGATTCAGAACCTCTCTATCAGTTGCCTCTATGCATGACTTAAAAATCATTCCGCCGCAATTATTATTTTGGGAAGATGTAATTGCAGCCCACCATAATGCTTTTTCATAATCATCGAAGAAATACACCCCTTGTCCCAACCAATGATCATTTCTGTGCTTACACTTTGCTGGATCTAAACCATTCTTTTCTATATCATTCTGATATTTCGAGCATGTTCCGTGATATCCTATCTCGTTCATTAAACACTCTTTCTCAGTAATTTTAACCTTAAAACACTAATTAACTCATTTAATATATAGCATCATAGCACAACTGCTTGCAAAAAACAATCAAAATACGCAATAATATATCTTAAATAGCTTTATCGACATCATCTCTCTAACATCTTTTACACAATCGTGCTTACTCTATTCCCATAACACTATCCCATCCTTTAATATCTCTCTGTTAATGGCTGACGAACTATCCTTCCAGTCATCACCGATACTGATTCTTAAGTCAACATTGCAGCTGCATGGTTCTGTCGGCACAACGACTGTCTTGAGGTCTCTGAACTGTGTCATATCCATATTACGGCATTCCGGTCTTAAAACAAGTAGTAAATCAACATCACTGTGTTCGTCTGCCGTTCCCCTTGCACAGCTCCCATAGAGGATAAGCTTATCTATATACTCCAGCAACGGTGATTCGTTTAATTTATTCATGGCATATATAAGTGCCTGCTTCTGCTTTTCAGGTTCCGCCATAATATCATCTCTCCTCCAAAACATTTCATTAAAGCCATTTCTCTTTCCGTGTATAGCAATAATCTTACGATATATTATTATATATAATAACTATACCAACTTTTCCATGCAAAGACAAACTTTTTGTTGAGATTTACAAAGAGTGTGCCCAATGGGCACACTCCTCATACACTATCCTTTTACTGATATCTCATCTTCCCCTGTGTCTTTCACTATTCTGTATTACACCGGATGGCTGCTCATGCTGCTGTGCGTTTCTGGCTGCAAGAGCATCTGTCGGATTGTATCGGAATATGAAACCATGAAGGAATCTTGAATAATACGCGCCCATATCATGCATCTTCATGTTTTCCCGGATGTAGCTCTGCTTGTCAAGACTCTCTTCAATTCTTACTACCCAGAGGTCTGAGCCGTCCCTTGTATCCTGTCCCTGTGTTATTGTATATGTGTAACCGGATTTTTCCTCTTGGAAGCTATCAGCAGCCACAGTTTCTGCTTCACGGCTTGTTTCGCAGCTATTTTCCGCATCTAGCTGCTCAGGCTGCTTTTGAGCGTCCTGCCCAGGTGCCGGTGCTGCTCCGTTCCTGGTCAGTCCTGCATCATTATTCTTAATGCGTGGTGTTCTCGGAACTACCTTAATATTCATGCCGTTATTTTCGGCACACCCAAAGTAATAAAAATCGACATGGAAATAATCTATCATTCCATCGCAGTCTTCATAATTGTAGGATTTTACAAAGTTGTCCACATCCTCAATAACAGATTTTGTTGCCTCATTCATTATCTTATAGAAGCTGCCGTGTTCGGAAGTTATGCGGTTATATTCCTCTTTAAACTCTTCATCATTCCAGCATGAAAGGCTCCAGTAATCATTACGGTTTGCTTTACGTACAAAATCATACTTATCCTCATCTGTAAGCTCGTCTACTGTTTTATACACTTCAATCGGACTTTCCTTAAGCTCTACATGAAGTTCCTGGCACATTGAAGCATATGAGGTCCTTACGCTGAATTTATATGTAGGATATTTTTCTTTCACGTAAGCCCTGACTATCTTTGCAACATCTTTCAGTGACCTGTCCCAGTTATGATTGGAACCTTCCCATCCAAAATCGGTATAGAACTGTCTTCTTGTGCTCTGTGCTGTTTCTTCCTTTTCTTCCTCATTTAATGTATTGCCTCTTGCTGCTTTGTCTTTCCAGATGGCAAACAATGCATCGTACTCGACATTGATTTCCTTCATGACTTCATCATCGCCGCCATTATCCGGATGATTTGCCTTGAGCAGCTTCTTATACTGATTCTTAAGATCATCATAACTTTCAACATTTTTAAAATATCCCATAATCGCTGCCCTCCTACCTGTTATTCCAGTTATAATTTTCTTTTGGCGTATATCTGTACCAGTGCATGTTCATGAGATTATATGGCCAGCAGTGTACTATCGTTTCATTGCCGGCATTGTCATATGCATGCAGGAGGAAATAATCATAATACATGTAATCATTCATGTCCTGATTCACCATGTGCTCAAGATAGACCTCGAAGCCTACTACTGCCGGATCTCCTGTATCTTTGTCCTGAAGTCCTCCCCTGTGGTCATACAGCGTTGCATAGTCAAGTCCGGACAGCCATGACTGGTCAGAGAATTCAAACTCAAACTTATCAGAATCTATGCCTACCCACCACATGCCCTGTACCTGATGGTCCATTATCTGGTAATCGCATTCTGTTGTAAGCAGCCTGAAATCAGGCGGCGTAAAATCCTGGAATATTGCAATATTAAACTGTGTAATATTGCCTGCCCAGTCTTCTGCCTGCAGCGTAAGTGTATGTGATCCTTCGTTGCGGTATGTAAGATACATTGATGCAACATTCGTGTGTGTCTCAACATCCTCATTCAATATATTTTCAATTCCATCGCGGCTGCCAACAACCTTAATGCTCTTTAATGTGCTGAATTCGATTGACGGATTATCATCCGGTGCTTTGTCATAAGCTCCAGGAGCGATGAACAGCGAATAGTTAATCCAGCCGTATCTGTCATTTACATTACAGATAACCGGAGGCGTATAATCAATCTTATATGTAACTGTTATCCATGCACATGCCTCAGGCTCCCTTGTGATTGGTGTATAATCATAATCATATTTCTGATTGCCAAGTTCATCAAAGCCTGCCGGTCCCCATGTCCCGGGAATCGGGTCGCCTCCTGTCTCTACAATCCTGTATCCGGTAAATGTATGCTGATGGATTCCTTCCTCCTCGGCATGGAATGACGGTTCACTCCAGTATTCCACATCCTCATCACCGTCATAGTAATCCCACGGATTGATGTCGAATGCGTAATTTTTCCAATCAAGCACATAGTCTGCATTGTACGTTCCGGAATCTATCATTCCTTTGTGGGGCTTGAAAGTAAGGCGCTGTCCATAATATTGGTCAAATTCATTAATCTGCCCTGATTTTTGATACCACAATCTACGCATGTCAGATTTGGTGTACGCTACATCTCCTTCTTCTGCTACAGTACCATTACCAATATCCGATAACGTCCCCTGATGCACTCCGTTATACATGACCGTCATTATGTCATCAATTTTCAGGTCAACTGTTATATCATCTCCCATGATTTCATCTATATAGCCATACTTATTAAGGAATAGTCCGCATACAGCATTCCAGTCTACTGAGTACATAAGATACTCAGTACTGCCATCCATTATCGTGTCAGCCTCCTGCATGTAATAACCGCCATATCTGGCAAGGTCAATGTATACATCATCATTGGAGTGAAGCGATATTCTTTTTCCAATCGTTACATACCTCGTATAAACATCTGTCAGTGTATCATTTGTGCCAAAATAGATTCTGTTATCCGCAGCATTATAGGCTCCGGTAAAGCCGTACGTATCATAATAATCCTTGGCATTATCGAATTCTCCCGCTGATGCACTGATAAAGGACGAGAGAATGCACACAGCCGCACATATAGCTGCTGTTACAAGTGTCATGATTTTTTTCATACACTACCTCCTGTTGTTTTGATTGTTGTTTTGATAATGCTATTTTGGCAGTTTGTAGGTATATTTTTTATGGACTATATGCCACTATTTTATTTAAGGTATTTACATTGGATTTATGTTGCATTTGGCACTAAAAAAGGCACCTGCTGTGCAGATGCCTCTCAAAGACATATTTTCAACTAATCATCGGTCATTTTTTCCGTAGAAGTCCAATCAATTCACCTAAATTTGAGCCAAGCTCTTCTAACAGCCGGTCACCTGAAGCAAAACCCTTCGCTCTTTCTATAGCCAGATCTACATTTGGCAAATAGTATTTTTTAAAGCTTTTTGCCTGAATTGATTTTCTCTCACCGGTTTTCTCATATAGCAAATTACTTACAAAAGTATTATCATTTGCATCCTTTTTATTTTGAAGAATGTCTTCCAGTAATTCTGAATATTCTGTTGCTACATCTGAGACATGTAACAGTTGCCAGAATTCTATGCATGGATTTGTGATATAGCACAAATAGTTTTTCTCCTTGCATCTTTTCACAACTTCTTTCATTTGCTGAACAGAATAGCTACCACAATCTCTGTCTATAACAATACCAAACGAATCATCTTCTGTCTTATATTGGTTAAGAAAACAGAGATACAGAAGGTCGATTCGCTCTTCTCGTAAAGCTGCTTCAAATCTGTTACGTTCTTTTTTAGTAAGTCCTGAAGGATTTTCCAGATATGACTTTATAAATTCTGTCGAATATTTTTTAAAATGAAGTGTGTCAATAACCTCACCAAACTTCTCATCTTCCCTTAATTGGACATATTCCTCCAATAGTTCTAATACATTTTCCGGATCACTCTTGGTATCATATTTTTTCAGCACCTCAATGTGTACTATTGCATTAATCCCTAGCTGATCTCTGTATTCTTCAATAAAGTTAAGATATTGGGCTTCGGTTTTTGATCCTTCTACAGAAAGAAACACAACGCGTTTTGCATCTGTGGAATTTTCATTTGGACGCGTGAACAAAGATCTGCTCCCCAGGCGATAAGACAATACACTGCTCATTCATTATTCACCTTCCATTCGTCATTCTGAAAACATGGCAGAGCTCCATATCTTCCAATCAGATACTCATTCAATATATTCTTGTCAAATCTCTGTTTGAAATCACTCAATGAATATATCCTTGAACTGTGATCCTGTTCACGTTCAATAAACCAAATCTCATCCTGGCGAAGTATTTTCAAATCCATCAGATTCAAATCATGAGTTGTACAAATTAACTGACAGTTTTTTCCTTTTGTAATCTGAAAGAATCTCTTAATATATTCTTCAGTAAGCTTTGAATGAAAACTCCGGTCAAGCTCATCAACGATTATAATCTTACCTTTTTGACCGGATTCATACAATGGCAGCAAATCGAATAGTCGTTTTGTTCCATCTGATTCATCAGAAAGTTCAAATAAATCATTTGGATTTCCGTGATTCAGCATGATTTTTTCTGCATAGATATCTCCATTTTCAAGATAAACTTCAAACTGATAACCACCAATTTCGACTGTACAGCGTTCCTTATCTTTGCCCTTATTTATCAATTCCTGTTCCAAATCATTCAAAATATTCTTTTTTAAATCTTCCGGCAAAAAAGAGAATGCCTTTTCTGCTAACTGCTTTCCTTTTTTTATGTTTTCTATTCCTGTATCAAACGATCTGAGCATATCGATCATAGAATCAGTATTAGATTCCGGATTTAAGAAAAAATCATTCTTATTACGGGCATGAGAACCCGGATATACAACCTCGATGTTTTTAAACCACTCATATGCAGCAATAAAATCATACAAATCTGAGCTTTGATCAATATTCTTATTACCAATTTCATTCAAAAGTAATTTATCCGCTTTTAAATCTTCACAATAAACATCAAATCTAAGCTTGGAATTTTTATCTAATCGCAAGTCTGTTTTTATCTTCTGTCCTTGTTCACGTACAAAAATACATGTTTCCGCTCCAGATGAATCTAAACGATAAAGCCATTCAGCATCAAATTCATGTGTCAGATAGTTAATCGCAAATCCATATGAAAAAACAGTATTTTCAGCAATGTAATCAATCTGAAAAACGCCTGGCTTTTCTTTGCATGCCGGATCAATACGGAAAAAGCGGTCACTATATCTTATTGACTTTGTTCCAATCAAAGTTACCCTTCGCATAAAATCTAATGCATGCACAAAATTTGATTTACCGGAAGCATTTGCTCCAAAGAAAAAGCTGCTCTTTAGTAATCGTTTTCCTTTAATATTAGAACAGTGGTCAGCATGCCTCGTCTGCTTTCCTGCAACCATGCTAAATACCTGCTGTTCCTTAAATGAATTATAGTTCTCAACAGCAAATCTGATCAGCATTATTTGAACCTCCCTGTCTTTATATTTTTTATATCATTAGTATATGTTACATTTTTCACTTTTTCAACCATATTTTTATTAATTTTACCCACTTTTTGCATCATATTTGTTTTAAAAGTCACCCATATAAGGAATTATTAGATGTTTTTTGTATTTTATACATTAGCACACTATAATATTTTCAATGTATGCGCATAAAAATAGAGCAGAATATTAGCTAATGCTAATGTCCTGCTCTGCGCATTATAAGTATTTATTTAAAAGGATTTGCATACGCATACCATACGGTTGTTGTATCTGTTGACGGATCATAAAAGCTTCTGAAATATGAAAATGCATATGAAGCATCCTCATCTTCACTTAACTCATACATAGTAAAATCCCACCAGCTCATTGTCTGTCCTGAAAACTGATGTGTATGCACCCCACTCATATTAGCTTTAGGTGATGTCCCTATAGCTACCATTTTAGCCTGCAATGCTTCATTAGTCATGGCGCTGCCCCTGCCATCATTACACCATTCATTTGCTGCATCAAGCATAAGATAATATCTTTCCGGCACTGTATAACCACTGAGGTTATTTGTCCAGTTGTTATGCGGCCACAGTCCATCTGCCTTTGTCTGCTCTGTTGTCTCTATGAGTGTTCCTTCAGGATATGCCGGCTGCGTTGGTTCTGTTGCTTCTTCTGTCGGAAGCACTGCTACAGCTCCGTCAGGTACTGTTACTGTCTCATCTGTAACAGGATCTGTTACAACATCGGTTGTTGTCTCATGCTCTGATGACTTCCCCGGTTCTACCGACTG
>OLOX01001998.1_pt1 | contig 17723 bp, 18 predicted proteins | sample 1672091 | NCBI WGS metagenome assembly OLOX01 (sample SAMEA3136644, study PRJEB25190) | human gut metagenome | reverse complement strand
AATTATTGAGGAGGTTCAAGAACATGTCAGAATTAAGTTTTGAACAGATGCTGGAAGATTCCGTAAAAACTATCAGAAATGGAGAGATTGTACAGGGTACTGTCATCGATGTAAAAGAAGATGAGATTATTCTGAATATCGGTTATAAAGCAGACGGTATTATCACAAAGAACGAATACTCTAACGATGCAAGCCTTGTACTCACAGATGCTGTTCACGTTGGCGACACAATGGAAGCAAAAGTTCTCAAAGTAAACGATGGAGAAGGTCAGGTTACTCTTACTTACAAGAGACTGGCAGCAGAGAAAGGCAACAAACGTCTTGAGGAAGCATTTGAGAATCAGGAAGTATTAAAAGCTACTGTAACTCAGGTACTTGACGGTGGACTTTGTGTAAATGTAGACGAAGCAAGAGTATTTATTCCTGCAAGCCTCGTTTCCGACACATATGAGAAAGACCTTTCCAAATATGCAGATCAGGAAATCGAATTTGTAATCACAGAATTCAACCCAAGAAGACGCCGTATCATCGGTAACCGTAAACAGCTTCTTCTTGCTGAGAAAGCAGAAAAACAGAAAGAATTAATGGAAAAAATCCATGTTGGCGATACAGTTGAAGGAACTGTTAAGAACGTTACAGATTTCGGTGCATTCATCGATCTCGGTGGAGCAGACGGACTTCTTCACATCTCCGAAATGTCCTGGGGCAGAGTAGAGAACCCGAAGAAAGTATTCAACGTTGGTGATACTGTAAAAGTTCTTATCAAAGAAATCAACGGAGATAAGATTGCACTTTCCCTTAAGTTCCCGGAAGAGAATCCATGGCTCACAGCAGCTGAGGACTTCGCTGTAGGAAACGTAGTAAAAGGTAAAGTTGCACGTATGACAGACTTCGGTGCATTTGTAGAACTTGCACCTGGTGTAGATGCACTTCTTCATGTATCTCAGATTTCTAAAGAGCATGTTGCTAAACCTGCAGATGTACTGTCAATTGGACAGGAAATCGAAGCTAAGGTTGTAGACTTCAATGGTGAAGACAAGAAGATCAGCCTGAGCATGAAAGCTCTTGAGGCACCGGCTGAGGAAGCTACAGAAGAATAATTTATCATAATCATGATGTTCAGACACCGTCCCTGTATAAGTTTATATAGGGACGGTGTTTTTGCAGTTATTTGCAATAAAGGGAGATGAAAGAGAAATATGACAGACCACGGTTTATTTGATATCCACTGCCACCTGATTCCGGGAGTGGACGACGGAGCACAGGACCTGGAGGAAACCCGCAGACTGCTCCGCATGGAATATGAACAGGGAGTTAGAAACATTATCGCAACCCCTCATTACAGAGATCAGATGTTTGATACACCCATCCACACCATCCGCAGCCAGTTCGCTCTGGTGGAGAAATGCGTACAGGAATTCAATCAGGAGCTTGCTAAGGAAGAAAGAATGAGAATATACCTGGGCTGTGAATTCCATGCAAACATGCAGATGAGCAGAATGCTGGATGAGGGAAGAGTCAGTACAATGGCAGATTCTGGCTATGTTCTGGTAGAATTCTCAGGAAATGCAGAATACAGCTACATAGAAGACCGCCTCCGCAGCCTTATCATCGTAGGCTACCGCCCCATCATTGCACATGTAGAACGCTGCGACAACATCTGGGGTGACCTGGAACTGATCAGGGACCTGGCACAGATGGGCGCCTATATACAGGTAAATGCAGACAGCATTCTGGGAAAAAACGGATTTTATACAAAAAGATTCTGCAGGAAGCTGATGAAAGGAGACCTCCTTCACTTCGTAGGCTCTGACTGCCACGACAGTCGGTACAGAATCTGCCGCACAGGAGAAGCATACAGAAAAGTCGCCAGCAAAATGGGACAGGAATATGCTGACAAAATTTTTATTGAAAATCCTTCCGCAATTGTAAAAAATGGGGAAAACAGAAGAAAATTTGTCAAATACACTTGAAGAATGTCAGAAATCATATTACAATCTATAAAGTACGGACCGGCCTGTAACTCCGGTTTGATCATATAAGGAAGGAGAACCAAGAATTTGATAAAAGAGGCAAAGAATATCCAGGAAAATCCTGCGCAGCCTGTGGTCACTGAGACGATCATACAGCAGGAAGACACCATAGACCTTCTGGAACTTTTCTGGGTGCTGGTCAATCATTGGAAAATTATCCTGCTTACTATGCTGATCACAGCAATGCTTGCAGGTGTCTATTATCTGGTGGGAGTGAAACCATCTTATCAGGCAGACGCATCCATTTTTATCACAAACAATGAATCCGTGATCACAGTTTCTGACCTGCAGCTGAGTTCAGAGCTTACAGAGGACTATGCGAAAATCATCAAGAGCCGTAATGTTCTCAAACAAGTCATCAAAGAACTGGATCTGAATCTGGATTACAGAGAACTCAGTAAACTGGTCAGTGTAACGAATCCGGACAATTCCCATATTATTACCATCACAGTTACCTGCGGTGACGTGGAACTGTGCAGAGATATTGCAAACAGTCTGATGAATATCGGACTGGACCGTATTTACCAGGTGGTAGGAAGCAGCGAACCTACAGTTATCGATTACTCAGAGGCAGAGGCAGTGGATGAGATCACTCCTGCACTGACAAAATATCTGGCGATTGGACTTCTGCTGGGACTTATCGCAGCCTGTGGACTGATCTGCGTACGTTACATGACAGACACCACATTAAAGACAGAGGATGACTTGAAGAGATATCTGGATATCCCAGTGCTCAGTGTGGTTCCTTATTACGAAGAAAAGAAAGAGTAGAAGATGGACAGAGAAGATAACAATATTGAATCCCTGTTTCAGGATCTTGTGAAAGAATCCGGATATACGGGAAGACAGACAGAGGTAATACATCCACATGTATCAGATGTATCTTTCCACGTAAATGAGGCCATCAATGTTCTGCGTGGAAACATCCAGTTAAGTGGAAGCAATATTAAAACAATAGCTGTAACAAGTTCCGTTGCTAATGAGGGTAAATCATCAATAGCTTTCCGCCTGGCAAAGAGCATGGCAGGGCTTGAGAAGAGGATCCTCTTTATAGACTGCGATATCCGTAATTCTACCATACAGAACAGATATGATATTGTAGGTGAGAAGAAGGGATTAAGCGAATACCTGTGCGGAAATATCAGCAAAGAGAAGATCATCTACCGCACAGATGACAAATACCTTGACATGATCTTTACAGGTGCAGTGGCACCAAACCCAAGTGAGCTGGTATCAGGTCCGCTATTTGCAGAGCTGATGGAATTCGTGCGAAGCGTTTATGATTATGTGATCGTAGACACTCCGCCGCTGAATCTGGTTATCGACGGGCTGTTGATCGCCAAGCAGTGCGACGGAACTGTCCTTGTTGTGGAGAGCGGAAAGACAGACAGGGCACAGGCTGATAAGGCGAAGCAGCAGATACAGTATGCAGGTATCCGTCTCCTCGGCGCAGTGCTGAACAAAGCGCCGGTTTATGAGAAACATTATGGCTATGGATATGGCTACGGTTATGGTTACGGCTATGGCTACGGATACGGCTATGGAAAGAGCGCTAAGAAGAATGAGAAAGAAAAGAAGAAATAACCCTGTAAATAAGAAACAGATCATCATCAGTCTGGTGATCTGCCTGGCTGTAGCTTTGTTTGCAGCAGTTTTTATCCATATGGAACAGACAAAGCAGAAATCTATGCAGATCACTGCAGGGAACACCCACAATGTGGGCAACAGTTATAGAAATATTGTTTACAAAGGTCAGGAATATCAGTATAATAACCGTATCACAAATATTCTCTATGCCGGTGTGGACTCCACAGGCAAGCTGGAAGCTTCCTCCCAGTATGGAAATAAAGCCAGGGCAGACAGCATTGCTCTGGTGGTGATGGATGAGAAGAACCGCAGGATGACCATTCTCTCCATTAACCGTGATACCATGACTGATATCCGCAGATATACAATGAACGGCAATGACAAGGGACTCTATACCACGCACATCGGATATGCCTACAGCTATGGCGATGGGGGAAAGGTAAGCTGTGAGAGTCTCTGCGAGGCAGTATCACTTCTCCTTGGAGATATCCCTGTGAAGCGCTATGTAGTGACAAACCAGGATTCCATGCCCTATATCAATGAGCTGGCAGGCGGAATCACGCTTACAGTGCCAAACAACGATCTTCAGGAGAAATATCCGGAGATGGCAGAGGGTGCACAGGTTACCCTGGATGACAGCAACATAAAGGATTTCCTTCAGTACAGGAATACAGAGGAGTCCTTCAGCAATGAGGGCCGTATGCAGAGACAGAAAGCCTATCTCACAGCTTATGTTGAGAAGATGCAGTCCATGGATGAGAATGACCTTGAGAAAGCATGGGATTCCCTCGATGTGATGGACGATTATATCCAGACAAGTGTGACACGCAACCAGTATCTGGGACTTGTGAAGACTCTTAAGAAAGCAGAGTTCACAGAGGACAGTATAGAGCAGCTTCCGGGAACAGACCAGGAGGGAGACCTTCATGATGAGTTCCATGTGGATGAAGATGCACTCCGGGAACTGATCATCCGTTTATTTTATGAAAAAGTATGACAGGCTGCTGTTTTTCAACCGCCTTGTTATAAAGTAACCGTAAATTAATAAGAATAGAGCCAGAAGAAGACAGAAAGGAAGGCATTCTTATGAAAAGAAAATATTTCAGTATTTTACTTGCAGCAATGACAATTGCAGCATCTGCCAATGTATATGCAGCCCCAAGTATCGGACAGATCATTCCGGAAGCTCCAAAGGTAGTTGAGGGAAATCTGTCAAACAAACAGGAACTGATCGTAAAAGATGTTGATACAGGTGCCTACAAGGATAAAAAAGTTGCAGAGGTAGTAACAAAAGTAAATGATGATAATACCAAGGTAAACATGAATGAGATTCTGAAAGACCTTAAGGTAGATACAACAGAAACAATTAAAACAAACACAGAGAAGAAGGTAAATCCGTCCCTGTATGAGTCTCTGACACCTTTCGTAGATCTGGTTATTAAGGAAGATGATAAGATCACATACGAAACAGATGGCGCTATCAAAACAACCCTTACCATCGAAGCTGCCAAGGATGTAAAGAAGAAAGATGTACTTCTGATGCAGATCGATCCGACAACAGGAAAGGTTGCCTTTGTTGCAATTGAGAAGCTGGACAAAGCCACAGGTGAAGTCACAGCCACCTTCGATTCACTTGGACCTGTAATGCTGATCGAGAAGGTTCCGGTTGTAACCAAGAAGGTTTCTCCTGAGAAATACGCAGACGAAAAGGTAGCTGATGCAGCAAAGAAGCTGAAAGATCAGAAAGCAGGCTTTACTCTGACTGATTTTATCGATGATCTGACAGATACAGAGAACAAAGAGGTCACACTGGACAACGGACAGACCATCAACATGGACGACTATGTCAGCGCAAGCAGTCTTATAGATATGGCGATCAAGATGTCAGATGATTATTCCTATGACATGTCCGGCTCCCTTGACGCACAGGTAAACTGTGACATCGACAGTGTTGACTGGAAGAGTCTTGTAACTGCTAATGATGCAGACTTTGACATTGATACAGCAGAGGGCGACCTGAGCCTTCTTACAGAGATAGAGCCATTCACAATCCCGGACAGCATTGTTGTACAGGCAGATGCTTCTACAGGAGAGCTTAACTACCTTGCAGAGCCTGAACTGAGCTTCGCATATCCGGAAAAAGAAGAAGAGGAAGCAGACGACGCAGACGACGCAGATGAGACTGCTGACACAGATGAGACAGCTGATGCAGAAGATGATCTGATGAGCTGGATCGTTAAGGACGAAGCAGGCTCTTCTGAACAGCCAAATCTTGTGATCAAAGGCGAATTCAAAGGCATGGGACCTCTTGCAATCTTTACAAAAGATGCAAAATAATCTGATAAGAGAGGAACAGTTCAATGTCACGAAAATCTCGCAGACGCAGACATAAAAAAAATAAATTCATGTCCTCAGTGCTCTACTATGTACTGGTTATTGCTCTGGTGGCAGGCCTTCTGTTTGTTGTAAAGGTAAACCACCAGGAACGTGCAGAACGCACAGAATACAAAGAAAAGCTGGCCGGCAAAGAGACGGAGGAAGATATCGGTGTACTGGACGACATGATGGTACGACCTACAGCAGAACCTACGGAAACGCCGGCAGATACAGCAGCAGATAAATGATAAAAAGTACCAAAAATTATTGCATCTTTTTGGCAATAAAGCTATAATAACGTGTAGATAAGACAAAAGGTCTATAGTCTTTGAATCGTCGCTTTGCCGCGTTTAAGGATATTGATTTACATATCTTGAAGAGAATCTGCCTTGTAACACAGGCAGAATGGCGAAGCATACCCAAAATACGGAGGTAATATATCCAATGTGGTATGTGATGCAGGTGCGAACAGGCACAGAAGAGAACATCCGCTGCCAATGTCAGCGGCTCATAAGCAGCAATATACTAAAACGCTGCTTTATTCCCTACTATCAACAGAAGAAACGATTTCAAGGCAAATGGCATATCCAGGAAGGAATCCTCTTTCCCGGGTATGTCTTTTTAATTGCCGAAAATCTGGAACAGCTGGCTGAAAACCTGAGAAAAGTCACAGGAATGACCCGGCTTCTGGGAACAGGAGATGAGATCATCCCCCTATCTCAGGAAGAAGTAGAGCTGCTTCTGAAGCTGGGAAAAGAAGAACAGCTGGTAGCCATGTCCACAGGGATCATAGAGAATGATCAGGTCAGGATACTCACAGGACCATTGCAGGGCATGGAAGGTTATATCAGAAAAATCAACAGACACAAAAGAAAAGCCTGGGTTTCCATAGAAATGTTTGGAAGGAGCGTGGATATGGAGGTTGGGCTGGAAATAGTAAAAAAAGTATGAGAAAAAGAAGGAGAAACTAAGGAAGGCGTATGTATAGAAAAAAATCAAGAGGATGGTATAAACACAAGGACTTTATATTTTTAGATCTTGTGTGTTTACTTCTGTCTTTAATACTGGCATATCTGGTTCGAAATGGTTCTGTCCGGAACTTATTTGAACTGGGAATATATCATAATATGATATTCTTTGTAATATTGGCAGATTTATTTCTGATCATTATTTTTGAATCTTATAAAGGCGTTCTGAGGAGAGGTTATTATCAGGAATTACGTTCTGTTATCCAACAGATGATCCTGATAGAACTGGCAAGTGGTCTATATCTGTTCACTGTCAGTAACGGACACAGCTTCTCAAGGACAGTTCTATATCTTATGGGAGTCTTTTATGTACTCCTGTCCTATGGCACAAGAATAATATGGAAAAAACACCTGATCCATGAAATGGCAGAAGGTGGAGAACATTCACTCTATATTGTAACAAATTATGATCTTGCATCAAAAGTAATCCAGAATGTTAAAAATCACAATTATAATCGATACAACATCAATGGTCTCATAATCGTTGATAAAAATATAGCAGGCAGGGAAATTGAAGGAATTCCGGTTGTGGCAGATTTAAAAAATGCTGCATCCTATATTTGCCAGCAGTGGGTTGATGAAGTCTTTGTAAACGTAGATACATCTTGTCCATATCCCCATGAACTGATCAATGAATTGCTGGAAATGGGAATGGCAGTTCATGTGAACCTGGCAAAAGTCAGAAGCACCCCCGGACAGAAACAATTTGTAGAGACCATAGGTGGCTATACAGTTCTGACGACCACTATGAACTATGCTACGGACAGACAGGCACTTGCCAAAAGAACACTGGATATCCTGGGTGGACTGGTGGGCTGTCTTCTGACAGGGATTATCTTTATCTTTGTGGCACCGGCCATTTATATCAGCTCTCCTGGTCCGATCTTCTTCTCACAGATACGGATCGGTCAGAATGGAAAACCATTTAAAATGTACAAATTTCGAAGCATGTATATGGACGCAGAAGAACGCAGGGCAGAACTTATGGCACAGAATAAAATGAGTGACGGACGTATGTTTAAGATTGATTTCGACCCTCGTGTAATAGGAAATAAAATCCTGCCCGACGGAACCAGAAAAACCGGGATAGGAGAATTTATCAGAAAAACATCACTGGATGAATTTCCGCAGTTCTGGAATGTGCTGAATGGGACTATGAGCCTTGTGGGGGAGTGGGATATAATAGGGACAACCAGAGAAAACTCCAGTATTTATGCGGCATGTGTGGCGTAAACGTTTTATGATAATTCGATTTTTCATTGCTGCAGCAGGATCACATTATAGCGGTTCATAGATATTGGATGGCTCTTTGGATGCTCAGTTTGACCCAATCATAGAGCGATAAAAATCGAAAAGGAGAAAACTTGAGCCTGTTAATCTGAAAAGAATGACGGGCCAAGGGACGTTAGATTGCCGATATGAATAATGAAAAACTAAAAAAATAAAATCCCCCAGTGTGCGTATGTGTGTGTGTGGGGGGGGTAAAGCGAGGTATGAAAAATGAAGCAGATGCGGATCGCTGAGAGCAAATGCAATTCCCTAGCCCCTTGTAGTGGGAAAGAAGCAAACGGAAAAATTGAATATGGCAAGAATCTGATGAAACATCGGAAAATCTATCTGGCAGTTTCTATAGGCTGTCTGCTTATGGCTGCTATCTATTATCAAATAGAATCACATTTCTTAATTAATAGAAATCCATTTTTTTATTGTGCTTTGCCTGCCCTGATAATTGGGTTATGTGCCGGGCATAGATTGTTTCTTAGTAGTATTGAATGTAATATACAAAGTTCTGTGAAGGACTTCGTATTTTCTTATAAAAAGTCTTTGTTCGTTGGTAAGTCAGAGGATTGTAGCAGTTAGTTAAAAACGAACGTAATGGAATCTGAAAAATGAGTAAAGGGGAAAGAAAGTATGTATAGAAAAGATTCTACAGGATGGATAAAACATGTGGATTTTATCATCTTGGACTTGATCTGCTTGCAGGTGGCGTTCGTTCTGGCGTATGTGTTAAGCGGATATGGAGCTAATCCATACCAGCTAATTCTTTACAGAAATATGGCTGTCTTTATGGAAGTAGCAGATTTGGTAGTGCTGTTTGCAATGGGAACATTGAAAAACGTTTTGAAAAGAGGGTACTATAAAGATTTTGTTGTAACAGCACAGCATGGAGTAATTCTTGGAGCATGTTTATTGCTTTATTTGTTTATGCTTCAGGAAGGACAGCAATATTCCAGACTGGCATTGATACTGAATATCGTTATCTATATTCTACTTACTTATCTGGTAAGAGAGCTGTGGAAACATTTACTTAGAAAGAAAATGGAAGATGGTGAAAATCGTTCATTACTTCTTGTTGTTTCAGCAGATGTAGTGAGTGCAGTAGTAGAGAGCATGAAAGAGCATAATTATGCCCGGTATAAGATTGCTGGAATTGCTGTTATAGATAAGGAAATGACAGGAAAGTATATTGATGGTGTGAAAGTAGTAGCAAATATGGAAAATGCTGCTGAATATGTCTGCAAAGAATGGATTGATGAAGTTCTGATTGTGACATCCGGTGTAGTTCCATATCCAAAAGAACTGATCGAGCAGTTTACGGAAACCGGAGTAACAGTACACCTAAATCTTGCAAAGGTACAAAGCGTGCCGGGGAAAAAACAGTTTGTAGAAAAAGTTGGAGATTATACAGTACTGACTACCAGTATTAACTATGCATCTACAAGAGATCTGATGTTGAAACGACTGATGGATATTGCCGGAGGTTTGGTAGGATGCTTGATTACTGGAATCTTGTTTATATTTGTTGCTCCAGCAATTTACATAGCATCACCGGGACCGATTTTCTTTGCACAGGAACGTGTAGGAAAGAATGGAAAGAGATTCAAAATGTATAAGTTCCGAAGCATGTATATGGATGCAGAAGAACGTAAGGCTGAACTTATGAAAGATAACAAACTGGGTGATGAAAAGATGTTCAAATTAGATTTTGATCCACGAGTTATTGGAAATAAGATTCTTCCAGATGGAACACATAAGACTGGTATTGGGGATTTTATTAGAAGAACAAGCATTGACGAATTTCCGCAGTTTTTTAACGTGTTGAAAGGTGATATGTCAATAATTGGAACCAGGCCACCTTTGATTTCGGAAACGAATTTTTATGAGCTGCACCATCGTGCAAGATTGGCAATTAAGCCAGGAATAACCGGTATGTGGCAGGTCAGCGGACGTAGTGATATTACTGATTTTGAAGAAGTGGTTCGTCTTGACAAAGAGTATATCACAAATTGGAACATTGGGCTAGATATAAAAATATTACTGAAGACAATATTAGTTGTATTTAGAAAAGATGGTTCTATGTAAATCCAATAAGCAGCTTGTTTTTGCAGAGAGAATAAGCTGCGAAAGGATAGCTGTAGATAAGTTATAAATATAAAAGGAGCTAGTAATATGCAGAATTTAGATTTGAAAAATAAAACAGTTTTTATTACCGGTGTGGCTGGATTTATCGGTTCAAATTTAGCTGAGAGACTATTAAAGGAAATAGAAGGAATAAAAATAGTTGGACTTGATAACATGAATGACTACTATGATGTTCGCTTAAAAGAATATAGATTAGAAAAACTTTCTTCTAGTGAGGCTTTTTCCTTTGTTAAAGGAAATTTGGCAGATAAGGAAGTTGTCAATTCAATTTTTGAGAAATATAAACCAGAATTAGTTGTGAATTTAGGTGCACAAGCAGGCGTTAGGTATTCAATTACCAATCCGGATGCATATATAGAGGGAAATTTAGTTGGTTTCTATAACATATTAGAGGGCTGTAGGCATTATCCAGTAGAACATTTGGTATATGCATCAAGTTCGTCTGTATACGGAAGTAATAAAAAAGTTCCATACAGTACAGAAGATAAAGTAGACAATCCTGTATCGTTATATGCTGCAACGAAAAAAAGCAATGAATTAATGGCTCACGCATATTCAAAACTCTACAATATTCCATCAACTGGTTTACGTTTCTTTACTGTTTATGGACCGGCAGGGAGACCAGATATGGCATACTTTGGATTTACAAATAAATTGTTAAAAGGTGAAACTATTAAGATTTTTAATTATGGAAACTGTAAAAGAGATTTTACATATGTTGATGACATTGTTGAGGGTGTTGTTCGAGTAATGCAGGGGGCACCAGAGAAGAAAAATGGGGAGGATGGTTTACCAATTCCTCCATATGCAGTTTACAACATTGGAAATAATCATCCAGAGAATTTATTAGATTTTGTAGAAATTCTTCAGGAAGAGCTTATAAGAGCAAAAGTCTTACCAGAAGATTACGATTTTGAAGCACATAAAGAACTTGTCCCTATGCAACCAGGGGATGTTCCTGTGACCTATGCTGATACAGAAGCATTAGAAAGGGATTATGGTTTTAAACCATCAACAACTTTACGTGAGGGATTACGAAAATTTGCTGAGTGGTATAAAGAATTTTATATGTAAATCAAAATGTAGTTGTTTGATAAAGAAGGGAAGAAAAATGAGAGATTTTAATTCATTAAAAATTGCGGTGGCAGGAACAGGATATGTAGGTTTATCCATTGCGACTTTACTTTCTCAGCATCACGAGGTTCATGCTGTAGATATTGTTCCAGAAAAAGTTGATTTAATTAATAATAAAAAATCACCAATACAAGATGATTACATTGAAAAATATTTAGCTGAGAAGGATCTAAATTTAACAGCAACACTGGATGCCAAAGAAGCTTACAGTGATGCAGATTTTGTTGTAATTGCAGCACCAACAAATTATGACAGTAAAAAGAACTTTTTTGATACTTCTGCAGTAGAGGCAGTTATCAAATTAGTTATCGAATATAATCCAGAAGCAATTATGGTTATTAAATCTACAATTCCAGTTGGATATACAACAAGTGTTAGAGAAAAGTTTCACTGCGATAATATTATCTTTAGCCCTGAGTTTTTAAGAGAAAGTAAGGCATTATACGATAATCTATATCCAAGTCGTATCATCGTTGGAACTGATATTAACAATGCACGTTTAGTAAAGGCTGCACATACATTTGCTGAACTTCTTCAAGAAGGTGCAATTAAAGAAGATATAGATACATTGTTCATGGGCTTCACAGAAGCAGAAGCAGTTAAATTATTTGCAAATACATACCTTGCACTTCGTGTTTCTTATTTCAATGAATTAGATACTTACGCAGAAATGAAAGGGTTAAATACTCAACAGATTATCAATGGTGTATGTCTTGATCCACGTATTGGAACACATTATAATAATCCGTCCTTCGGTTATGGCGGATATTGCCTGCCGAAAGACACCAAGCAGCTACTCGCAAATTATGCCGATGTGCCGGAGAACCTGATTGGAGCAATCGTTGAGAGCAATAGGACTCGCAAGGACTTCATTGCCGACCGTGTGCTGGAGATTGCTGGTGCTTATGAAGCAAATGACAGCTGGGACAAAAGCAAGGAGAAAGAAGTTGTTGTTGGTGTTTACCGGCTGACGATGAAGAGTAACAGTGATAACTTCCGCCAGAGTTCCATTCAGGGTGTCATGAAGCGCATCAAAGCCAAAGGCGCAACTGTCATCATTTATGAGCCGACTTTGAAAAATGGAGAGAAATTCTTTGGCAGCGTTGTGGTTAATGATTTGGAGGAGTTCAAGGAAACGAGTCAGGCTATCATTGCAAACCGCTATGACAAGTGTCTGGATGATGTGAAGGATAAGGTTTATACACGCGATATTTTTCAGCGTGATTAACATAAATGATTAATAAAAAAGGAGAAAAAAATATGTCTACATTTGATAACGCAACTCTTATGATCACTGGTGGTACTGGTTCTTTTGGTTCTACGGTTTTGAAGCATTTCTTGGACTCTGATTTGAAGGAAATTCGTATTTTCTCCCGTGACGAGAAGAAGCAGGATGATATGCGCCATGAGCTTCAGGCTAAACATCCAGAAGCAGCTAAAAAGGTGAAATTCTACATCGGAGATGTCCGTAATCCTCAGTCTATCCGTGATGCTATGCCTGGTGTTGATTATATCTTCCATGCGGCAGCTCTGAAGCAGGTACCTTCCTGTGAATTCTTCCCTATGCAGGCTGTCCAGACCAACATTATCGGTACCGATAATGTGCTTCACGCTGCTATCGACGCAGGTGTCAAGCGTGTCGTTTGCTTGTCTACTGATAAGGCAGCTTACCCAATTAATGCCATGGGTATTTCTAAAGCCATGATGGAACACGTTATTTACGCCAACGCCCGTGTAGCTGCGGAACGTGGTGGTACCACAATCTGCTGTACTCGTTATGGTAACGTTATGTGTAGCCGTGGAAGCGTGATTCCTCTGTTTATTGATCAGATTAAAGCAGGCAATCCGATTACTATTACTGATCCTAGTATGACACGTTTCCTGATGAATTTGGATGAAGCTGTTGATTTGGTTATGTTTGCTTTCCAGCATGCAAATCCTGGTGATTTGTTCATCCAGAAGTCTGATGCTTCTACGATCGGTGATCTGGCAAAGGCTGTTCAGCAGCTTTTTGGTGACACTGGTACGAATATCATAGGCACTCGTCATGGAGAAAAGTTGTTTGAGACTCTGATGACTCGTGAGGAGCGTCTGCGCAGCGAGGATATGGGGCACTATTTCCGCGTGGCTGCTGACAACCGCGATTTAAACTACGATAAGTTTGTGGTCAGGGGAGAAGTACATACTATGGCAGATGAGTCTTACACAAGCCATAATACGAATCGTCTGGACGTGGAAGGAACTGTGAAAAAGATTATGACCACCGAGTATGTTCAGAATGAACTGAAAGGCATTCCAAATGTGTAAAGAAAAACTGCTGTTAGTGGGTGCAGGTGGATTTGGTCGTGTTGTATCTGAAACAGCGGTTTTGAATTATGACTGTGCTTTTGTAGATGATGGGTTTGGAATGGGCACTGAAATATGTGGAGTAGAAGTGATTGGAAATACTTCGGATTTACCGACACTTTTTGGAGAATATAAAAAACTGATTGTCACGATCGGAAATAATCGTGTCCGAGAGAGTATTTATAATATAGCAGTAAAAATCGGATATGAGTTTCCAAATCTGGTTCATCCTAGCACATATATAAGTCCATATGCAAAAATCGGATGGGGTTGCGTTTTTCTGAATCATGTAACTGTTCAAAATGGCTCTGTAGTAGGTAACGGTGTACTGCTGAATCCAGGGGTTGAAATCCACCACGACTGTTCTGTAGATGATTTTGATTTGATTTACACCAATTCAGTGGTGCGTACATATGCCAAGGTTGGAAAGCGTGTTCGAATTGGCAGTAACGTGACAATTAGCAACGACGCAGTTGTTCCAGATGATGCAGATATCCCAAATTGCACTGCGATAAAATAAAGAGGTGAGAATATGAATGTTCTTGTAACAGGTGCCAAGGGTATGGTTGGAACTGCCCTGTGCAATAATTTAAAAAATATTAGAGACGGAAAAAATAAAACCCGATCAGAAATAGCAATTGAGGAAATATATGAATATGATTTAGGTTCAACGGCAGAAGAGTTGGATGAATACTGCCAAAAGTCAGATTTTGTTTTTAATTTGGCGGGTGTGAATCGTCCAGAAAACCCAGAGGATTTTATGAAGGGAAATTTCGGATTTGCTTCTGCTCTGTTGAACTGCCTGAAAAAGCACAACAACAAAGCAACTATTATGTTGTCTTCTTCCATTCAGGCTACATTATCTGGACGTTTTGGAAACAGCGAATATGGACGTAGTAAAAAGGCTGGCGAGGAGCTGTTCTTTGATTATGCACAAGAAACGGGAGCAAAGGTTGCTGTTTATCGTTTTCCAAACCTGATGGGACATAGCCGTCCGAAGTACAATAGTGCGGTTAGTACCTTTTGCTGGGCGGTCGCAAATGATGAGCCGTTCACTGTCAATGATCGTAGCACAGAACTTGAATTGCTTTATATTGATGACCTTGTAGCAGGTATGTTTGATTTGCTGGAAAATAAAGAGAAACACTGTGAGTTCGATGGTGTTGAAACTGTATTGAAAGAGGATGGTCGCTATTGTTGTGTACCTGTTACGCATAAGGTCACTCTGGGCGAAATCGTTGATTTATTGCAAAAATTCAAACAGCAACCTACTACACTTATGATGCCTAAGATGCCGGATGGCTCTTTTGCAAAGAAACTGTATTCCTTATATTTAACATACCTTCCAGCCGACAAGTTCAAATATACGCTGAAGATGAACGTAGATAACAGAGGTTCTTTTACCGAACTGGTTCACACAGAGGATTGCGGACAGGTAAGTGTCAACATCAGCCGACCTGGTATCACCAAGGGGCAGCATTGGCATAATTCGAAATGGGAACTGTTTATTGTTGTAGCTGGACATGGACTTATTCAGGAGCGAAACATCAATACAGGTGAGTTCGTGGAGTTTGAAGTATCTGGTGATAAGATGGAAGCGGTTCACATGATTCCCGGGTGGACACATAATATTATCAATTTGTCTGACACAGAGAATTTGGTGACTGTTATGACCTGTAATGAAATCTTTAATCCGAGTCATCCGGACACATTTTTTGAGATAGTGGGGGAGGAGAAAAAGAATGGCTGATTATAGTAATGTATCATTTAAGAAAAATGGAAAACTAAAATTATTGATTATTGTTGGTACTCGTCCTGAGATTATTCGCTTGGCGGCTGTTATTAACAAAACTCGTAAATACTTTGATGTGATTTTGGCTCATACTGGTCAGAATTATGATTATAACCTAAATGGTGTATTCTTCCATGATCTACAATTGGCTGACCCAGAAGTATATATGAATGCGGTTGGTGCGGATCTTGGTGAAACTATGGGTAACATCATCGCTGAAAGTTACAAACTGATGGCAGAAATTCGGCCGGATGCAATTCTGGTACTGGGTGATACCAACAGTTGCCTGTCTGTTATTGGCGCAAAGCGTTTGCATATTCCAATTTTCCATATGGAGGCAGGTAACCGTTGCAAGGACGAGTGTCTGCCGGAAGAGACCAATCGGCGCATTGTAGACATCATTTCTGATGTCAATATGGCATATTCTGAGCATGCTCGTCGTTACCTAGCAGACACAGGTCTTCCTAAAGAACGTACTTTTGTGACAGGTTCTCCGATGGCAGAAGTTCTGCATCAGAATCTAGAGAAGATTGAGGCATCGGATATTCATCGGCGATTAAGTTTGGAAAAGGGCAAATATATACTGTTGTCTGCTCACCGCGAGGAGAATATTGATACAGAAAAAAACTTTACATCACTGTTTACAGCTATTAATAAGATGGCGGAAAAATATGATATGCCTATTCTTTACTCTTGTCATCCGCGTAGCCGTAAGCGTTTGGAGCAGAGTGGGTTCGAATTGGATAAGCGCGTTATCCAGCACGAGCCTCTGGGGTTTCATGATTATAACTGCTTGCAGATGAATGCTTTCTGTGTTGTAAGCGATAGCGGTACACTTCCAGAAGAGAGCAGTTTCTTCACCAGTGTAGGACATCCGTTTCCGGCAGTTTGTATCAGAACATCAACGGAACGTCCAGAAGCATTGGATAAAGCTTGCTTTGTGCTTGCAGGTATTGATGATAGGAGTCTTTTACAGGCGGTTGATACAGCAGTTCAGATGAATCTGGATGAAGATTATGGTATCCCGGTGCCTGATTATGTAGAAGAAAATGTAAGTTCAAAAGTGGTAAAGATCATCCAGAGTTATACAGGTGTAGTAGATAAGATGGTTTGGAGAAAGTTTTAAAATGCAAAAAATGGAAAGAATAAAGATAATTGGTGTGGATATATCTGTGGTGAATTTCAATTCGGCTCAAAAGTATTTATTCGACAACTTTGAAGAGGCGAGAGGACACTATATATGTGCAGCAAATGTACATACGACGGTTACAGCCCATGAAAATAGTAATTACAGAGAAGTTCAGAATAACTCTTTTATGACGCTTCCAGATGGAAAACCATTATCGGTGGTTGGAAAAAAACGAGGAAAAAGCTCCATGGGAAGAGTAACAGGTCCGGATTTTCTTGAGGAAGTATTAAAAAGGACAGAAAACACAGAAGTAAAACACTATTTCTATGGTACGACACAGGAAAATCTAGATAGCTTCATTTCTGCAGTAAAGAAATCATATCCAAATTTGAAAATCGTAGGTGTTGAACCATCTGTATTTAGATCACTCACGGTGAAAGAAGAGGACGAATTACTCGAAAGAATCAGTGAATCGGAAGCGGATTTCGTTTGGATTGCATTGGGAGCACCAAGACAGGAAATTTTTTGCAATAAATTATCAAGTCGATCTAATGCGGTATGGGTGGCAGTTGGAGGTGCGTTTAATGTAATCTCTGGAGTTATCCCAAGAGCACCGCAGTGGGTGCAAGATCATGGTCTTGAATGGTTTTATCGTTTTATGAAGGAACCACGAAGATTATTTAAGAGATATTTTGTAACGAATAGCAAGTTTTTATGGTACTTGTTTAGAGATAAAGGTGAAAAATGAAAAAGAAAGTATGTATGATTGTGCCTAGTTTTTCTGCAAAGGGTGGAATTACATCTGTAGTCAATGGATACAGGAACTCTCAATTGACAGAAGATTACGATGTGCGATTTATAGAGACCTATTGCGA
>OLOX01001994.1_pt1 | contig 17731 bp, 19 predicted proteins | sample 1672091 | NCBI WGS metagenome assembly OLOX01 (sample SAMEA3136644, study PRJEB25190) | human gut metagenome | reverse complement strand
CAGGCGGCCTTGCTTTTCCGTGTCAGGAGGAGTTGGAATGAACAAAAAACGATGCCATACACTGCTGCCGCTAGTGCAGCTGCTCCCGACGGTGGCGACAGCGGCAGCTGTACTTTTTGCTCTGTCCCGCACCGTTCCGGTGCTGGCCGCCGTGCCGGAAAAGCTGACAACCGTGGTGGAGCAGCCTGTGGAAGCCGCTTCCTCCGAAGCGGAGGAAGAAACCCTGCCCAAGCTGCCCTATGCCGACGGCGTTTACGTCGGCTCTTCCCGGGGCTACGGCGGTGCCGTCCGAGTACAGGTCACCATGGAAAACGGCAGCATCACGGAGGTGGAGATCTTGGACGCATCCCACGAGACCAAGCAGTTTCTGCGGCGTGCCAAGCGGCTTTTGACCACCGTGGTGGAGACTCAGAGCTGGGAGGTGGATGCCGTTTCCGAGGCCACCTACACCAGCCGGGGCATTCTGGGCGCAGTGCAGAACGCCCTGACCGGCGAGGTGGTCAACAATCCCCTGCCGCCCCAGCCAAAGCCCGCTGCAACGCTTGTGGTGGAGGAATTTACGGCTCCCTCCATCTACTTGGACGGCATCTACACAGCCGAAGCCATGGGCTTTGAGGGACAGATCACAGTGCAGGTCACGGTGGCAGAGGATAAGATCACCGATATCACGATCCTGAGCGCCGAGGACGAGGAGGAATATCTCTCCCGGGCAAAACAGGTCATCCCCGCCATTCTGGAGGGACAAAGCCCCAACGTGGATACTGTTTCCGGCGCCACCTACTCCTCCACCGGAATTCTGAACGCAGTCAAGCTGGCACTGGCAAAGGCCGCTGTTGCCCCGGCAGAGGAAACCGCTCCGGAGCAGACTGCATCGGAAGAGACGGCAGAGGAAACCGCACCGTCTGAAGCAGCAAAGCTCGGGGAAACGCCGGTCACCGCGCCCACCGTGGAGGTGGTGCAGCCGGAGGAAGAGAGCGCCGTTCCCGTGTGGCTCAAGGAAGTATGGCAGCAGCTTTTCCCGGCAGATGCACCGGCTTCCTCTGAACCGGCATCTTCTGAGGAAGTGCTGCCGACATCCGAGCCGGCACTGCCGCCGGAAGAGACCGGGATTGAATCTGAAACGGAAGGAGCAGCAGAATGAAATACAAAAATTTTCTCCTCCGGGCGGTGAACCTGCTGCTAATTTTGGGGGTACTGTGGCAATACCAGCAGGTGGCGCTGATCCGGGCGGCAGCGGTAAGCCAGCGCAAGCAGGAAATTGCCGAAGTTGAAGCCTACAATGCTTCCGTTTTGCAGGCGCAGAGCGCAGCACAGGCAGAGCAGAGCGGCTACCGGGACGGCATCTATGAGGGCAGCGCCTATGGTTTTGGCGATGTCATTCGGGTGTCGGTGACTATCCAGAACGGAAAAATGACCGATATTGCGGTGCTGGATGCTTCCGGCGAGGATAAGCCCTACTATAAGCAGGCGCTGCCTTTGCTGGACGAGATGCTGGCAGTGCAGTCTGCTGAGGTGGACACCGTTTCCGGCGCTACCCTCACGGCAGAAGGACTTATCGGTGCGGTAGAGAACGCACTGGGAAAGGCGGCAGGATGATGGAAAAAACACAGGCAAAGCCTTTAACAGCGGCGCAGCAGCGTCAGCGGGACAAAAAGCGCCGTACATGGCTGCGCACCGGGGTGCAGTTGTTCTTCTTTGTGTCCATGCCGGGCGCATTCGTGGCCGGGTTTTCCGGGGTAAAACAGATCTTTCTGCACATCGGTGCAGGCGAGGTGCTCTCTGTGGACAGCTTCACACTTTCCCTGCTGGGGCTGTGCGGCTTCACCCTGCTTTTCGACCGTTTTTTCTGTGGGTACGCCTGCGCCTTCGGCAGCTTGGGCGATGCCGTCTGGGCGCTTTCCGGGCTTATTCAGAAAAAGCTGTTCCACCGCAAAAAGCAGCTCCGTCTGCCGGAGCGGGCGGTGCTTTTGGGGCAGAAGGTCAAATATCTGCTGCTGGCATGGCTGGTAGCACTGTATGTGACCCGGCAGGAAAAGATGCTGACCGGCGCAAGCCCGTGGGAGGTGTTTTCCCGCCTGACGGCTCTGCGTCTGCCGCCGGAGGGCTTTGGTGTGGGCATCGGGCTGCTTGTGCTCATTTTGCTGGGTATGGCGGTGCAGCCCCGGTTCTTCTGTCAGTTTCTTTGCCCCATGGGAGCGGTGTTTGCCCTGCTGCCGGTGCTGCCATTTGCGCGGCTGCACCGGCAGAGCGACGGCTGCATCCCGGGCTGCAATGCCTGTAAACAGCAGTGCCCGGTATGCCTGAAGCTGGAGGAAACCAGCCTGCGCAGCGGGGAATGCATCGCCTGTGAAGCCTGCGTTGGCACCTGCCCTAAGCAGAACATCCACCGGTGGGATATGGCCCTGTGCAAGAGCCTGTGGCTGCCGGTGCTGGGTAAGGCGCTGCTCTTCTTCCTGCTGGGCTGCTGGCTGGGCTTTTGCCGATTCATCTGAACTAAAAAAGGAGGCTGCTGCGCAGTATTTGTGCAGCAGCCTCCTTTTGGCTGGGAGATCTATCATTTCGATACGCCGGAGCATCTGCGGACGCTCCGGCGTACCATTTTTACAGGGAAGACTTCTGCTCCAACAGGTCTGTCATGCTGCGCAGGCTGATGCCTCGGTGCTTGTGGCCGCCGAGGCAATTTCAAACTGTGCGGAAATCTCAGCCTTTTCCACTAAGTCCTTCATCACAAATTCCGCCATAGGGCTGCGGCAGATATTCACATGATACTGATTTATTGAATTTACTGCAACATAATCTTGAAGTTTATGTAATGTATTTCGGTAACAAAGGTATTCAGCAAAGACCGTTTACGCTATATCATTTTTTGAGTAATTCCAATGCCCTGTCCATTGGTACGCAGTCTGCATATCGTTCAGGCCAGAGAAATTCATTATAGTAATGGTAAGCCTGTTCCCTAGTCATGTACTCATTGTCCTGCGTAGAATTTGCATATGCCGGAACAATCATGTGTAAGCCATGCTCAAAACCAGCCTCTACCGTGGCATTGATACAGAAATCCGTCATAATGCCACAAATCATCACATCTTTTTCTTCCTTTGCAGTCAGATACTCAAGCAGACCACTCTCTTTTTTGAACGCACTGCATACGGACTTGATAAACCGTTTTTCATCAGGCATCGGTTGAAACTCGGAATAAACCTCAAACTCATCATCCCCGATAGAGAATCCGGTACCTGGTCCATCATCATGTTGTACATAAATAACTTCTATACCTTGTTCTCGAGCTGCTCCAATCAGCTTTTTGATATTACTGACAAACTTTCTGAACGCATATAAGCGTTCATCCACGATACCATTCTGTGCATCTACAACCAATAAAACCATGAATACTCTCTCCTTTTCGAGCTTTTTGCTTTGATTCAAATAAACTAAATTCGTATATTATAATACAGCGTAACTTCTGCTTCATACACCGATTCTGTATGAGAATCAAATAGCACCCATTCCACTAAATCAAACTGCCCCGGATTCTCCTGCAGAAATCTGGCAACTGTACGTACCGCAATCTTTGCTGCAAGCTCTACCGGAAAACTATATACTCCTGTTGATATGGAAGGAAATGCAATAGACCTGATTCCATTATCCCTAGCCAGCTTCATAGAATTAAAATAGCAGTTAGCAAGAAGCTCCTCTTCTCTATTCCTTCCACCATTTCTTAAATAGTCCCACTCTGAGCACATTCTTTTGACTTTGCCATCATTGTCTATCCATTTCTCGTTGAATCCATGTCATAATTACATCTACAAGATAATCCTGCTGCACCTGACTTAGTTCCTTGCCCGGCTGCATTTTATGCCACTTTCGGATGCACTCCCTGCAGCATGTTGCCGGATTGTATCCAACCCTTTTTCAGATTCGTGATTTTTTTCAAAATCCGGCTTTATAATCAAAAAAGTACTCATCTCAGACACCTAGTATCTTTTACGCAAAAAAACCAGATACCATTTTCGAATGATATCTGGCTTTTCTCTTCTTATACATCTCTTATCAGTCTTTCGTTTCCATAATAACAATCCGACCATTTACAAAACTGATCTTCACTTCATCATCCACGAACTGGTTGCTCACCGTCAGACTGTCGCACGGCATCAGATCATGATGATTGAGCGGCCATTTCGTACCCTCCAAACTGAAATCATAAATCTCGCCTTCCAAAGAAAATACAGAAAGATATGGTCCGTATGCTTCTGACTTTTTCAGCACACAGGATTTATTCGTTACCCAGATTTTATTTTTCTCATCCAGAATGCAGGCATTTACTCCGGCATCACATGCCACACTAAGTGTCTGGACATTCGCCCACAAATGATCGATTCTTCCACCGGTTGCCCCAAGAAGGATCATCTCTTTGCTTCCCAGTGTAATTCCCAGCCGAAGAGCAATCTCTGTATCCGTCGCATCCTTAACCGGATTATATTCCCGGATCGGAATATTCGTCTCCTTGCGATAATAATCAATCACCTTTGGATCAATACTGTCAAAATCCCCAACAATATACTGAGGCTCAATCTTATGGTTATACAGATACTCAAGCCCCTTATCTACTGCGATAATATAAGCCTCCGGATTTGCTTCAAGAACCTTCTCTGCAAATCCCTCGTCAAGCATTCCCCCACTGATAATGACTGTCTTACTCATAATTCTTTAAAATCTCCATCAATTCTCTTGTGTTTTCTCCTGCATTCCCTTTGAATACAGCTGATCCCGCAACAATCACATTTGCTCCCGCATCCAGTGCTTCTTTCACATTGAATGCATAAATTCCTCCGTCAACCTGAATATCAGTCTCAAGTCCACGTTCATTCAGCATTGCCCTAAGTGTTCTGACCTTATCCAGCATCTCAAAAATCAGCTTTTGTCCGCCAAATCCCGGATGGACTGTCATCACAAGGAACATATCCACTTCACCAAGGAATTCCTTCAGGACCTCCACCGGTGTATCCGGTGAAATTGCCAGTCCTGTCTTCATGCCACACGCTTTGATCTTGTCCAGAGTCGCACGTATATCCTTGCATGCTTCATAATGTATAGTAAGAATATCCGCTCCTGCCTCTGCAAATGCTTCCACATAACGGATTGGTTCCGTGATCATCAGATGCGTATCTATCACCTGCTTTACTGCCGGTTTGATTGATGCAAGCACAGGCATTCCAAAAGAAATACTCGGTACAAACACGCCATCCATCACATCAAAATGTAAATATACCGCTCCATTTTCCTCTGTCTGGCGGATACCTTCTTCCAGATTACAAAAATCTGCCGATAAAATAGATGGTGATAATTTATATTCCATTTTAGTTTAGTACCTCCTTTTTTCCTTCTGTTCCAGTTCCCGATACATCTCACAATAATCTTCATACCGCACCTGATGCACTTTTCCCTCTTCCAGAGCCTCTTTTACCAGACACCCCGGTTCACTGATGTGATTACACCCCTGAAACCTGCAGCCTCCCTGATACTGATTAAACTCCGGAAAATAATATTTCAATTCTTCCTTGCCAAAATCATTGGTATACAGTGACGAAAATCCCGGTGTATCCATGATATAGGAATCCTCGTCGATCGGGATCAGTTCTGAATGGCGGGTAGTATGTTTTCCCCGCTCGATCTTTCTGCTGATACTTCCGGTCTCCATATTGACATTTTCCTGAAGACAGTTGATCAGAGAGGATTTTCCAACTCCTGAAGGTCCGGCAACAGTTGTTGTCTTTCCTTTTAGTGCCTCTTTAATCTCCAGAATATTTTCTCCTTCTCTGGCACTTGCAAAGATCACACGGTACCCACAAGCCTCATAAGTCTTCTCCAGAGACTCGATTTCCGGCTCATCTGCAATATCCTTCTTGTTGAAACAGATAATAACCGGAATCTCCTGCCGCTCCATCATAACCAGAAACCTGTCCAGCAGATTAAAATGCGGATCCGGCTTCTTCACTGCAAATACAACCAGTGCCTGATCAATATTTGCCACTGCCGGTCTGATCAGTTCATTCTTCCTTGGAAGGATCCGGATGATATTACCGGTCTTCTCTTCTGCATCTAAGATCTCATATTCTACCAGATCTCCGACCAGTGGTTTAATCTTCTCCTTACGGAAAATTCCTTTTGCTTTACATTCATAAATGACAGATTCTACTACGTCATAAACGTAGTAGAATCCTGCAATCCCTTTTATAATTCTTCCCTGCATAAAACAGTCCTTTTAATTTCCTGTATTGTTGCCGTTATTTGAGTTGTTACCGGAATTATTGCTGCCCGAATTGTTACTGTCGGATCCACTGCTTGCCTGTGAGCCATTGCTTACATACAGTGTGATCGCAGTTCCTACATCTACCGATGTACCTTCTCCCGGATCAACTTTTACAACTTTTCCAGATGGTTCTGCACTGTCAATATCAACTTCTGTATAAGTCAGATTTCTGGCATTCAGTGCTGAAATCGCATCTCCAAGTGTCTTTCCTGTCAGAGTTGGTACCTTCACCTGATCTGCAGGCTTTGGTCCTTTGCTGACAACATAACTCACACTTGTTCCTTCAGCCACCTTCGTTCCGGCATCTGTGCTCTGACGGATAATCATACCTTCTGCATAATCATCTGAATATTCTTCACTGCTCGTTCCGCCATCGGACAGTCTGCTTGCACTCAGTGTAGATACCGCATCATTTACATACATTCCCACAATTGGCGGAACTGACACCTTGTCCGGCTGTTTTTCACCTTTACTGATATACAGTGTGATTTTAGAGTCAGCAGATACCTCTGTTCCCTCTGCCGGATCAGTCCTTGTAGCTTTTCCACTTTCAACATCACTGCTGTATTCACTGGTAACAGTAATGTTCTTGCTCGTAAAGCCCTGTTTGATCAGTGCTTTCTTGGCTGCATCTTCATCCATTCCCTCTACACTCTGGATCATGATCTTTTCCGGTCCTGAACTTATTACAACCTTGATCACCGTATTTTTCTTGACTTTCTTTCCTGCTTTTGTCTTCTGCTCAATAATCGTACCTGCTGCCTTATCTGATGCTTTCTCGGATTCTACTTCCAGCTTCAACTGCTTCTTTTCGCACATCGTCTCTGCAACATTCTGCGGCTGTCCGACCAGATTTGGCACTTCAATCTCATTGGAAACTGAAATCTGACTGTCTGAACGCTTACCGAACACACCTGCTGCTTTGCCGATCAGGAAAATCAGCGCAAATGCAACGATCACTGCAACTGCAACCATGAGGATCTTCATCATCTTGTTCATCTTCGGATCTACGCCATTTTTACTGTTACCGCGTCTGCCCCCGTTATAATTATCCTCTTCGTCATCCTCATCATAGTCATCATTTTCGTCATATTCTTCATCGTCATAGCCATCATCATACTCTTCGTCATCATAACCATCGCCCTGACGCTTTTTCATACGTGCCATCCGCTCCGGCGAGATCATCACCGTATCTCCCATACTCCGGATCGGAACCATATCTACAAATTCGCCACTCGGATCGACCAACGCCCTCTTCAGATCCTGGATCAGTTCTCCGGCACTCTGGTAACGTCTTTCCGCGCTCTTCTGTGTACACTTGAGAATAATCTTCTCCAGCGCCGGATATAAATCCGGTGCATACTCAGAAGGCGGGGTAATATTCTCCTGTAAATGCTTCATTGCAACCGAAACAGTAGAATCGCCATCGAAAGGAACCCTTCCGGTCACCATCTCATACATGGTGATACCTGCAGAATAGATATCACTCTTCTCATCACAATAGCCGCCCCGTGCCTGCTCCGGAGATACATAGTGTACCGATCCCATTGCACTGGTGCTGACTGTCTGCGATGTTGTCGCCTTTGCAATACCAAAATCTGTAACCTTTACCTTTCCTTCTTTGGAAATGATAATATTCTGCGGTTTGATATCTCTGTGTATGATGTGATGATTGTGAGCTGCCTCAATACCAGTACACATCTGAATTGCAATACTGATCGCTTCCTTGGAAGAAAGCTTTCCTTTTTTCTGCACATATTCTTTCAGAGTGATTCCTTCTACCAGCTCCATGACCATATAATAGAGTCCTCGATCCTCCCCTACATCATATACATTGACAATATTCGGGTTCAGAAGCCCTGCTGCTGCCTGTGCTTCTGACCGGAATTTCTTTACAAAGTTTTCATCTTCCCTGTATTCTTTTTTCAGGACTTTCACTGCGACATATCTGTTCAGCATACAGTCCTTCGCCTTATATACATCCGCCATTCCACCGGCTCCGATCTTGCTCAGAACCTGATAACGGCCACTTAAATAAATCCCGTCTTTTACCATATACTCACCTCATCAGAAAACGGTTCTGCAAGAACAACACTGATATTGTCATTGCCCCCGTTCTCATTCGCCCGGTCAATCAGATTCTGACCGGCTTCTACGATATCTCTTGCCCCTTTAACTATCGCAAAAATTTCTTCATCCTCTATCATATTACTGAGTCCATCGGAACACATCAGGATGATATCTCCCTTTTTGAGGCTGAATTCATAAAAATCCACCTCTACATCCTCTTTTACTCCAATTGCTCTGGTAATGATATTCTTATCCGAATGATGTCTTGCCTCTTCCTCATTGATTCCTCCCAGACGAACCATCTCTTCTACCAGGGAATGGTCTCTGGAAAGCTGCCTGATATCCTTATTCAGAAGATACAGACGGCTGTCACCTACATTTATAAAATAAAGTGTATGATCGATCACAGTTGCCGCAACCAGAGTGGTTCCCATCCCCTCCAGATTAATGTCTTCATCTGCTTTCTCGATCAGCTTGTGGTTCGCTGTCTGAGCCGCATCTTTTAAAATCTCTTCCGGCCCATCCTTTAATGTATGCTTCAGTTCTTCTTTCAGAACTTCCACCGTATATTTTGACGCAAAATCGCCTGCCTTGTGTCCACCCATTCCATCGGCTACTACCAGAAGATTCGGCAGCGTACCTAATGACTCATCTGTGGCAAACACGTAATCCTGGTTCATTTCACGTTTTCTTCCAACATCTGTCATAGAAAATATTTTCATATTTTATACTCCTTGCATCGTCTTGCGCCGTAACTGTCCACAGGCTCCGTCTATATCTGAGCCCATTTCTCTTCTTATAGTAACATTTATCCCGTTTTTTTCAAGTTTATTTTTGAAATTCTCGGCACTTTTTTTGTCCGGTTTTTCGTAGTTTCTCTCCTTGATCGGGTTCACCGGAATCAGGTTTAAATGGCAGTTTCTGTCTTTTAAGATTCCCATCAGCTCTTTTGCATCCTCCGGTGTATCGTTTACGCCGTGAACCAGGCTGTACTCAAAAGTGATCCTCCGTCCGGTTTTTTCAAAGTAATAATCACACGCTTCCAGAACCTCATGAAGCTCGTATTTATTTGCCACCGGCATCAGCGATCTTCTCTTTTCCTGGTTTGAACCGTGCAGGGAAAGTGCCAGCGTGATCTGCAGCTTTTCTTCTGCAAGTCTCCGGATGTTCGGTACAATTCCACAGGTAGACGCCGTGATATTTCTCTGGCTGATATTGAGCCCGTGCTCATCACTGACCATGTGAATGAATTTCAGAAAATTGTCATAATTATCCAGCGGTTCTCCGGTTCCCATGATCATCGGCGTTGTGGTGGCGGTGCTCGCGCTTGCTGCGATCGCTTTCTTTGTCGTGCCGGCCGTCAAGGGCTTCTTTGCCGGTGAGGATACGAAGGTCACGGCTGGTCAGCAGGTTACGGTGACCATTCCCGATGGTGCTTCGGGCGATACGATCGCTTCGATTCTCTCCGAGAACCATATCGTCGAAAATCCCAAAGATTATTATGCGGCGGTGAAAAAGCTCAACGCCGATATGTCGCTCAAGCCTGGTACCTATTCGTTCACCACACTCATGGATGCGACCAAGGTTGTTCAGCAGCTCATGGAAGGTCCCAACGCGGGCTCCAATGCGCTGACTATCCCTGAGGGCCTAACGGTCGATCAAGTCGCCGACCGTGTGGCCCAGGCCTACGACAGCATCTCTAAGGAAGACTTCCTCAACCAGGCCAAGGCCTCCAACTACGTGGACGACTATAGCTTCCTTAAGGGCGCCGCCAACGACTCGCTCGAGGGTTTCTTGTTCCCCAAGACCTATTCGTTGGGTGATTCGCCGACGGCCGATGACGTGATTCGCGCTATGCTCGATCAGTTTAAGACCGAGTATAAGTCGCTAGACTTTGCGAGCTGCGAAGCCAAGATCAAGGAGCGCTACGGTGTGGAGATGTCCGACTACGATATCGTCAACTTGGCCTCTATCGTTGAGCGCGAGGGCCTCAACGCCGATCAACGTGCGCACGTGGCCTCGGTCTTCTACAACCGCCTTGCCGGCAAGCTCGACGGTCTGCGCTATCTCAACAGCGATGCGACCATGATGTATGTCACCGGCGGCGAGGTTACCGCCGACGACCTGCAGAGCGATAGTCCGTATAACACCTATAAGCACGAGGGCCTGCCGCCCACGCCCATCTGCTCTCCGTCGCTCGAGGCGCTCAAGGCTACCCTTGAGCCGACCGACTCCGATGACCTGTATTTCTACATTACGCAGGACGAGGAGTACTTCTCGCAAACCTACGAAGAGCATCAACAGTCTTGGAATTAACATGAGGATTTTTAGCCCCAAACGATACGTTGCCTCGGTCGATCGCATCGACCTTAATACCCTGTGGGCCGACGGCAAGCGCGCCATTCTGCTCGATCGCGATAACACCTTGGTGCCGCGCGACACCGAGCAGGTTCCCGCCGCGGTTTCCGCTTGGCTCGACGCCGCCCGCGCCAAAGGCTTTAAGCTGTGCATGGTGTCTAACAACTGGCATCGCGACCAGGTCATGAGCTCTGCACGCGAGCTGGGACTCGAGGCTATCAGCAACGCCATGAAGCCGGCGCCGTTTGCCCTTAAGGCGGGTCTTAAGCGCCTCGGCGCCACAGCCGACGAGGCGGTGCTGATCGGTGATCAGCTCTACACGGACGTGTGGAGCGGCAACTTCGCCGGCGTCGATACCATCCTGGTAAAGCCGCAAGCGACGCAGGACCTGTGGTATACGCAGATCTTCCGTATCTTCGAGCGCCGGGCCCTACGCGACCTTCCCTGCGAGGAATAGGTCTCGCTATGTCCCAGCACATCAAACACGGCTGCGACCATATCTTCTTTATCGGCTTTTTGGGCGCGGGCAAATCGACGCTCGCGCGCAACGTCGGCACCATGTTCAAGCGGCGTTTTATCGATACCGATCGCCTGGTCGTGCGCCGTTGCGGCAAGTCGGTAACCGAGATTTTTGAGACCGAGGGCGAGGAGCGTTTTCGCGAGCTCGAGACTTCGGCGCTCCGTTCGCTCCAAAGCGAGCGCAGCTTGCTGGTTTCGTGCGGTGGCGGCATTGTCGAGACACCGGTCAATATCGAGCTCATGCACCAGATGGGTACCTGTGTGTACCTCGAGGGCGATTTTGAGGATTCGATGCGCCAGATCCGCCGCTCCGACACGCGTCCCGATTTCCGCTCGCCCGAGCACGCGGCGCTGCTCTTTGAGCATCGTCGTCCGTTGTATCGTCAAGCTGCCGATCTTACCCTCGATATTCGCAACAAGTCCTTTGAGGACGTTTCTTATGTTTGTGCCGAGATGCTTTTGGAGCGTGGACTGCTATGATTCGCCGTCAACTGATCAATTTCCAAAACCGCAGTGTCGATGTCCGCGTCGGATTGGGCGCGTTCGATGAGCTGTCGCGCATGTTTGCCTCGGCTGTGGGCAAACCTAAGCGCGCGATGGTGGTTTGGAACTCCGCCACATCCGAGCGTTTTGGTGAGGTCGTCGAGCATGCGCTGGTCGACGCCGGTTTTGTCGTGTCGCCGCTAGTCCTCGAGGTTTCGCCTGCTGGTGCCACGCTGGTCGATGCCGATACCGTCTTTGGCGCCCTGTCGGCTAACGGCATTACCTGCGACGATTTGGTTGTCGCTGTCGGCGATACAGCGACCTGCTCGGTCGTTTGTTGGTGTGCCAATCAGTGGTGCGGTCGCACCGAGTGCGCCTTACTGCCGACGACGTTCGACGCCATGCACACGGTCGCGACGACCATGAAGCCGCTCGTCGCCTCGTCGGCGAATGCGCTTCCCGCTATCGCGTTCCGTCCCGAACCGGGCTTGGTCGTGTGTGACCTCGACCTTGTTCGCGAGGCGGACCCCGAGGACCTTAAGCTCGGCTATGTGGTACTTGTTGGCACCATGCTTTCGAGCAGCAAGTCCCGCTGGAATCAGTTTACTGAGACCGTCCTCGAGATTCTCGCGGGCGAGGAGGTCGCGCTCGTCAATGCCGTTCAATGGTCTCAGACTGCCCGCAAGGACGTACTGATGGCCACGAACCCGAGCGCCCGCCATGCGCTCGATTTTGGTAAGACGGGGGAGCGTACCTTGCGCGCTTGCTTGGGTGATGCCGCTTCGCAGGTCCCTGCCTATCAGCTGTTATCCGAGGGCATGCGCTTTGAGGCGCGCCTAGCACATGATGCCTGCGACTTTGATATCGATTACGTCTTTGAGGTCGATGACTGCCTGGAGGACTTTGGTATCGAGGAACTTGCCTTCGATCTGGAGTCTGCCGCATATATCGAGGAGTTCCGCAGACAGCAGTTCGCGCGCTCAAACCGCAGCATGCTGCCGCTGCCCGCAGCACTCGGTGCCATTCGCCTAACGAGCGTTGAGGACGAGGTTCTTGAGCGCCATGCTCACGCCTACTTGGCTTCTCGCAAAGAACTTCTCTAAGATTTATTGACATCCATCGTCTTTCGTATCATGTTGAGGGGCGGGTTTTCTATCGGTTGCGGATCGCATGCGATTCCGTCGTTCGGTTGAGACCCGTCCCGTCTATATAGAGACAACAAGAAAGGAATCTGCATGTCTGAGTTTGCTGCCGGTCCTGCCGGTCGTATCGAGCGTGTCCGTGCCCTGATGGCCGAGCGCGGCTACGACGCTATCGTGGTGCGCGACGAGGCCAACCTTCGTTGGCTTACGGGCGTGAAGGGCGTCTTCGACTACACCTTCGAGTTCCCGCACGCTGCGTTTATTACGGTCGACCAGTGCCTGTTCCACACCGACTCGCGCTACCTCAACAGCTTTGAGGAGAACACGCCCGCCGGCAGCCCCTGGGTCTACGACATGGACGAGGGTACCATTCCCGGCTGGGTCGCCGGCAAGATCGCGGCTAACAAGTGCCGTGTCTGCGCTGTCGAGGACGATATGCAGATTAACTTCTACCAAGGTATTCAGCGCGGCCTGGAGGACCGTTCCGTCGCCTGCATGCTGCCGCTGATGCACGACGACATCCGCAAGATGCGCGCCATCAAGGATGCCGAGGAGATTGAGCTCATGCGCCATGCGCAGTCGATCACCGACGCCGCCTTCCAGCACATGCTCGGCTTTATTAAGCCCGGCATGACCGAGAAGCAGGTCCGTAACGAGCTCGAGAACTTTATGTTCGCCAACGGCGCCGACAGCTTGGCCTTCGGCTCCATTGTGGCGAGCGGGCCCAACACCGCCAACCCGCATGCCGTGCCGAGTGACCGTGTCATCGAGAAGGGCGACTTCGTCCTCATGGATTACGGCGCGGGCTACTGCGATTATCGTTCCGACATGACGCGCACTGTCGTGATGGGCGAGCCTACCCAGGAACAGCTCGACCTGTACGCGCTCGTGCGCCGTACGCACGAGGAGTGCGTCGCCGCCATCCATCCGGGCGTCGAGGGCAACGACATTTTCAAGCTTTCCAAGAAGATCATCGGCGATGCCGGTTATGGCGATTATTACAACCATGGTCTGGGTCACGGCGTGGGCATCGACATCCATGAGCTGCCCAACTTCAACCGCAGTAAGAACACCATCGAGGTCGGCTCGGTTGTCACCATGGAGCCCGGCGTCTACCTGCCCGGTGTGGGCGGCGTGCGTCTGGAGGACTACGGCGTGGTCACCGAGAACGGCTACGAGCCTTTCACCAAGACGTCGCATGACCTTCACGTCATCGATTGCTAGCCTATTTCGATAGATTTTTGGGGCGGGGCGTCCGGAGCAATTCGGGCGCCTCGCGTTCTCTTTTTATGCGCTCGCTGCAGGCGCCGTCTGCAAGTGTATAATTTCGGTCGTATGTAATTTGGACGCTTGTGCGTTCTGCCCATAACAAGAAAGGTCACTATGCCTACCATTTCTACCGCCGACTTCAAGAACGGCCTCGGTCTCCGTATTAAGGACAAGGTCTACACCATCGTCGAGTTCCAGCATGTTAAGCCGGGCAAGGGCGGCGCGTTTGTGCGCTACAAGACCCGCGACATCAAGAGCGGACGCGTCGTCGAGAACACCTGCAACGCCGGTACCAAGTTCGAGAGCGTTATGCTCACCACCCGCGAGTTCCAGTACCTCTACAACGATGGCACCGACTACATCTTCATGGACAACGAGTCCTATGAGCAGGTTCCCGTTCCCGAGGACATGGTGGGCGAGAACTCCAAGTGGCTGCGCGAGAACGACATCTGCCAGCTGCTCTTCGCCGACGATGAGCTCATGGGCGTGACCCCGCCGATGTTCATCGAGACCACCATCGTCCAGACCGACCCGGGCTTTAAGGGCGACACCGTCCAGGGTTCCACCAAGCCGGCCACGATCGACACCGGCGCTGTCATCCAGGTCCCCATGTACCTCAACGAGGGCGAGGTCATCAAGGTTGACACCCGCGACGGCAAGTTCGTCTCCCGCGTCTAGCAACCAACTCTTCTAGGAGGACTCATGCCCCAGGAAATCAAGATTGACGGCATCGGCATTTCGCCCGATGTTCTGACCGCCATCGTCTCGCGCGCCGTGTCCGATGTCGAGGGCATCGCCTCCGTGGGCGTCAAGGACCTTGCCACCAACCTTGTCTCCATGATGCTTTCGTCCAAGGCCCCGGCTTCGGAGCCGGCGGTTGAGGCCGAGGTCGTCGGCGACAAACTCGCACTCACCGTGCGTGTCGTGGTGTTCTTTGGCTATCCGTTCAAGAAACTCGCCGAGGCCGTTCGCGCCGCCGTGGTCGCTGCCATCGATGCTCAGGTGGGCGTCGAGGTCGAGCGCGTTGACGTTTGCATCGACGGCCTCGTTTTCCCCAAGGAGTAACCTTTGAGCCTTAAGGTTTATCGCGGGCGTACGCTTGCCCGCAGTCAGGCGCTGCAGCTGCTGTTCCAGGCCGAGGCCACGGACAGTCCGCTCGAGCGCGTCCTCGAGGGTGATTTCCTGATCTCGAAGGGTCCCCTCGACCCCTATGCGCTGGAGCTGTGCCGCGGTGCCTATGAGCATATCGACCGCATCGACTGTGCTCTGCGCTCTGTTGCCAAGAACTGGGATCTTATGCGCATGCCCGGCGCCGACCGCAACCTGCTGCGAATCGCCGTTTACGAGATGCGTTTCCTCACCGACGAGGAGGTCTCTGACGCCATCGTGATCAACGAGGCCGTCGAGCTTGCCAAGGCCTATGGCACCGACCAGTCCGCGTCGTTCGTCAACGGCGTGCTGGGTAAGATCGCTCGCAGCGAGGAGCTGCCGGGCGAGGACCTATACCAGGAGCTGCTGGCCGAAGATCGCGCTCGCGAGGAGGCACAGGCTGCCGAGGCTGCCGCAAAGGTTGCGGTTGCCCAGGCCGAGGCTGGCGTGCTGTCCGAGGACGTGGACGCTGCTGAGGTCGCCGAGGCCGAGACCGGTACCGTCGAGGAGTAGCCATGCCAGAGGGTTCCGTCCGCAACTTCGACGAGATTTCGGACCGCTTGGACCAGATCATAGCTACCGTTCGCTCTAAGGATACGTCCTTGGAGCGTTCGCTCGATCTGTTTGACGAGGCGATTGAGCTGGGCTCCCGTGCGGTCGACATGGTCGACAAGTTTGAGCTGACGCCGCGTGAGGCCGACAAGCTCGAGCAGGAATACGATGAGGATGCGGCAAACGAATCCCAGGATAGCTAGGCCGCATCTCCGGATACGAATGGTTGATGGCATTCATGAAACGTGTGCGTCTTGATGACGAACTGATTTCACAGGGCATCTGCGCCGATCGCGCGGATGCCCTTCGCACTCTTATGGCCGGCTTGGTCTCGAGCGGCGGCGAGCGTTTGACCTCGCCGGGTCTTAAGGTGACGCCCGGCCTGCCGTTGCACGTGAAGGGGCGCATTCCCTATGTTGGCCGCGGCGGTCTTAAGCTCGAAGGCGCGCTTGATACGTTTGGTATCAATCCGACGGTCCTTGCCTGTCTGGATGTGGGCTGCTCTACCGGCGGCTTTACCGATTGCCTGCTCAAGCGCGGAGCTGCGACCGTTGTCTCGGTGGACGTTGGTCGCGCCCAGTTCGATTGGTCGTTACGTCAGGACGATCGCGTGACGCTGCATGAGCGTACAAACGTGACGCAGCTGCCTGAGCTTGGCTATGCCGGCGCCATCGACCTGGCTGTGTGTGATGTCTCGTTTACCAGCATCGCGAACATTATCGATGCGGTGCTGGCGTGCCTGGCGCCTACGGGTGCATTCTGCACGCTTGTAAAGCCGCAGTTTGAGGCTCCGGCGGCGCTGGTGGGTGAGGGCGGCATTGTGACCGATCCCGCCGTGCGCCGCGATACACTCGTTGCGGCAGTTGAACTCTTTGCTGCCAAGGGGCTGTTCCCGGTCGATGTGTGCGTGTCGCCCATTCATGGTGCCAAGGGAAACGTTGAGTTTTTCCTGTACGGCACGAGATTTGACCCCGGCGACCGCACGCAAGACGAGCTGCAATTCCAGGTATCGGTTTTGAGCGAGAAAGCTGCAACGCTATGAAGGTCTTTCTGGTTCCCAATTACTACAAGCAAGAGGCGGTTGAGAGCGGCCTGATGCTCGAGCTTTGGCTGACGCGCCAGGGCTATGAGGTCGCATGGGCTGCCGACCAGCGATCGAAGATCCAAAGCACGCCTGATATTGACGGCTCCGATCTGGTCATTACGCTCGGCGGCGACGGTACGTTGCTGCGCGCTGCCCGCATCCTCAACCATCGCGAGATTCCTATCCTCGGTCTTTCCTATGGTCACCTGGGCTTTTTAACTGCTGCGAGCCCCGAGGAGCGCGACATTCTGCAGGTCGTGAGCGACGCCCTTTCCGGCGAGCTGCACGTGAGCCGTCGCGCCACCATCGCCGCGGATATCGTGTCCGTGCGCGACGATGGCACGAAGGATGTCGTGCGCACGTTTGCCCTCAACGATATGGCGCTTACGCGCGGGCCCCTGTCCGATATGGTCGAATTCGACATCACGGTATCGGGCCATCATATCGACCGCCTGCGCGGTGACGGCGTCGTCGTTTCGACGGCGACCGGCTCCACCGGTTCTACGGGGTACGCGCTCAGTGCAGGTGGCCCCATTGTGAGCCCCGACTATACGGGTATGGTCTGCGTACCCATTGCGCCGCACACCATTCAGGCCCGTGCCTTCTTGACTTCGCCGAGTGATGTCGTCGAAATCTTTATGTCCGATGATCGCCCGAGCGTTCCGGCGATTGCTATCGATGGACAGTTTATTACCTGCGATGGCACCGTTGAGAGCGTGGCGGTGCGCCGCGGACCCGGAGATGTGCTGCTGCTCGATTACGGCCCCGAGAGCTTCTATAACTCGGGGAGTCGCG
>OLOX01001988.1_pt1 | contig 17757 bp, 9 predicted proteins | sample 1672091 | NCBI WGS metagenome assembly OLOX01 (sample SAMEA3136644, study PRJEB25190) | human gut metagenome | reverse complement strand
TCGCCCTTCTTCACGGTGACGCCGCAGATCTTGCAGACCTCATCGCCGGTGTAGCCGTCCTGGGTGCAGGTGGCAGGCTTGGCGTTCTTCAGCTCGGGGTTGTGGCCCACCAGCTCCAGAGCGGCCAGCAGGGTACCATAGTTGTACACCAGCTCCTTCTGGGCGTCGGTAAGGGCGTTGTACTCAGCCAGCAGCTGACGCAGGTAAGCCTCGTCCTCCTTGGTCAGGTTCTCGATGGGCTTGAGGGCCTCGATCTTCTTGATAAGCTCCAGCACCGCCATTTCATCGGCGTTGTTGGGGTCGGCATCAATATACAGATACCCGATGGCAGCGGGGCCGGTCTGGCCGGACAGGCTGTAGGCCGTGACACGGTAGGCATAGGTCATGCCGAAGTGCAGGGCGGTGGTATCGGTATAGGTGCAGGCGGTGAGATTCTCCGCCAGGGTCTCGAAGCCATCGAACAGCCAGGTATCCTGGGTGTCGTCCTGGATGTGGACCGCAACGCTGCGCTCCACCTTATAGACGATATCCTCGGCATTGGACTGCTTGGCGGCGGTCCAGGTCAGCAGGGCGTTGCGGACGCCGGTCTCCGTCACGGTGAGATCCGTGGGCGTGAAGTAGCTGGCATCCATGACGTTGACGCTGCCGTTCTCGGTGTTGAAGTACTTGTCCCAGACATAGGCGGTGTAGCCCACAGCGCCCTGGGGATAATACAGGTTCAGGCCCCAGTCGTTGTACACGAAGCCGCTGGTGGTGGTGGTGCCCCACAGGCCAACGAAGTTGGCGTACAGGGCCACGTTGGCATAAGCGCCGGTCAGGGACACGGTGGTCTCCAGCAGAGGAGCGGTCATGCCGTTGAAGTAGTAATCCTTCAGGTTGGTGCAGGCGAAGAATCCCTTGGGACCGATACGCTCCAGGGTGGTGGGGAAGCTGACGCTCTTGAGGTGCTCGTTGCCGGCGAAGGCGCTGCCGCCCACGCGGACGGTGCCCTCGGGGATGCGGTAGCTCTCCGCCGTGCGGCCCTCGGGATAGCAGCGCAGGTTCGTGCCGTTCTTATCGAACAGGACGCCGTCCACGCTCTTGAAGTACAGGGAGCCGTCGGCCACGAAGATGTTCTGCAGGTTCACGCAGTCGGTGAAGGCATTGACGGTGTTGCTGACGCCGCAATCCTGGATGGAGGCGGGCAGAGTCAGCTCCGTCAGAGCTTCGCAGCCCACAAAGCCGCGGCTGGGGACGGCGGTCATGCTCTTGGACAGGGTGACATTCTTCAGATTGTCGTTGTATGCCAGTGCGCTGCCGCCCATCTCGGTGACGGTGTCGGGAATGACAATGGTCTCCAGACCAGTCTTGGAGATGGCGCTGGCGCCGATGCTGGTCAGGCCATAGGGCAGACGCAGGCTGGTCAGCTTGGGACAATTGTAGAAGGCGAAGGCGCCGACGGTCAGCCCATTGGCGGAATCCTCGAAGTAGATCTCCTCAATCCTGGAGCTGGAGAAGGCATAGGTGCCCACCTTGGTGACGCTGGCGGGAACGATGACCTTCTTCAGGCTGGTGTTGTTCTGGAACATCTTATCGGGGATCTCCGTCATGGTGGAGGGCAGGGTGAACTCGGTGGTCTCATTGCCCTGGGGCCAGATGTAGATCTCGCCGGTGTCCTTGAGCATCACGATGCCGTTGGAGGACGCATAAGCGGCATTGCCGTCGGCCACGTTGATCTTCTTCAGGCCGCTGGCCAGATAGAAGGCATCCTTGGCCAGGCTGGTGACGGAGGCGGGGATGCCGACCTCGGTGATATAGGCGGTCTTGTTGTAGTTCAGGTAAGCAAACGCCTTGCTATCGATGGATTGCAGGGTGTCGGGGAAGGCCAGCGTCCGGGCCTCATAGGGCTGATAGAAGGCGCTGTTGCCGATGGACTCCAGCTGGGTGCCGGAGAAGTCCAGATTCTGGAGCTTCCGGGCATAGTAGAAGGCCTGCTTGCCGATGGTCTTCAGCTGAGAGGGCCAGTTGATGGTCTCCAGCACCATGCAGTTATAGAAGGCGCGCTCACCGATGGAGGTGACGTTGTCGCTGAGCTTCACGGTCTTGACGGCCTTGGCGTTGTAGAACGCGCGCTCGGGGATGACGGTGAGGCTGCCGCAGTCGATGGAAGCGGCGGCGTTGCAGTCATAGAACGCAGAGCCGCCCAGGGAGGTGACGGACTGGGGAATGGTGATGGCCTTCAGAGCCTTCCAGCCGTAGAAGGCGTTGGCGCCGATGGAGGTCAACCCCTCCTTCAGGGACAGGGCGGTGGCCTTGGAGCAGCCGCGGAAGGCGTAATCGCCCACGGTCTCCACGGTGGCGGGCAGGTCCACAGCCGTCAGCGCGGAGCAGTTGCTGAACGCATAGGCAGGTACGGAGGTAAGGCTCTGGCCGAAGGCCACGGTCTTGAGCGCGGAGCAGCCGTCGAAGGCGTGCTCACCCAAGGTGGTGAAGCCATCGGGCAGAGTAATGGACGTCAGCTTGGTGCAGCCCTGGAAGGCGGCGGTGCCGATCTTCTTGAGGCTGGCAGGCAGCGTGACGGACGTGATGGTGGTTTTCTTATAGAACAGGTAGTCGCTGATGGCCTCCACGCCGTCGGGGACGGTGTAGGAGGTGCCCTTGAAGTCCTGGGGCAGGCTCACCAGGACCTTGCCGCCGCCGGCCAGCAGGGTGCCGTCCTCGGTCCGGACGATGCTGGCGCCGTCCTCGATGACATAGCCCTCAAAGGCGGGGCAGCTGACAAACGGGGTCAGACCGAAGGACAGGGTCTCGGCCTTGTAGGAGGCAGGGAAGGTCAGGGTCTTGAGGTTGGAGCAGCCCTGGAAGGCCCTCTCGCCGATGAAGGTGACGTTGTCGGGAACAATGAAGTTCACCAGCGCGGTGCAGCCCTGGAACATCTGCTTGCCGATGGTGGTCAGCTTGGGGGCCACAAAGGTGGTCAGGTTCAGGCTGTTGTAGAACGCGGAATCCAGGCCCTGGGGATCGCCCAGCACGGTGATGGTGGTCACATTGCTGCGGGCAAAGGCGTTGGTGCCGACGAAGGTCAGGCTCTCGGGGATGGTCATCTCCTCCAGACCGGCGCAGCCGGCAAAGCAGCTGGTGCCCACGGAGGTGACGTTGCTCAGGTCGGGCAGCGCCTTCAGGCTCTTGCAGGTGAAGAACGCCGTCTTGGGCAGCTCGGTCAGGTTCTTGGACAGCTTCACGGAGGTTACAGCCGTGCAGTTGGCGAACTGGTCGCCGTTTGCGTCCATAGAGGTGACGGTGTCGGGAATGGTGATGCTGGTCAGGGCAAAGCCGTTATAGAACAGGCCGGCGCTGAGGCTGGTGACACCGTCGGGGATCACCAGGTCGCCCTCCAGGGCCTCGCAGAAGTAGAACGCCTTGACGCCGATGGAGGTCAGGCCCTTGGGCAGGACGCCGTCGTCGGTGTGGCCCAGCGTCTTCAGGTTCTTGCAGTAGTAGAACGCGCCCTCGTTGATGACCTTCATCGTCTCAGGCAGGCTGACGCTCTGCAGGTTGTTGCAGTCATAGAACGCACGGTAGTCAATCTGCTCCAGGCTGTCGGGGCAAACGACGTTGAGAATGTAGTCGTTGTTCTTGAAGGCGTTCTCCCCGATGACGCGGACGCCGTCGGGAATGGTGACGGTGCTCTCGGAGCCGCTGTAGCTGACCAGGGTGTCGCCCACGATGTTGAAGGTGCCGGCGCCGCTGGCCTCGTTGACGGTGACGGCCAGATCATAGGTGGCGGTGCCGTTCTTGGCCTTGGCGGTGACGGTGGCGGTACCGGCCTTGTGGGCGGTAAGCTTGGCGTACTGGGTCAGCTGGTCGCCCTCGCCGTTGGGCTCAACGGTGACCACGGACTCGTCGGAGGAGGTCCACTCCAGGGTCAGGTCGGTGGCATAGAAGGGCGAATAGCCATACAGCCGGACATTGGTATAGGTGGTGTCAGGCAGCATGGTCACGGAGGAGGTGTTCAGCAGGAATTCGCTCATGGGAACATCCGCGCCCACCTCGTCGGTGACGGTGATCTGGCACTGGGCCTTCACGTCGGTCCAGACGGAGGACTTGACGGTGATGGTGGCGGTGCCGGGAGCCTTGGCGGCCACGATGCCGCCCCGGACCTCGGCCACGCTGGAATCGGAGGAGCTCCACACCAGATTCTGGTCGGTGGCGTCGTCGGGAGTCACAGTGGCGTTCAGCTGGACATAGCCCTTCTGGGGCAGGGTCACAGCGGTCTGGTCCAGGGTGATCTGGGTGACGGGATTGTCAGCCAGCTTTACGCGGTAAGCGCACTGGTTCAGCGCATAGTCATAGGCCACCACATAGAAGGTACCATTCAGGAGCTTCTGATAGAAGTCCGTGACGTCGAAGGTGTAGGTATACTCCTCGTAGGCCCGGGGAGAGGTACCGTCGGCCTTCAGGGCGGGGATGATGCCGTCGTAGTAGTTGGAGCCAAGGCCCAATTCCTTCTTGCCGTTGTTGACGTTGGTCTTCCACTGGGTGGAGTACAGGGTGGCGCCGGCCAGGCAGAAGTTATCGGCCAGGGTCACGTCCAGGTACTTCCGGCCGTCAGCGCCGGTGCGGAAGGCCAGGCCCTCCCGGTCCACGATGTAGGGCATTTCACCGTCGGAGGTGAAATTGAAGGTATAGGTATCCTTCAGGTTATCCTGCACGTCGAAGCCGTCAATATAGGTCTTGGCGGTGTAGGTCATGCGGGTGTTGTTGGGGATCACGCTGCTGGAGTTCAGCGCGGGGAAGATATCGCCCACATAGGCGGGACGCACCTGCTGGTTGCTGGAGTTATACATGGCCTTGCGGGTGTTGATGCCGTCGCTGTCCAGATACACCTCGCCGGTGTCGCTGTCCGCGATGGTGACATCCGTGGTCTTGGCCGCGCGCAGCAGGCCGGCCTGCAGGTAGTACAGGTTGCTGATGCCGTTGCCGCCGCCCAGGTCCACGCAGATCTTATCGGCGGAGGTGGAGGGGGTGTCGTAGCCCTCGGGCACCACGAAGGGATACATGCCCAGGCGCATGACGTACATCATGGCGTAAACGCCGGACACGTTGGTGGCGTACATCTTCACGTCCTTGCCGTTATAGATATCGGCGTCCTCGAAGATGGGGGCCTTGGTCCAGTCGCCGTAGAAGCCCAGGAAGGGCACGGACAGCGCGGGATCGTCGTTGTTGGTCAGCTCCACGAAGCCTTCCACATAGATGCCGTTGGGGAACTTGGCCAGGTACTCCCGGTCCGCATCGGACAGGCGGACGGTGACGGTGACCGTGGTCTCGCCCTTGGCGGGCACGGTGACGGTGGTGCCGCTGAGGGAGCCGCCGGAGACCTTGATGGCGCTGGTGTCGGCGGAGAGGGCATAGCCCTTCTGGGCGATGTACAGGCCGTCGGTGGTGGTGCTCTCGGTCTGGACCTGGGTATCGACGTCATAGGACAGGGCGGAGCCGGTGAGGTTCTTCACCACGAAGCTCAGCTTGTACACGCCCAGCTGGTCGGCGTCGTCGCCCAGCTCGATCTTGGTCTTTTCCTGACCCCGGACATACAGGTAGGCAGGAGTGGTGGTGGCCGCGGCCAGGTTCACCATGCCGGAGCCCTGCTTGCGGGGAGAGTATGCCACGCCTTCCTCATCCTACAGAACGTTGGCGGTGCTCATCAGCAGGCGGTTCACCAGAATCTGCTTGTCGGTGTCGGAGGCGCCGGGCATCAGGGTATTCACATACTCCAGAGCGGCGGCGGCCACGCCGGCCAGATACGGAGAGGCCATGGAGGTGCCGCTCATGTAGCCGTACTGGGCGAAGGGCAGGGAGGAATAGATGTTGCCGCCGGGGGCGGTGATCTCAGGCTTGAGAGACAGGGAGGGCAGAGGGCCCCAGGAGGAGAAGTCGCTCATGGCCACATAGCCCTTCTCGGTGGAGGACACGGTGAGCTTCTTCTCGGTCTCATTGGCCATCATCTGGCCGTTGGACAGGCTGATGCACACGGTGGGGATCTTGTAGTTTTCCACCGACATGTTCAGCAGGTAGCCGTCGCGGTTGTTGTAGATGACGCAGCCGGCGGCACCGGCAGCGGCGGCGTTGAGCTGCTTCTGCTCGAAGGACAGGCCGCCGCGCATGACCACGGCGATCTTGCCGGTGACGTCCAGGCCCTGGTAATCGGCCACGTCGCCGGCGTTGGGCACCATGACGTACTCATAGGTCTTAGAGGTCTCGCTGCCCAGCAGCAGCTGGGTGAAGCTGTGACCGGACACATCATTATAAGGTACGCGGCCCTCGCCGATCAGGAACGCCGCAGTCTCGTTGGCGTTGACGGAGGCAACGGACAGCGCCGCGTCATAGGAGGACGAGGAGCTGATGATGCCGGTGTCGGGGTCGGACACGGAGGTGAAGTCGCCGTGGGCACCGCCCTGAGAGGAGGAGTAGGAGTTGCCGGCAGAGCAGTTGAGCAGGATGCCGGAGGCCTTCACCAGGTCATAATACTTGGTGGTCAGGTCGCCCTCGGCCTCGCGGCCAAAGCCGCCGTTGGAGCCCAGGGACATATTGATGACGTCCACGTCGATGAGCAGCGCATCGTTCAGAGCCGCCAGGATGGTATCCGTGGAGGCGCCGTTGGTGGAGTCGGAGAATACCTTGAAGATGGCCAGCTGGGCCTCGGGAGACTGACCGGCGAACGTGACATTGCCGTCGGCGTCCACGGTCTTGCCGGCGGCGATGCCGGCCACATGGGTGCCGTGGTCATTGCCGTATTTCTCCACAGCGTCGGCGGAGGGGACAACGTCCGCGTCGGCGTCGGCATAGTCGAAGGCAAAGGGAACCTTGGCGCTCTTATACAGGTCGTCCTCGGTCAGCAGCTCCAGGGAGCTGGAGCTGTGCTTCTGGGCATACCACAGGGCGGCATAGCTGTATGCGGTGACCTTGGTCTTGCCGTCCTCGCCCTGGCTGATCTGATAGAGCAGCTTGGACAGGCCGGACTTCTGCAGCTTCTGCACGGCAGGAGCGTTGGCAAAGGCCTCGTGGTTCACATCCAGACCGGTGTCCAGGATGCCGATGAGCGTCCCCTCGCCCTGGTACTGGGTGTTGTTGGAATAGGCGGCCACTTCCGCGGCGGTCAGCGCCTGGCCCAGAGTGGCGGAGCCCATGGAGTCGGTATAGTAGGTCTGGCACAGCACCACGTCCACTACGCCGTCAAGCTTCTTGATGTCGTTGATCCTGCCATAGGGCACCTGGGCGGCAAAGCCGCTGATGACGGAGGTATAGCTGAAGGTGAAGGAGCTGGGAATGCTCTGGCTCTCCATGGCGTTCATAACGGAGAGCTGGACATCGGCGATCTCCTCCAGCTGAGCCTTGGCGGCAGCCGTCTGCTGGAAGTCCAGCATGGACATGCCGGCATTGGTGCGGTTGCGGGCATCCAACAGGCTGTCCGCATCCAGCTGCACAATGACACGGACCATTTCGTCATCTGCGGGGACATCGGACTTGGACACCTTGCTGGGGTCCATGTTCTCCTCGAAGATGGACAGACGGTCGCTGTCTGTGAGTTCATTGGTCACATCGGTGGCCGTCAGCCCGGTCTGGGCGTCGGCCGGCGTCAGTTCTGCCGCCATGGCGCTGACCGGCAGGACGCTGATGAGCATCATCAGCACCAATACCAGAGCAAGCAGCCGCTGCGGCATTCTCGTCTTTTTCATCGATCGACTTCCTTCCTGAATTTTTTCGTTCCACTCCCCTGCTGTGTTGAGGAATTTCCTGATTGCATAATTATACTTCCTTTCGCCCGCAAAAGCAAGGAATTTCTTCCAAAAACAAGGATTTTTTCAGGAAACGTTTCCGGTGTTTCCGCCGGGTGGACGGCCGGTTGGCGCTTTTTTCCGATGCTTCGGTATCACATCACCGTGATAAACGACCCATTGTTTTTTTGTACTTATCTCATGAACAGTTTCCAGGCTCAGCGTCCATGTTGTACAAATCCGCCAAAATGTCAGCCTCCCCTTTTCCGCCCCGCTGATTCCGTCCGCATTACACGCACATTTGTGTTTGTTCGTGCCGCGTGGACGGCAGCGGAAAAGCCTGGAAATATCTTCCATGAATATACTGTATATTTTTTGGTATAATCCAGGTATTTACCCTTTATAGGGACATTTTTACCGAACGGTTCTGCGTTTTTCATGCAGAGGGCGGGCAGAAAAAGGCCGCTGCTTTCAGCGAAGCAGCGGCCGGAAGGGGCGGCTTTATTTTACCAGACGTCCGTCGGACCAGACGGCAGTGATGTTGTGACGATGGAGCATGTAGATGGCCCGCTCAAAGCGCTCCCGCACCGTCAGCTGGCGGACAGGCTCCGGGAAGTCGCCGTCATCCACCACGATGGCGTGAAGGAGCTTGCCCACAACGAAGCCCTCGCCGCCGCCGAAGTACCGGTGGCCGGCGGTGGTGCCCAGGTAGTAGCCCTCCGGCACCGTCAGGAAATCCTCGGACCAGTCGGTTTCCATGCGCTTGACCTTGGAGGCCCGGATGCTCATGGTGATGACCTTGTACATGGGCAGCTGGGCGCCGCCGGCAATGTCGGAGCCCAGGGTTACCCAGATCCCCTGGCGCAGCATCTCCCGCACCGGGGAGACGCCGCTGCAGAGGTTGATGTTGGAGCCGGCGCAGTGGGCCACCACCACCCCGGCCCGGCGGATGGCGGCGCACTCCCGGGCGTCGGAGTAGACGCAGTGGGCCATGACGGTGTGGTCCTTCCAGAGGCCGAACTTGTCGTAGCTTTCCCAATACTGGGGGCAGTCCGGATGCAGCTCACGGACCCAGGCGATCTCCCCCCGGTTTTCCGACAGGTGGGACTGAACGTACAGCCCCCGGTCCCGGGCGATGCGGCCCAGGGCGGCCATCAGCTCATCGGTGCAGCTGGGGGTAAAGCGAGGGGTGATGATGGGCTTTATGTGGTCGAAGCGGCAGCCATCCAGCCAGCGCAGCGTCTCGGATATGGACTGCTCCGTGGTCTCCTGCAAAATGCCGGGCAGGCCGTTGCGGTCCATGTTCACCTTGCCCACGAAGCCCGTGACGCCGGCCCGCTCCAGCTCCTCCATGAGGATCCAGGTGGCCTCGGTATGCAGGGAGGAGAACATGCACACCCGGGTGGTGCCGTTGGTGATCAGGTCCGTGGCCAGACGGCGGTAGGTCCGCCGGGCAAAGTCCGGGTCGGCGAACCGGGCCTCGGTGCGGAAGGTGTAGGTATTCAGCCAATCCAGCAGGGGCAGGTCCATGCCCATGCCCAGCATGGGATACTGGGGGGCATGGAGGTGCATATCCGCAAAGGACTGCATGATGAGCCGGTCGCCGTAATCCGTCAGGGGCGCCGAGGCAAACGCCTCCGGCAGGGCGTCGTACACCCCCTGGACCGTGCCGTCCTCCAACACCAGATAACCGTGCTCCCGGATGTCCAGCTTCCCCAGCTGCGGGGCCTGGACGATGTTGCCGCGTAAAACCTGTGTCATGATGAGTCGCTCCTTTCGGAAAATAAAAACGGGCGCCCCGCCGGCTTTCCGGTGGAGCACCCATAGCAGGGCCGTGGGCGGCCCCGTAGAAACGCCCTGCGCCATGCCCGCAGGGCTATATGAGTTCCCTATGTGATACACAGATTATAGCACAGGGGGATGCGTTTGGCAAGGAGAAAAAGCGCGCTGTGCATCGCCGTCCCTTCCATATGGGCTGACAGACTGGAGGCCCCGCCAGATGGCGGGGCCTTGAGCTATGTGTCAGCTTCAGTTCATCTGCTTGCGGCGGGAGAGGTTCACGGTACCGTCGTTCATTTCGTGGACGGAGTCCAGACTCTTGCCGGTGCCGATGGCCACGCAGCTGATGGCGTTCTCCGCCACCACGGTGTGAATCCCGGTGCGGGCGGTGATGAGCTTGTCAAAGCCGTCCACCAGGCTGCCGCCGCCGGTCATGACGATGCCGTTGTTGGCAATGTCGGCCACCAGCTCCGGGGGCGTGCGCTCCAGAACGCCGTGAATCGCCTCCAGAATGCGCTCCACCGGCTCCTCGAAGGCCTCCAGCATCTCGGTGGAGGTGACGGTAATGGTCTTGGGCAGGCCGGTCATCAGGCAGCGGCCCTTGATCTCGATGGTAGTCTCCTCGTCCTTGGGGAACACGCAGCCGATCTGCATCTTCATCTGCTCGGCGGTGCGTTCGCCGATGAGGATGTTGTGTTTGCGGCGCATGTACTTGACGATGGCTTCGTTGAACTGGTCGCCGGCTACCTTGATGGAGGCGCTCTCCACCACGCCCTTCAGGGAGATGACGGCGATATCGCTGGTGCCGCCGCCGATGTCCACCACCATGTGGCCCTCGGGCTTGGTGATGTCGATGCCTGCGCCGATGGCGGCGGCCACGGGCTCCTCGATCAGATACACATGACTGGCGCCGGACTGCAGGCCCGCGTCCACCACGGCGCGCTCCTCCACCTCGGTGATGCCGGAGGGGACGCAGATGATGACGCGAGGCTTGAAGATGTGGTGGAAGCTGCCGCTGACCTTGCGGATAAACTCCTTGAGCATCCGCTCCGTCATGTCGTAGTCGGAGATGACGCCCTCGCGCAGGGGGCGGATGGCCACGATGTTGCCGGGGGTACGGCCCAGCATGGCCTGGGCATCGGCGCCCACGCTGAGCAGGCGGCCGTCGTCCTTGTTGATGGCCACCACAGAGGGCTCATTGAGCACAACGCCCTTGCCCTTGACATATACCAATACCGATGCGGTACCCAGGTCGATACCGATATCCTTTGCTAACGAACACATAATGCTGCACCTCATTTTTCTGATATGGACCACAGCCCTCAGGGGGCCGTATTATTCCCTGATGCTCTATTATAATGGTGATTTTCCCATTTTGCAAGAGGATTTGCGTGATTTTCCAAATCGTAATCTTTTGTTCATATTTTGCAGCTTTTCCGCCGATGTCTCATTATGCACCGGCAGCGGGAAAATTATTCCTCCCGGCTGATGGCCAGGGTCAGGCCCACCACGTCGGCAGCCCCCGCCTGACGCAGCACCCGGGCCGCCTCAGACAGGGTGGCCCCGGTGGTACAGATGTCGTCGATCAGCAGGAAGCGCTTCCCGGCGATGTTCTCCGGACGGACAGCCTCGTATACGCCCAGAACATTGGCCCGGCGGGCGTCGGCATCGTCCAGGCCGGACTGGGCCGGGTTGTCCGTTGTCTTGCGCAGGGTCTCCTGGGGCTCCACATGCCACTCCACGCACAGGCTCCCGGCCAGATACCGGGCCTGGTCAAAGCCCCGCCTGCGCAGACGCTTCCGGCTCACCGGCACCCAGGTGATGGCATCGAACTCGCCGCTGAATTCCTCCGCGGCGCAGCGGGCCATGAGACTGCCGAAGCAGGGCAGCCCGCCCATGCGGCCCTTGAACTTGAAGTCCAGCAGGGCCCGGCGCACGGCATCCTCATAGTAGAGCGGCGCAGCCACCCGGAGCCCGGACACCTGCCGCCGGGCCCGGTCCCCGGTGTAGGGCAAGGTCTTTTCGCAGTCGCCGCAGATCAGGTCCCTGCCGCCGATGTGCCGATTGCAGAAGGGGCACTTCCGGGGAAACAGAAGGTTCAGCGCTCCCTGCTCCAGTTGGTTCAGGCGCTCATTCAGGTCACTTATGCCCATGGCTTTCTCCTCCTTGCTTGAGCCTGCGGCGCAGGCCGCTGTATCGCCGGGTGCGGCGGTCGTTTTCCGCCATCTGCCCGGGGATCACGTCGTCGCCTACCATCACCAACAGCTCCCGCGCCCGGGTGATGGCGGTGTACAGCACGCCCCGCACCAGCAGGGACGGAGCCGCCGGGGCGGATACCAGCACCACGGCCCGGTATTCGCTGCCCTGGGCCTTGTGGACGGTCATGGCGTAGGCCATGTCCAGCTGGCCCAGCAGGTCCGCCGTGTACACGCTGACCCGGTCGTCGAAGCGGATGGTCACCAGCTCGCCGGAGGGGTCGATGTCCTCCACCGTGCCCACGTCGCCGTTGAAGATGCCGCTGCCGGCCTCGCCGCTGTCCTTCTGCCAGATCACATCGTAGTTGTTCTTGGTCTGCATGACCCGGTCCCCTACCCGGAACACCATGTCGCCCCAGGCCTTCTGGCGCTTGCCGGGGGACGGGGGATTCAGCGCCGCCTGCAGGGCGCGGTTCAGGCTGACGGTGCCGGTCTCCCCCTTACGGGTGGGGGAGAGCACCTGGATCTGTCCGGCGGGAATGCCCATATTTTCCGGCAGGCGGGTGCGGCACAGGTCCACCACCGTCTGCACCAGCCGGTCAGGCGACCGGCGGCACAGGAAAAAGAAGTCGTTCTGCTTGTTTTTCAGATCCGGGGACTGGCCCCGGTTCACCGCATGGGCGTTGCGGATGATGGCGGACTGCTCCGCCTGGCGGAATACCTCCGTCAGGGTCACCGACGCCACTGAGCCGCTGCGCAGAATATCCCCCAGCACGTTGCCGGGCCCCACGGAGGGCAGCTGGTCCGGGTCCCCCACCATCACCAGGCGGCACCCGGGCTTCAGGGCCGCCAGAAGGGCGTCCATCAGCGGCAGGTCCACCATGCTCATCTCGTCCACAATAACGGCGTCGGCCTCCAGCAGGTCCTTTTCGTTTTTCTTGAACGTCACCTCGCCGGTGAGCTCGTTGAAGGTCATGCCCAGGCAGCGGTGGATGGTCTGGGCCTCCCGGGAGCACAGCTCGCTCATGCGCTTGGCTGCCCGGCCCGTGGGGGCCAGCAGCAGCACCGTCAGGCCCATGCGCTCCAGCAGGGTCACAATGCCCCGGGTGGAGGTGGTCTTGCCGGTGCCGGGGCCGCCGGTCAGCAGCAGCACCCCGGACCGGGCCGCCAGCGTCACGGCCTGACGCTGGTGAGGGGCATAAGCAATGCCCTGCTGGCGTTCCATCTCGGTGATGATCCTGTCCACATTTTTCCCGGTCTGCCGCGGCGCATCCCGCAGGGACAGCAGCCGCCGGGCCACCCGGGTCTCCGCCTGATACAGGCGCAGCAGATAGCAGGCCTGGACATTGGCCACCTGCTCCTGAACGATGACGCCCCGGGTCAGCAGCCCGTCCAGGGCCGTCTCCAGGGTGTCGGTGTCCGCGCTGATGAGCTGGGCGGCGGCGGATAGCAGCTTGTCCCGGGGCAGGAACACATGGCCGTTGTTCAGGTTGTGGGATAATTCGTATGTAAGAGCGGCCTCCACCCGGCAGGGGCTGTCGCCGTCGAAGCCCATGCTCAGGGCGATCTCGTCCATGGTGGAAAATTCCACACCATAGGCGTCGCCGGTCAGCAGATAGGGGTCCTCCCTCAGCCGGGGCAGAGCATCCGCCCCGTAGGCCCGGTACAGCTGCATAGCCAGGGGCACCGGCAGCTCATACCGGGCCAGGAACTCCATGACCCGCTTGAGCCCCGTCAGCTCCCGGAAGGCGGCAGACAGCTCCATGGCCCGCCTGGCGGTGATGCCCTTGACGGTCTGAAGCCGCTCCGGCTCCTCCTCGATAACGGCCAGAGTGTCTGCCCCGAAGCGGTCTGCCAGCCGCTGGGCCGTGGCGGGGCCGATGCCCTTGAGAATGCCGGAGGACAGGTAGGATACGATCTCCTCCTCCGTCCGGGGCATCCGCCGCTCCACGGACTCCGCCGCAAACTGGGGCCCATAGCTGGGGTGGTTGGTCCACACCCCGGTGACGGTCATGCCTTCGCCGGGAGCGGCGCAGGGAATGCACCCCACCACCGTTACCAGCTCCCCGTCCTCCGTCAGCAGGGAGAGCACGGTGTAGCCGTTGTCCTCATTCTGAAAGATCAGGCTTTGTACGGCGCCCTCCACCGTGCAGCGTTCGGCCATACCGGCCCTCCTTATGGTAAATTTTGAATGATCTCCTCCGGAGCCAGCAGCAGGACGTTGTCATACCGCTGCGTAAGCTCCCGGGCCCGGGACAGTCCCGCCTCATCCAGTCCGCAGTCGCAGATCACGATGGGCGGCAGGCCCCGCAGCTGCCGCCGCAGGTCCAGCAGCTGGGCCACCGGGCCGGAAAAATCACCGCTCCCCCGGGCGGGGACCAGCAGCACGGCCCGGGCGGGCTCCCGCCGCCGCAGCCACCCCGTCAGCAGCCAGAACAGGGCCGCCGCTCCCGTGGCCGCCAGAAACGCCAATACGCCGTCTTGCAGCACCTCCATACACTCACCTCGGTACCAGTGTATGCGGCGGCGGGGACGGGGGTGCAGGCGGCAGAAACGTGTTGCATTCCGCCGCGCCATTTGATACAAGAGCCATGGCGCTGCACGAACGGCAGGCGGTTGGCTGATGATCCCCGAAAGGGGGTGACGCCATGCGGATTACATTACATATCGGGCCCTATACGGTTACGATCATTGTAAAGAAACGCGAAAACCGCCACTCGGCCAAGTGACGGTTTTCATTATGAATTCCTGATTGAACCGAGCCAACCGCTTGTCGCAGCGCCCTTTTCTGTGTTCATTATAGGCGGCACAGGCCGTCTTGTCAAGCCCCGGGACCGTCTCCCGGGGCCTGATTTTCTTTTGTGCGGGTCAGGTACGGGGGTGTGTGCGGTTTAATACTGATAGCCCCGCTTTTCGTCGCGGAATTCCTCCACCCGGGCCCGGTAGGCCTTCATGGCGGTGTCTTCAAAGGCCAGCTTCACGTCCTTTGCGCCCATCTGCTCCAGGAGGTACCGGGTGAAGGGCGGGTTCAGAGGCAGCAGCGGCCCGATGAGATAGGTGGCCATGAGGCCGCCCCGGAGAAAGCCCTCGGCAAAGGCCCCGGGATGGCGGCCCACACCACGCTCCACCCGGAACAGGGGGTTCGCCAGCTCATCATCGGGATAGGTGTGGCCGAACAGGCTCTTGAAGCCAACGATTTCCATATCCTGGAAGCTGCCCAGCAGAAAGCTGTTGTGCCGCTTCATCATGTGATACTCGGCGTGGGTCTTGAGAATGCCCAGGCCGTCGAAGGCGCGCTTGCCGTCGATGACCACATATTCGCCCAGGGCGTCCAGGGCGTTGCCGGTGGCCAGCATCAGCCCGCCGCCGTCCACATACCGCTCCAGCTCCGCCCGGTAGGGGGCCAGGGCCTTGACCATCAGCTGCAGGCCCCGCTCCGTGGCCGAGCCCACATACACCAGGTCCACGCCGCCGTCCAGGAAGGCGGGGCGGTCCTTCAGGCCGGTCTCCACCACCTCCATCTCCGGGCAGCACTGACGCAGATACGTCACGTTCATCAGATCGCCGCAGAGGTTCGCCACCTCGGGAAACAGGATCTCGGTTTTCATGCCTGCACCTCCTTATCCGCGCTGTCCGCCGCCCGGCTTTGGGCGATGGCCTTCATCTGGTCAAACACCTGATATGCCAGCTCCAGCGTGTCCGTGCCGTAGAGCACGTACAGCTCGTCGCCGGGCTCATAGGCCATCATGGCCGCCGCGTCGTGCTCGTCCTTGGCGCAGGCCAGGCGGTCCTCCGGCACCCCCGCCATCAGGCAGCGCAGCTTGTAGTCCTCACACCGCAGGCCGGTGCACACCACCCGGACGATGCTCTCGTCCGCCAGGTACTCGAAATCCGTGTCATAGAACCAGCACACGTTTTCCGACCAGTGGGGCACATCCGTCAGGGAGTTCATCAGCAGCATGACCTCCTTTTTGCCGGGACGGGAGGCGATATAGTGGAATACCCGGGAGCAGGCCAGGGCGTTCTTGTCCTTGGCCATTTCCCGCACCAGGGTCACGTTCCCCACCTTTTCGGCGTTGTGGCGGCTCTCGGTGATGGCGGACTCTGCCAGGACGCGGGCAATCTCCCCGTGGTCATAGCCCAGCTGCCGCAGCACGGCAATGACCGTTACCATATTATAAATATTGAACACACTGTCGGAGATCAGGGTATAGGGATATTCCTTACCCTTCTCCCGGATGGTCATGGCGCCGCCGGGGATATCCACGTTGGTGGCCAGATAGTCGCTGTCCGGGGAGTGGAAGCCGCAGTCCTCGCACACGGCCCGGCCAATGTGGTGGTAGCGGCGGTATTCATAGCGCAGCTTCCCGGCGCACTTGGGGCAGATGCGCACGTCGTTGATGTGGTTGACGCACTCCACGGTGTCCGTGGGCAGGCGGTCGATGCCGAAATACACCCGTTCATTTTCCGGAGCCAGGCCGCAGGAGATCAGGTCGTCGGCGTTGAGCACCAGCCTGGACGAGGCGGGAACGCTGCGGCTGATGATGTCCGCAATAAATTCCGCGTGGGCGTTGCGCATGATGCTGTCCCGGAACAGATTGGTAACGGCAATATAGTCCGGGGTGATGTAGGGATACACCCGCACGCTGGACCGCTCGTCCACCTCCAGCACCGCCATGTCGTAATCCTTCACCCGGCCCGCCAGATCACAGCCCTTCAGAAGGGCTGTGGCAATGCCGCTGGCCACGTTGGAGCCCGCCCGGTTGATGAGCACACGGTGGCCCTCCTTCTCCAGGGTGTCCGCCAGAAGGTTGCTGACGGTGGTTTTGCCGTTGGTGCCGGTGACGGCGATGATGGTCTTGGGACGGCCCACATATTTCAGGAAGTCCGGGCACAGCTTCAGCGCCAGGGTCCCGGGGAAGTCCGTTCCGTTGTGCCGGGTGATCTTCAGCGCCGGGACGGACAGCTTCGCCATCCACAGCGCAAACAGGAATCGCAGTTTACCCATTGTTTTCAAGCCTCCTTGGTAACGATCGCCGCCGCCCGGCAGCTGCAGCCGTCGGCATTTTCAAATTTCAGGGGCATGGTCAGGAACGTGAATTCCCGGCCGATGAGCTGCGCCAGCCCCTTGAGGTTCTCGGTATTCACCAGCCCCGCGCCAAACAGAGTCAGGTGATTGGGGAAATCCACCGTGTCGCATGGGTCCAGGGAGATGGAATCCTCCCCCACCCCCTTCAGGGGCAGGCCCGCCACGAACCGGGCGGCCTCCTCGGTCAGACACGGAAACCCCTCATAATAGGCATCGGTGCCCCAGTATTGGTCCCACCCGGTGCAGAACAGCAGAAAATCTGCGTCCCGTATGGCGGCCTCGTGCCGCAGCAGCAGATCCAGACGGATCTGGGCCTGGCCCCGGCAGTCCAGGACAAAGCCCCGGCCCACGAAGCGGTCCGCGCCGCAGCCGTCCAGGGTCAGGGCCCCGTCGATCATGTGGGCAGGGGCGTCCATGTGGGTGCCGGTGTGGGAATACATGTGCAGCAGCGTCTCCCGGTAGCCGCACTGGGAAACGGTGCAGGCGGTGGCAAGACGGGGCGGCTCCGTGCCGGGATAGACGGGCATATCCTCCCGGATGGTGTGGGTCAGATCGATAACGGTCATGCTTGCTTCCCTCCTTCGGGCCGTTCCCGGGTGTGCAGATATACCATCAGCGCCGCCACATCGGCGGGGGGTACGCCGGATATGCGGCCCGCCTGGCCCAGGTTCTCCGGGCGCAGGGCGGCCAGCTTCTCACGGGCCTCCAGCCGCAGGCCCTGAATATGACGGTAATCCATATCCGGCGGCAGGCGGCGGCGCTCCAGCTTCTCAAATTCCTCCACCTGCTTCTCCTGGCGGCGGATATAGCCCTCGTACTTCACGGTGATCTCCACCTGCTCCCGGACAGCGGGGGGCAGGTCCGGGTCCGCCGGGTCAAAGGGGCGCAGGTCCTCGTAGCTTACCTGGGGCCGGCGCAGCAGGTCGATGAGGCGGCAGCCGTC
>OLOX01001976.1_pt1 | contig 17825 bp, 18 predicted proteins | sample 1672091 | NCBI WGS metagenome assembly OLOX01 (sample SAMEA3136644, study PRJEB25190) | human gut metagenome | reverse complement strand
CGCGAGCTGGGTTCAGAACGTCGTGAGACAGTTCGGTCCCTATCCTCCGTGGGCGTAAGAGAATTGAGGAGATCTGCCCCTAGTACGAGAGGACCGGGGTGGACGAACCTCTGGTGTACCAGTTGTTGACCAACAGCACCGCTGGTTAGCTACGTTCGGATCGGATAACCGCTGAAAGCATCTAAGCGGGAAGTCGGCTCCAAGATGAGTTCTCTTTGTGGTAAGGCCCCTTGTAGACTACGAGGTTGATAGGCTGCAGCTGTAAGGTGTGTGAGCATTTCAGGCGAGCAGTACTAATTGGCCGAGCTCTTCTTATTAATCATTCATTCGCTGCATCGATAGAACGCTTCGATCTACGCGCTATGCGACCTTCAGGGTGCTCCATCAGGAAGCCCCTGGTGAGCTCAGTGTTTATGGAGGAGGGGGTACACCCGGTCCCATTCCGAACCCGGCAGTTAAGCCCTCCATCGCCGAAGGTACTACGGCGGAAGGCCGTGGGAGACTAGGACGATGCTGAGCTCTCCAGGGGCTTCCTGCGTGTTTGAGCACGCAATCTTGGCATTCACCGCGACACTTGCGTAGCGTTTAGTACGCTACGTGTCGCGCTTCATGCCAATCTCACGCACTCAAACACGCAGGGGGGGCAATTGATAGCGCTTCGCCCACCACTTCATGCCAATCTCACGCACTCAAACATGCAGCGGCAACTGGTATACGTGTCATTTCTCGCTTTTATCAATCGTAAACTTGCTGTTGTTTCCATCCGTACTTTCGAGTGGTAGTCTGCAATGCGGATGATTCGTTGTATGTGAAAGGTCGCTCGATGATCGATAGAGGCATGCTTGATTACGTCATAAGCCGTATCCGGCCCCAGATTCAGGCTGATGGCGGTGATCTCGACGTTACGGAAATCGATGACGAGAAGGGTATTGTCTACGTGGCGCTTCGCGGTGCCTGCGTCGATTGCCCGTTATCCGCGCTTACCCTGTCTGAAGGTGTCGAGCGCGTCCTCGTGGAGCATGTTCCTGGCGTCCAGAAGGTCCTGCCCGACATGCAGAAGACCGTCATCCATAACAACGAGACGGGCGAGGATCAGAGCCTCGAGAACTCGGTGCACGTGATTCGCCTCGATGAAGATGGCAACGTCATCGAGGAAAGCTCCATGCCCGCCGGGCAGTAATCTGGCATCTATCCGCTTTTCCTAAAACCTTTTGTTGGGATTTGACCGCTGGTTTTCGATGTAGAGGATCACAATCCTCTTTGCTTCTTCGAAGAAATGGTAGTAGATAGTAAAGGGCGTTGAGGGAATGGCGATCCAACGGCACGGAATGGGAGGCCACGAAGCCTCGTAGGTCGGCGAGTACTCCTGGCCCATTTCGGGAAACGTCCTCAATGCGCGCAAATACTTTTCGATTCGATTGAGGACGCGAGGACTTTCGACGTGCTCGTCCAGAAAAGTCACAACGTCGTTTGCGAGGACAACCTCTACCTCTGTTGGGCTCTCATCGCTCATTCATCTTCCCATTCGCGGTTAGCGCGTATCTTTGAAAATGCGTAATCAGCGGAAACGACCTCTCCATTGAGATACTGCTCATAGCCGCGCATGATGCCGCAGTAGGTCCGTATCTCCTGCTCGTGGAGTTCATCGCGAAAGCGCATAGCCTCATCGAAGGCCTCGGAGTCCATCACGACGAGGCAGGCGGCCCCGTTTCGCGTGAGATACAAGGGTTCGCCCGTTTGCCCGAGCTCCTCGATCAGGGCATTCTGGTTTCGGTTGAAATCGGAAAGAGATTTGATTTGCGGCATGACAACCCCCTTATTCACATGAAATATACTGCGAATAAAGTGTAAATACAACTTCTTATGTTCACTGCCCAAAGGACAACAGCGCGTAAGCTCGAGCCAGCTCTATCTCGCTGCCTTTGCGCGGCGCCAGTCGGCGATGATGTCAACTGCCTGTAGTGCCGTACTCGCCGCAGCCCAGTTGCGTGTGTTCTTGAGGAGCCTGTTGCCGCTTTCGAGCATGTCGATCGTCTGAGTTTGCAAGTAGTTCGTGTATTGCTGTTCCTGGAGCACGTTGTTTAGCAGGGCGGCGACTGCACGGGTCGCATTGAGTTGCTCGTATGCGATGAGCTGGTCGATCTCGTTATCGTAGCGCTCGATGGCGAATTTCAGATCGTAGTTCGAGGTGCCCATGAACGAGGCGATGAAGGTCAGGGCACCAAGGTTTCGGTATTTGCCGGGTATCACGTTCTGCTCGTACACCTCTCGCAGCGTCGCCTCCGTCTCGCTGATGGCGTTTCGAATGTTCGCGTCCTCCTTTTTCCAAGCGGGAAGATTCACGGTCTCGTATGTCTTCAGTTCCTTTTCGTATTTGGGGAGAACCACGTTCTCGTAGTTTTGCACGGCGGCCTTATGGCGCCTTTCTTCTTCCAGGTTGACCTTTTGCTGACGTTGGCGATTCCTCTCGTCCACCTCCGCGCATTGCTCCTGGTAGCCGGCGGAATTACGTATCTGGTCCTCCTTCGCCTTCGCTCTCTTTTCTGCGAGGCCTTTCACGCAAATCCCGATGACGATGCACCCCAGACACAAATAGGGAGAGAAGAAAATCAAATAGTTGAGGATGCCGTGTATTGGGCCCGGGGTGAAGTAAGTGAGAGCACTGAGAGGTACGCTCGCGAATATCATGATGCCGAAGAAGACGGCGGACCAGCACCATATCCTTGGGAAGGAGGGCTGGGGGACGGTAATTGGCGGATACGGTTCCTTCTCAGCTTGGGGCGGGCAGAAGACCGGTTTTTGCGGCATTTTGGGCTTGGCGGGTTTGGCCCGGTCGTTTCTCTCTTTCTTTTCCGCAAGCGACACCAAGGCGCCTTCCAGGAAGAAGGCGCTGCTCACGTGTTCGAGCTCGTCATCTCTGTCAACGACCTGCATGGTGTGATCGCTATCTTTCGAGAGTTATGACGCTATTTGCGGAAGGCATCCGAAAGCGTTTTCGCAAAGACGCTCCCGCCGCCGACTTCACTGATTTTGTCGGCAACCATGTTGCTGATCATGTCTTGCTGAGCCTGCTCGCTGGCGACTTGTTCCGCTAGCCACTGCTTGTAGACCTCGACAACGGCAGGCGCGTTTGCCTCCTCGCCAAGAAGCCCGAGAGCCTGGATGTACACTTCCGCTGCCTCGAGGCTACGCGGCTTATAGCGTACGCCACCTCCGGGGTTCTCCTCGATTCCAAGCGAATTCGCGATGGCATCCGCGCGTGCCTGCAGCTCGCCCAACTTCACGTTTGCCGCGGCGAGCACGGTCTCGGCGGACTCGTGACGTACGGCTCGGTCATAGAGGTCGGGGATGAGGGGCAGCACGGTGCTGAAATAGGTATTGAACTCGTCTTCGTTCAGGCAGCCTGCCTGGAGGTCATCCGCGAGCTTCTTGATGTTCTCGCCGGTGAACTTCTGTGCAACGGCGCTATCCAGAATGTTTGCCGCAAATTGGTTCTCACGGAGCTTGTTGAAGAGCCCGCGTTTGGAACCGCCAGCCTTTCCTTTCGTTGCAAACAACTTGGAGTACTCGTTGGCTATTCTGCTGGGAGCATCGTTTTCGAGAATGAACATATAGTAGAAATATACAACGAAGAGTCTGGTGATTGCGGAGCGATCATACAGGGATGCTCTCAGGTCGTCACGGGGGTAGGGAAGCGGAACCTTGATTCCGTCTTCTGCGGGGTCGATGAGCGTGAAGGCGAAAGACGAACGCTCGGTGACGGGAGTCCTGAGCTGCTTGGCGGTATAACGTGCGGCCGCGCATGTGCCAGCGTCGTCTATCGGGAACATGAGAATGCCCGCATCCGTGTTCCCGGAGTAGGTGTTCCGTATGTTAAATGCGATGTCCTCGGTCTCCTGCAACGTGCCTCCGATAACTAGGGTGGCAACGGTTACCTCGGTAGGGATGTGGTCGATATCATAAGGAACTTGTTTAGTCGTGCCGTCCGCGTAGTGGGCTTCAAACGTAAGGGGCTCTAAAAAGGGCGTTGCAATGGAGGTGAGATCTGCTCGGGGCGGCTCGCTGATTCCCTCCTCGACTTTTTGCAGTAGCTCGGGCACGTTCGATGAAGCATGGGCGCTTATGCCGATTCTGTTCGTGATGTCCTGGGCGAGAAGCTCGTTGAGATTCGGGGTCATGAGATGGTCCTCCTATACGTCGATGCTTTCGTTATCGCTGCCCTTAAGATGCTCTTCTCGCCAAGCGAGGACGATGTCCTTGTTAACCTTGGCGACTTCGCAGAAGTAGGGGCTGATTTCGAAGGGGTCGCCTGTCGGGGACTCGTTCGCGTTACGCACCATGCAGGGGGAGCAGAAAGCGCGAGTCTCGCAATCGACGCATTGCTTCATATCGCGCTTGCGAAGAACTCGAAGCGCGAGCATTTTTGGCGATGATTTCCAGATGTCTCGCAGGGAATCAACCATGGTATTTCCGCAGCAATATGTTTGCCAGCCCGCGCATGGGTACACGTTGCCGTTGCTTGTCATGCAGCATGTTGAGATGCCGACTCCGCAGAGGGCGGCGTTTTCATCTTCCGAGTATTCTTTGGTCTGCTTCACGAAATCGGGAGAGAGAACTTGCTTTTGATAGTCCTTGTCCCATTCAATGACGTCCTGTATCACCTCGCCGCACTCCTCTGGCGAAAGCCTGTGTTCCAAGTTGGAGGTGTCGTGGTTGTACTCGGCCATGATGGAGTAATCGGTGATGGCGCGGATCTTGTGGCCGTGTGCCCAGCGTAGGACGTCACCGAAGTCGTTTTTGTTCTCCTTCATGGTAGGGCAGCTGATCTGCACAGGGATGTCGTTTTCGATGAGCTTTTCTATGGCGGCGAGCGTCCTTTCGTGCGATCCGGGAAGCTGGGTAATCTTGTCGTGTACTTTGGGGCTCATGCTGTAGAGGCTCACCTGGGCAGATGTTTTGTTGCCATTGGCCATAATGTCGACGATCTCGTCGTCGAGAAGCGTCAGGTTGGAAAGCACGGTAACGTAGAAGCCGTGTCCCTTTGCCGCGCGCAGGTAGTTCTTGAAGTGGGGATGGAGCATGGGCTCTCCGCCGGATAGCGTGATATGCCATGTGCCCATTTCTTCAAGCTGATTGAGTACGCCGCGATAGAGCTTGTCGGAGATTGCGTCATCTTTGAGCTCGTGGGGGATGTAACAGTGAACGCAACGCTCGTTACAGTAACTGGTGAGCTCAATCTGGAAGCTCATCAGCTTGGGATTCGTGATGAAGTGGTCTTCCAGAAAGGTTTGGCTGTCAACTTCCGTGTATTCTTTCTCTGGCGTGAAGTCGACCTTCATTGTCTGGGGTTCAAGGACATCATACGTGAACCCTTTGGTGTTGTTCTTGATTTCATCGAAGGTCTGTCCTTTTACAAGGAATCCGTCTTCGACCAAAGCGTCGAAGAAGTCCAATGCATCCGCTGTGACTGTATCAGTATCGATTTCGATACCATGTTCGAGAAGATCCTCTTCGATTCGATTTATGATCAAATTAAGCGTGTTCGGATATTTATCAATGGCATCGAGAAATATCGCACCTATCGCATCGACCACTTTGTCATTGAAGAGTGTGACAGAAACAAGGTAACCGATATCTCCGTAGTTTCTGAAATAGACGTCCTTGTTAAGAGCGTAGTACATGCGCCGCCTTTCCAAAAAGATGATCGCCGCGCCAAGCGACTCCCTTAACATGCATGGATGAGCCGAAATCAACCCGTTTGCTCGCAACGGAGGGACTGACAAGCAATCCCTCCACGGCTTTTGAAACAGCCAGTTGCGAACAGGCCTTGCACTTTGTTCTCGGCGATTATTTTCGGTCTCGAATAACTCAGTGTGCTTTTGTTCGTCCTCAATTTACTTAGCGCGATCGCACCTTCTGCACGTGGAATCGTAGCCCATGTCCTTCGCTGGGCAGCCGGCCGCGAACGAGCCCTGGGCTTTGTTCTCTGCGAGAATCTTTGGCTTCGAATAAGACATGATGTCCTCTTTTCTGCGGGCAAGTAGGCTAATGGATGCAAAACAAAAACCCGCATCAGCATTTTCGGGGGGGGGGGGGTACTTTTGTCAAGCTAACCACTGGCAAACGGCGCAGAAGACCTGCGGACTCATCCGTTTTGTAGCAGCACGTTTTGCTTTTTGAGGACGTTTGGTTTTGACGTCGCGAATCGTTTGGACAGTCTACTGAGTACAACCCGCATCGTTTCGAAAATACTCATAATCCAGACACTCAGGACATGCCAAACGCGATTCGTCTACCACGAATGGTTCTGTCGAGGCTTCGAGCCAAGGGCCACGACACTCGACAAGGGCATCGCCTGATTTGAAGGGATGCGGAAACTGAAACTGCATTGCGTCGAATGCAGCATCGATTTCGCGAAGCCGGTGCGGTACGCCATTTGTATCAGCCACGCATAGCGGGGTCAGGTCTGGCCTCAGGATGAGATGGGGGATGCCACCCATGTTTTTCTCAAGCTTGATGAGGATTATCTCGCCTTCCGTATCGCCCATCTCAAGGGATCGCAGGAAGGTCATTGCCTCATCCACGCTGGCAAAGCCGCCGAGCCCTTCGGCCCACTGTGACCCTGCCGTGGATATGCAATCGTATGAGTCGGCATCATTTACGAAGAGCTCTAGCTGCGCTCTCTGCGCATCCATGTACTCTCGAAGAAAGCTGTGGAGAAATAACGGATCATCGGGATTGTTCCAGAACCCGGGCGCAATTGGCAGCTTCTCGTCAGGCATCGTGTTGATGATTTCTCTCCATGCCTCAAACTTTTCGGAGAGGGAGGCGGCTAGGTTCCTGTAAACCAGATACGATGCTTCGGCCCCCGTGGGATGGTAGCCAACTTCACGCATATGGTTTGCAACGTCTTTCGAGTTTACGAAGTCGATGTAATCCACTTTTCCTCCCGCGAATCACGGGCTCATCAAGATTTCGGGCCTGACGGAGATCTGATTCTATCCGCTTTTGGATTAGCATGCATCGCTGCCAAACTGATGATTGCAAACCGAATGGATGCTCTTCATGGTCTATAGTGCAAACGCATAAAACGCGGCAATGCGTCAATCAGCGAGAGAATAGGACAAACGACATAGAAGAGCGTTTCTATAGGAGCACCCTTGCGACGTTTCTCCCGTCGACGGCCATGCGCGAGCATCTTGAGGCTCACCAACTGACGGCGCGGCAACTGGTAGATCTCGTACTCGGTGCGCCTGTCGCGCTCTCCGCGAAGGCTGTCTTCTTCGAGAAGGCGGTGGTGCACATGGGCGATGAGGAACCCGAGCTTCGCGAAGAGCTGGACACTCACCACGATGAGATAGCCGCAGCACTTGGCGAGCTTGAGCATGTCGGCCCAAATGAGTTGCTCTATCGCAAGTCCATGTGGGACGAGCAGCCGGAGCTATACGAATGGCACGAGGCCGGCATCGCACCGTACTCGAGTCTCGAGAATGCACTCGTGGACCTCCGTCACGAGATGGACGAGGAGGAATGGGATGAGGACACGGGCTGCTGGAACGTCATCGAGAAGTGGCGTCGCGGCGATGATGGGACATGGGAAAACCCGTACTTGTTCCATTTCATACGAGACGAGGCGGTTTTCTTCGAGAAGATGAAATACAACGCCTGCGAGCACTGGTGGGAGGCATCATCGCGCACGTATGGTGGTGGCGTATACGGGCTATTCGTCTCGACGCCCTTTGCAGCGGGAGATATCGTCACGCTCGATTGCCGTCCCTTCTCGCCCCTGAAATATGGGCTCGTGCTGGAGCCCGAGGATTCGGAACATAGGGACTCAAGCACGTTCCCCCAGGTCCTTGTCAGACTGCAGGGAAGCCATCTGGACGAGCGCTGGTTCGAGCTCTCCCTCAAGAACGATGCTGGTTTGGAAATCTGCCTGCCGGGCTACTCCCTGCTCTATAGGGCGGAACGCTATGAAGGGGAGCTTCCCGAGGAATACGCGGTTTTCAGGAAGCTGCAGCGAATGATTCGGGAGGACCAATGCTGGGCACAGCGCATCGCCGATGCCGTCAACGCGTACGATTTCGCTGGCCGCTCCGACGAGTTTCTTGAAAGGTTGGAACCATATGCAGAATAGAGCTTTGCTTCGTGCATGTTCGGACATGCCCGCTATGCACCGTCTGTCCGCCATACCTCAAAAGGAGGGTCGATGATAGAGATCGAGGGAACCTATGCCTCCGCGAAGATCTTCACGGTGGATGACTCGGAAAACGCCATAGACGCTCATGCACTAGCGCAGGTGCGGATGCTGTGCGACACCGAGGCCTGCGAGGGCAGCAAGATCCGCGTGATGCCCGACGTGCACGCCGGCAAGGTCGGTCCCATCGGCCTCACGATGACGCTGGGCGACAAGGTCATGCCGGCGCTCATAGGAAACGACATCGGCTGCGGCGTCACACAGGTCAAGTTCGGCAAGGGGCTGCCGCTCGACTTCGCAAAGCTCGACAAGGAGATCCGCAAGCGCATACCCAGCGGAAGCTCCATTCATTCGAATGTTTCCGCTCGTGCACAAGACGACGGCGCGACCTTGCTCGATGCGCTCCATTGCGCCGAGCACGTCCAGGTGGAAAGGGCGCTCCGGAGCCTGTGCACGCTCGGGGGCGGCAACCATTTCATCGAGATGGGGCAAAGCGATGGCACCGGAACCGTCGCCCTGACCGTGCACAGCGGCAGTCGCAACCTGGGCCAGCAGGTATACGAGTGGTACATGAAAGCCGGTCAGAAGGAGCTCAAAGCGAAGGGCTTGGATGTTCCCTACGAGATGACATGGCTCGAGGGCGAGCTGGGGGAGCAGTACCTCGAGGATATCCGGACGGTTTGCGCCTATGCAAAGCTCAACCGCGAGCTGATGATCCGCGAGATCGTCAAGGCGATGAAGTGGAAGAGGCACCTTTTGGCAAAGGACGGCGAACCGCTCGACTGCCCGCACAACTTCGTCGGGGAGGACGGCATCCTCAGGAAAGGAGCCATCAGCGCGCGCGAGGGCGAGCGCCTGCTCGTCCCCATCAACATGCGAGATGGCATCATCATGGCCGCGGGAAGGGGTAGCCCCGATTGGAACTGCTCCGCGCCCCATGGCTCGGGGCGTCTCTTCAAGAGGAGCGAGGTCGCGAACCATCACACGGTCTCGGAGTTCAAGCGCGAGATGAAGGGCATCTGGAGCAGCTGCATCGCGGCCTCGACGCTTGACGAGTCGCCATTCGCCTATCGCGACCTCGCGCAGATCGAGGCCGTGATTGGCCAGACGGCGGAAATCGACCAGGCCGCACCCGTCTTCAAGCCCGTATACAGCTTCAAGGCATGCGAGGTGGGCAAATGATTTTGCAGCTCTCGTCAGGCATAGGCGGCCCGAGGGAGTGCACGTACGCCCTCGCTGGCATATTCAGGAGGCTCGAAGAGGAGTTTCCCGACATTCAGGTGGCTGACGCGCGCGAGGCAAGGGACAAGGATTGCTTCACCTCGATCGTGTTCACGACGGACGAGGACCTGTCGTTTCTCGAGGGGTCGCTTCTTTGGGTGGGGACGAGTCCGTTTCGCCCCCATCACAAGAGGAAGAACTGGTTTGTCGGGTGCAGCATCATTCCCGAGGCTGAAGATGTGGATGTCGAGCTCAGACCGGAGGACGTGAAGGTCGAGCGATTCCACTCCGGCGGGCATGGCGGCCAGAACGTGAACAAGGTCGAAACGGGCGTGCGCCTCATTCACGTTCCAACTGGAATGCGGGTGACAAGCACGTCAGAGCGCACGCAGCATGCGAACAGAAGAATCGCCGAAAAGAGACTGCGGGCCATATTGGCCGATCGCAAGGTGCAGGCGCAAAGCGACAGCCGCAAGGCCGGATGGGAGAAGCACGCGACCCTCGAGCGCGGCAACCCGGTGCGCACGTACAAGGGCGAGGATTTCAAGCTGAAATCCTCGTGAACACGCCTTGTCTGGCCGACATCTCTGCGCTTTAGTTTGAGTCTTCTAGGTTTGCATACTGTGCCTGAGAGGTTTTATGCATTTGAACTGATCACGAGAGCCATCTGGTAGGGTCTGGCCTCGTTTGCACAGCTTGCGGCTCGTAAGCCCTAGTCCGCGCTGCCCATATCCGATAAGCTATTGGGAACTGTATTTGCACGAGCCACTTGAGAGGATGTGCGTGATGAGCAAGTTTCTGGACAAGATTATCGAGCGAGCCAAGACCGACAAGCAGAAGATCGTCTTGCCCGAGGGAAGCGACATCCGCACCGTACAGGCAGCGCGTGACATTATGGACGCCGGTATTGCTGACGTCATCATTCTCGGCTCCGAGAGCGAGGTCACGGCGCACGGCATCGACGTGAGCGATGCCATCGTCATCGACCCGCGCACGAGCGAGCTGCTTGAGCCGTACGCGCAGAAGTTCGCCGAGTTGCGCAAGAAGAAGGGTGTCACCATCAACGAGGCCCGTGAGCAGATGAAGGACGAGAGCTACTTCGGCGTGATGATGGTCTACATGGATGATGCCGATGGCATGGTCTCCGGTGCCTGCCACTCCACGGCCGACACGTTGCGTCCCGCGTTGCAGATTCTCAAGACCGCTCCGGACACTGAACTCGTGAGCTCGTTCTTCGTCGAGGACGTGCCCGATTGCCTCTACGGCGACGACGGGCTCTTCGTCTTCGCCGACTGCGCGCTCAACATCTATCCCACGGCCGAGGAACTCGCCGAGATCGCGATAGCGTCTGCCAACAGCTTCGAGCAGTTGTGCGGTGGCGAACCGCACGTCGCGATGCTCTCGTACTCGAGCTACGGTTCAGGCAAGGGCGAGAGCGCCGAGAAGATGGCCGAGGCCACGCGTATCGCCAAGGAGCGCGCGCCGCAGCTCCAACTCGATGGCGAGCTGCAGGTCGATGCCGCCATCGTCGATACGGTTGCGGCTCTCAAGGCACCTGACTCCCCGGTCGCAGGTAAGGCAAACGTCCTCATCTTCCCCAACATCGATGCGGGCAATATCGCCTACAAGCTCGTGCAGCGCCTCGCCAAGGCCGATGCCTTCGGTCCCATCCTGCAGGGTGTGGCCAAGCCGGTCAATGACCTTTCTCGTGGCTGCTCGGCCCAGGATATCGTTGGCACTGTCGCGGTGACCTGCGTGCAGTCCCAGGCGAGCAAAGCGCAAGCCTAGAAGCGCTTGCTGGTATACAATAGGCGGCTATGGATACGAAGCTCATCACATACGCGATTCCCTGTTACAACTCGGCGGAATACATGGATGCCTGCATCGAGTCGATTCTCGCGTGCAACCGTCCGGACGATATCGAGATTATCATCGTCGATGACGGGTCGACCAAGGACAACACCCTTGAGAAGGCCCAGGTGTGGGAGTCTACCAACCCAGGCGTTGTGCGTGCCATCCACCAGGAAAACGGTGGTCATGGTGCAGCGGTCATGACGGGGCTCGAGAATGCGCGTGGCCTCTACTTCAAGGTCGTGGACAGCGATGACTGGCTCGACAACGATGCCAATGTCGCGATGCTCGACAAGCTCGCGTCGTTCGACGAGCCGATTGACCTGATGCTCGTCAACTACGTGTACGAGCACACGGCCGACAACACGCAGGAGGTCATGAAGTACACGCGCATGTTGCCGGTTGAGCAGCTCTTCACCTGGGATGACTGCGGGCATTTTGGCCTGACCAAGTACATACTCATGCACTCGGTCATCTATCGCACGCAGATGCTGCGTGACTGCGGCCTCACCTTGCCGCGTCATACCTTCTACGTTGACAACATCTTCGTGTACGTGCCGCTTCCCGAATGCAAGCGCATCTACTATATGGATGTCGACCTGTACCGCTATTTCATCGGGCGCGAGGACCAGAGCGTCAACGAAACCGTGATGATCGGCCGCATCGACCAGCAGCTGCGCGTCACGCGCATTATGATCGACTCGTTCTTGCTGGAACGCGACGTCAAGAGTTCACGTCTGCGCTCCTACATGCGCAATTACCTCACGATGATGATGGTGATTTGCACGGTGTTCTCGATGATGAGCGATCGCCCCGACAAGGAGCAAATGAGGGCTGACATCTGGAAGTACCTGCGTGAGCATGATCACGAGACCTATGTCAAGATCAGGCGCTCGGTTATGGGTGTCGGTACCCATCTGCCCGGCAAGGCCGGCGACAGGGTTTTGCTCAGCGCTTACCATATCGCCCAGAAGGTATTCAAGTTCAACTGACGCGGAGATAAAGAGATGTACGACAAGCTAACGAAGATAATCGCTGCCTACGAGGAGCTCGAGACGAAGCTCGGCGACCCAGCCGTGCTCGCCGACCAGAAGGAGTACACGCGCCTTGCCAAAGAACATGCGCGCCAGGGCGAGCTCGCGACCGCCGCGCGTGAGTACATCTCGCTGTCCGATCAGCTCGTCGCGGCCAAAGAGGAGCTCAAGAACGAGAGCGACCCGGAACTCAAGGAGCTCGCGCAGGAGGAGATCTCGGACATCGAGGGCAAGTTGCCTCAGCTCGAGGAAGACATCAAGTTCATGCTCCTGCCGGCCGATCCCAACGACGAGAAGGACATCATCGTCGAGATTCGCGGTGGTGCCGGTGGCGACGAGGCAAACATCTTCGCGGGCGATCTCTTCCGCATGTACGAGCGTTTCGCCGAGGGTAAGAAGTGGAAGGTCGAGGTCATCGACGCATCGCCGTCCGACATGGGCGGTTTCAAGGAGATTTCGTTCAAGATGCTGGGCGACCGCGTCTACAGCTCCATGAAGTTCGAGAGTGGCGTGCATCGCGTGCAACGTGTCCCCAAGACCGAGAGCCAGGGCCGCATTCACACTTCGACGGCGACCGTTGCCGTGCTGCCCGAGGCCGACGAGGTCGAGGTCGACATCAAGCCCGAGGACCTGCGCATCGACGTGTACCGCGCTGGTGGCCCCGGTGGTCAATGCGTCAATACGACCGACTCTGCCGTGCGCATCACGCACCTTCCCACGGGACTCGTCGTGCAGTCGCAGGACCAGAAGTCTCAGATCCAGAACCGCGAGGCCGCCCTGCAGGTTTTGCGTGCTCGCCTCTACGACAAGATGCTCCAGGAGCAGCAGGAGGCTCTCGGTGCCGAGCGGCGCGGGCAGATCGGGCATGGCGACCGTGCCGAGAAGATTCGCACCTACAACGGCCCGCAGGATCGCGTGACCGACCACCGCATCGGCTACAACGGCAGCTATGCCGGCATACTCGAGGGCGACGGCCTTCCCGCGCTCATCGAGAACCTCGCCGCGGCCGACCGCGCCGAGCGCCTTGAGCAGGCGACCGCCTCGGCAGCCGAATAGTCCCATGGGCCAACAAGTCTGGACCATCGGCGATACGCTCGCGTGGTGTCGCGAGTACCTTGCGCATCACGATGACGAGAATCCCAAGCTCTCGGCCGAGTGGCTACTTGCCGCCGCCACGGAACTCACGCGCATCGAGCTCTACATGCACTTCGACCGTCCGCTCACGATGGAAGAGCGCGACGTGCTGCGCGAGACCCTCAAACGGCGCGGCGCCGGCGAGCCGCTCCAATACATCTCCGGAGAGGCAGCCTTCCGGCACATCGTCGTCAAGACGAGTCGAGGCGTGCTCATCCCGCGTCCCGAGACCGAAGTTCTTGTCGATGTTGTGCTCGACGGGCTCGCAGGCGCTGACGCCCCGTGCGTGCTCGAGGTGGGCTGCGGCACGGGCTGCATTGCGTGCTCGCTTGCCAAGGAGGCTGGCGCGCAGGTGCTGGCGACGGATATCTCGCCCGAGGCCGTGGCATGTGCCCAGGCAAACGTCGAGATGTTGGGCCTTGAGGAGCTCGTTGAGATCGTGGAGCGCGATTGTGTCGCCAGGATTGTGGGAAGCTTCGATTGTCTCGTGAGCAACCCGCCCTACATTCCCACAGCCGAGCTCGCCGAGCTTCCGCATGAGATCGCGGGCTTCGAGCCACGTCTTGCCCTTGATGGCGGCTCCGATGGCCTCGCATTCTTCGACCGGCTCATCACCGAGGCGCTGCCCCTCGTGAAAGACGGCGGCCTGTTTGCCTGCGAGTTACACGAGACCTGTCTGGAGGAGGCGGCACGTCGCCTGCGCGAGGCGGGTTGCGTTGACGTCAAGGTGACGAAGGATCTCGTGGGTCGCGATCGCATCGTGAGCGGTGTTTGTCGTGATTTGCAATAATATGCTCGAAAGGGAATAATGGAACCATCCTGAGGTAATCGACCAAGGAGGTTCGCCATGAATTCGTTTCGCGGTATGGGCCTGGGTTCGGGCATCATACTTGCCATCATCGGCATCATTCTCTTTGCGTTTCCCACGTTGTCCACGATGGTCTTCGCCATGCTCGTTGGCTTCGGCATCCTCGTCGTGGGCATCAACGCGACATACACTTGGTTCAGCACCTTGCGTGGCACGGGTATGGGTTCTGGCGTCTTGGCTACGGGCATACTAAGTATCATCTTCGGTTTGCTCTGCCTGCTGTTTCCTCTCGCCTTTGCCGAGGCCGTTATCTGGTTTGTCGCCATTGCCGTCATCGTCTTTGGCATCGCCCAGATCATCAGCCTCATCACGACCCGTGATATCAATGGCCGTTTCGTGGGCGTTCTCGGCAGTCTGATCGTGGTGATCTGCGGCATCCTGGCCTTGATCTGGCCCCCGTTCGTCATGCAGTTCATCGGGGCCTCGCTGCTCATCGAGGGCATCACCGTCATCGTCATGTCGCTCATCGCGCCCAAGGTGTAAGGACGGGATTACGCGGCTCGTATGTCAGGGGGGGGGTCAGACCCCTCGACGCACGCGGCCGCGTTGCCAATTCGAAACCGTTTCGTACCATATCGTTATCTTTGCCACCAGACCGCAACGTGTGTGAAACCCCGTTGCCATGAGTGCTCTGTATGATAGGGAGCGTAAGGATACCCCATCCTTCTCCTCTCCCTCCCTTCTTGTTGCAAAGGGCCGGTCGCTTGAAGCGCCGGCTTTTTGCATATCTATGGTCAGTTACAATAGGGGCATGGATACGAGAAAAAACGCACTGCTGCTTTTCAGCAAGGCCCCCGAAGCGGGAAAGGTCAAGACGCGACTCACGCCGATCAAGGACGGGTTTTTTGACCCCGAGGTGGCAAGCGCGCTCTATCACTGCATGCTCTTTGACGTCACCGAGTGCTGTTGCGACGCGTTGCGTGACCTCGAGTGCGCCGATGCCGAGCGACACGCGCTCGAGAGCACCTGCGAGTACCAGCCCCTGCGCGATACATACACGCTATTCATCTCCTCGCCCGGCATCGAGCAGGAAGAGAAGATGCGTGCGCTCTTTGCAGAAAGCGGCACCTGGCCACGCAATATCGTCTTCATCCACGATGATGGCGAGAGCTTCGATGCGCACTATAACAGTGCGTTCAACCAGGTTTGGGACCTTGGGTACGAGACCATTCTCTCGATGGGTTGCGATATGCCTGGTCTGCGGCGCAGCATCATCGTCGAGGGCTTCGAGCGGTTGCATGAGCTATGCGAGCGTCCTGGCGGCGGCATCGTGCTCGCGCCCGATCAGGAGATGGGCGTCTCGGTGGTGGGCTGGACGCGTGAGACGAACTTCGATCACACGGGAGTCTTCTACAACGCCGATGGTCTGACCGTGCTGCCTGCCTACATCCAGAAGGCTGACCGCCTGGGCCTACCCGCGCTCTATCTGCCCGATGTTCCCGATGTCGATACGATCGCCGACCTCAACCACAACGTGACGCTCGTGCAGGCACTCGAGTACTGCGCGCGATTCCAGGACGACATCACGCCACCGTACCGCACGGCTGCCGCCCTGCGCGACATGGGCTATACCGACATTCGCATCATGCCCAACGAGCTGCGCGACGACCGCAGTGAAATCGATAGATAAGACTCGGGGCCGCATGCAGGTTTTTTCGATTATGTGAGACTTTCCGGCTTCTTGGTCTCACATAATCGAAAAAAACCTGCACGCGGCTCTACCACGTCACACATAATCGAAAAAAACGTGCATGCGATTCTACCCTGCTTCACAAAATCGCAGTTTTCTTACTTGCGACCGAGGCGGCGGACAAGACGATGCGCGAAATCCGTGACCTCGCTTACGCCGAGGATGCGGCACATCACGAAGATGATGCCCAGGCCGATGATGCCCGTAATCACGAGCGCGATGAAGCTGCCGAAAATGTTCGAGATGTCGATGACGCTTGCGATGCCCCAGGATGCGAGCTCGGCAACAACGCCGCCGATGAGGGTCGCGATGGTGACCTTGAGACAGGCAATCACGAGCTTGCCAAGGCCGAAGCCGCCCCTGCGCCTGACCAAGATGGCGAGAAGCACAACGAGCATGAGACCGTAGAAGACGATGTCACCGCACGCGATGCCCACGAGCCCGAGCGAACCAAAGCCAGGCACGGCAATGACGCCGGTGAAGAGCATATAGAGCATGACCTGCACGCAGGTGAACACGAGATTGCAGATGGCGACGGTCTTGAGGTTCTTGAGGGACGAGTAGGCGCGATAGACGAACATGTAGCATGCGTAGAGGGGCAGCGCGAATGCCCAGCCGCGTAGCAGGTCGGCGATGGGCGCGATATCGGAAGCCGTGAACTTGCCGGCCGTGTAGAGGCCGATGAGCTCGTCGGAGCACACGAAGAGCATGGCGGCCATGGGGATGATGAGCAGGCAGGTCGTGCGCAGGCCCATGTTGAGGTGTTGCTTGAAGCCATAGACGTCCCCGCGGGACATGCGATCGCTCATCTCCGTGAACAATGCCGTGGAGAGCGCGACGCCGAGTACGCCATAGGGGAACTGATACCACATCCATGCGTAGCTTACGGACGCCGGGCCGTTGGGCGCGACATGCAATGCACAGGAGTTCATGAACGAGAGCGAGACGAGGTTGATGGCCGTGCATAGGATGGCCGGAAGCGCGAGACGCACCGTCTCGTGCAGTCCCTCGTCATGCAGGTCGATGTGGAAACGGAAGCGGAAGCCGGCCTTCACGAGGGCGGGTATCTGCACGCAAGCCATGACGGCGATGGAAAGCGTCGTGCCGATGGCGAGCAGGAGCAAGCCCGCCTGGCCGCTCAGCGAGCTCACGAAAGGGTACGCGAAGAAGGTCACGATGATGATGAGGTTCATGAAGACCGAGCTGATTGCCGGCCAGAAGTACTCGCGCTCTGCGTTGAGGAGGCCGCCGAAGATGGCGCTCACGCCGTAGAAGACGATCTGAAATGCGAAGAAACGGAAGAGCCAGACGGCGTTCTCGACGGTCTCGCTCGAGCTCGAACTGAAAAGTGTCTGCGTGAGCATGACCTGCGGCGAGAAGATCGAGGCAAGCAATGCGATGACGCCGAGGAAGATGAGGGCAAGCGAGAGCAGGTTAGATGCGTAGCGATTGCCCTCCTCGCGTGAGCGGGTATTACGCTGCTGCAGGTAGATGGGGAGAAAGGCCGTCGAAAGCACACCGCCTGCGACGAGCTCGTAAATCATGTTGGGGAGGTTGTTGGCGAGCGAGAAGGATGCGGCGAGGATGGTGTTTCCCAGCGCGAAAGCCATGGCCCAGGTACGAATGAAGCCGGTCACGCGCGAGATGAGCGTGAGTGCCGACATCATGGCGGTCGAGCGCGCAATCGACTTCGTTTTGGCGTTGTCCGCGGGCGTGTTTTCCATGGGCATCATGGTAGCGCAAAAGGGATGATGCGGGGGAGAGGGAGACGAACCAGACAAAAGTGCTCCGGCAAGAATCGTCTGGTTTGTCCCCCCCCCCGTATTTCGA